>Ga0206919_1279_pt1 | contig 10378 bp, 8 predicted proteins | sample Alteio_BWOrgHeat_67_FD_152962 | JGI IMG/M metagenome (GOLD analysis project Ga0206919, IMG submission 152962) | Enriched cells from forest soil in Barre Woods Harvard Forest LTER site, Petersham, Massachusetts, United States -... | ecosystem: Environmental > Terrestrial > Soil > Temperate forest > O... | reverse complement strand
CGCAATCTCCTTCTGGGAAAATGGGTTGCATAAGATCACTCGCCATTGGAATAATTTATGCAGGCATAAAGGGAACCCTTTTTCATGGGTACTTCACTGGATGCCATATCATGATCACTGTACCCAGCCGCTGATGAGAAAACCAGGCATTGATTCTTCAGTTCGAGCCAGTTTCTACTTTTACAATACCGCTGAAGAACTGGATTATTTAGTTGAAGTCTTCCATGAGATTCAACACTTTTTCAGCGTAGAATAGTAACCATCATTAATAAAAAGAATTAAATGAAAACACGAGGTAAAGACTCGAAAACCGGCCCCGTTCGGGTGATCGTAATTGAGGATGATGAGGATGATATTGCCTTGCTTCTTCGACAACTAAATAAGGCGAATATCGGGACGCTGGTCCGTTTTATCAAAGACGGTCAGGAGGCACTGGATTTCATTGAAGAGAATGCTGAGACACTCGTGAACTCATTGATGGTAATCTTTCTGGATTTAAAGTTGCCATCTGTCTCTGGCTTGCAGGTGTTACGAAAAATTAAAAGCCTTGATTCTCTGAATTCGATTCCGGTTGTAATCATGACCTCTTCCAATAATCCCAAGGATGTAGAGGAGTGTCGCCTCTTGAAGGCTGCAAACTATGTCGAGAAACCTATTACTTTTTCCTCCTTTTCCAAGGCAATGGCCGATGTGTTCGATGTCCAAGAGTCTCCCCATCGGGAGTCTATTGAAAACTAGTGTCTTGCTTCCTGGAATGCAACTTGCTATACGGTTCAAAATCTCAAGAAAGGACTAGGAATGAAAATGAGATTTATAGGTGCCATCTGTGCAGTGATTTTGTTAATCGGCAGCGCCACGCAAACTAGCAAAGCACAAGGCGTTACATGGAGTGGTAGTCCAGCAGAGATTCAGGAAATGTTTACCTCAGCAACATTTGCGACGTGGTACATCGTCAATCAAGGGACACTCATCTTTGCTTCCACGTGGAATTCCGCTTCGCCCTATTACTGTTATCCCATCTATTACAGTTCAACTGCTATGGCACTGTACTATCGTGTGCTGGCACTTTTAGAATCGAGTTGTGCTACGGGGGTTGGTGGCAGTGTACTACCAACACTAACTGAAGTAGCTGCTCAAACGGCCGCCGTTGGAGAGGTCACCGGTGCATCAGCCGTTGTGGGTGGGGAGGTTGCCGCTGGACAAATTATCGCTGCAAGCATGTCAGCTATGGGGACGCTATTACTCACTGCCGTTCCTCTCGTTGTAGCTATCCCTGTGGTAGCTGTTGGAGCCACCATTCTAATAGCTGAAGTAGTTTACATTGTTGTAACCAATATTGTAGCAGACGCGACTATAGCTAAAAATACCCTACCGATCCCAGGCTCACCCATAGGTGGATTACCACCTCCTTCTGCCGCGAACCCTCCCCCTGCCCCTGATCCTCTTACTGCTCCGACACTTGATTCTCCGGTTCCAGATTCTATTATCACGCTTACAAATATATTAAACGGGCTTAGTAATGGAAATTATTATTTAAATCTCACACTTCTTTCCAATGTAGGATCTTCCACGAATTTAAACTTAGTTGATGCTGCGAACAGTGGAAATACTTGGCTGGATTTGAGTAATGCTTACGTGTCTCCTTAAATATTCATTTCAGCTGGTCGAGTGGCTGGTGTGATGACGATTTCTTCAGTCACTTTTGTCTGTGCATTTTGGAACTGTTGACGGGCGATTTCCCGGAAAGTGTATTGCGCCTGTGAAGAGAACTCACCTGATGCCGGTTTGAGACGGATGTAGGTGCCGTCGGTTTGAAGCTGGCGGGCCTTGACATTGTCTTCGAGGAAGGTGGGGATGATCTCTTCGGTGAGACGTTTGCGAAGCGCGGGATCAAGAATAGGGAAGACCACTTCTACCCGTTTGTACAGGTTCCGTGGCATCCAATCGGCGCTCCCTAGGTAGATACTCGGATTGCCGTCGTTACCGAAGTAATAGATTCGGCTGTGTTCCAGGAACCGACCGATAATGCTGATGACTCGGATATTTTCACTGACCCCGGGGATACCGGGGCGCAGGCAGCAGATTCCACGGATAATCAGATCTACTTTAACTCCAGCCGAGGAGGCTTCGTACAGGGTCTTGATCAAATCTTCGTCAACCAAGGAGTTCATTTTGGCGATAATACGTCCAGGGTGGCCAGATTTTGCGAGTTGGGTCTCGTGCTCGATCATTTGTTTGAACCGTGTGCACATTTCAAAAGGAGCGACTAGGAGATTTTTAATACCTTCGAACCGACAAAGACCTGTAAGGGTGTTAAAGAGATTCGCCACCTCCCGGGTCAGGATTTCACGGGTTGTGAGCAAGCTCAGGTCGGTATAAAACTTGGCGGTGGTCGGGTGATAATTGCCGGTGCCGAAGTGTGAATATAATCGGATACGGTCTTCATCCCGTCGCACCACCAGGAGAACCTTGCAATGGGTCTTTAATCCAACCACACCATAAACCACATGGACTCCAGCCTCTTCAAGGTGACGGGCCCAGGTGATATTATTCATTTCATCGAACCGGGCTTTGAGTTCAACGAGCGTAGTGACTTGTTTGCCGTTGAGAGCGGCACGAATGAGTGCTCGGACAATTGGTGAATCTCCACTAGTTCGATACAGGGTCATCTTAATCGCTAGGACATTCTTATCCTCGGCAGCCCGTTCGACGAAATCGACGACGGTGCCAAAGCTGTCATAGGGATGGTGCAGCATCACATCCTGCTTGCGCATGATCTCAAAGAGATCCCCAGTGGCCGGAACATCCTTGTAGATCAGGGGGGTCCAGGGTTTGTCCCGCAAGTGGGCAAAGGCCTCATGAAAGACCAAGGGCATGATGTGGAGAAAATTAATCGGGCCATCATGGGTATACACATCCGCTTCTGAAATCTTAAACGTGTTCATGAGAAGTTGAAGCACAGCCGGATTCACCTCCTCCTCAATTTCCAAACGAACAACATTGCCGCGATTGCGCTTGCGGAGCTCCTCTTCAATGTGCTGCAGCAGGTTATTGGCCTCCTCTTCGTCAAGATACAGGTCGCTGTTCCGGGTGATGCGGAAACCGTCCACCTCAACAATTTCATCTCCGAGAAACATCTGGGAAATGAAGCGTCGGATCAGGCGTTCCAGAATGATGAAATGCCAGCCATTTGCGTGGCTGCTGCGGGGAAGTTTGACCAGTCTTGGAAAAACTCGTGGGATTTGGACCACGGCGTAGGAAATCTCGTCGGGATTGGAATGCCTTTTGAGAGTAACAATCAAGTTATGGCTTTTGTTTAGAAGCTGCGGGAATGGATGACTGGAGTCGACTGCCAGAGGAGTGAGCACCGGGAAAATTTCGTTTTGAAAATGCTGCTCGGCCCACGTCACATCCTCCAAAGAGAGTTCATCCACATCATGAAAGTGAATGTTCTCCTTTTTTAATTCCGGGATGATTTCCCGATTCCATAAATCGTACTGGTCTTTAACCAGTCGATGAGCCCGTTTTTGAATGACATTGAAAATTTCGCAGGGACTCATTCCCGCGTCGTAAAAGTCCTGGTCACCCCCATTTTCAATCTGTTGCTTGATGCCTGCAACACGAACCTCGAAAAACTCGTCGAGATTTGAACTAGTGATGCATAAAAAGCGCACCCGCTCCAAGAGAGGCTGCGTGGAGTCGATAGCCTCCTCCAGGACCCGGTGATTAAACTCTAGCCAGCTAAGTTCTCGGCTGATGAAAAAATCCCGTTTGTTCGCGTTGGTGATCGGTATCATATGATAGGAGTGGAACACTATGTATCAGAATTTGGCAAAATAAAGGAGGGAATGTTACAATCTGCATTAATACTGAAAGCAGGGGGAACTTTAACCGCAGATTAGGATCGTTTTTCTCGCAGATTACGCAGATATGTTTTAGAGTGGAGGGCGAATCTCCTTATGCGCCCACTTATTGGGTAAAAGGGGGGGCTGTTGCCATTAACAATTTTGACTTCATGGGTGGAGTGGAGTTACAGTGGCGGAGTGAGTAGATACTATCTAGTATTGGTCGTTTTCTTCGTAATGTGTTCTTGTGCGTTTGCGACTGAATTTACCATTGATAGCCCTGAGAAGGGGAATGTTTCGGTGAAATCCAGTCTGACAAACAAAGCATTACGATGGAGAGAAAAGGATAAAGTTCTGGTCGCGGAGGTAACCTTTAGTGATGCGGATTATGCTGGCGATGGAACACCCATTGATAGGGAGGAATACGATTTCACCATACCAGGGGTCACCTACGACCCCGCTCAGAAGCTGTTCTTCGTCCAGGCTCCCAATGGTGACAAGATTGCCATTGCCCAGCAGACGAAGGTTTTTCTCGGCACCCGAATTGATCTCTGCAAGACAGCTACGATTCATATACGTCGGATCAAGTCAGGACTCTCTCTCGCTCTCGACATCAATACCAAACCACCTCCGGAAACTCCTGTAGTTGAAACCAGCGACGGGACAAGGCCGCTTTCGTTGGACACTCTGCTCAGACACTAGGAGTCTGTTAAAAAATAAATTTTGAAGTTGAAAAATCAAGTTTTCAAGATCGAAGTGGACGGCGAACTTCCATGTGCGCCCATTTTCTCCGGCGCGAAGGGGGAGGCCTCCCCGTTCCCCTCAAGAAAAACCGGGATCCAGTCAGGGCGTATACGGAGATCCGCCCTCCACTCTTTAGAATGTTAATCATGTTGCGCAAGTATGTTTGTCTCGTGGCCTTGCTGATTGCCTGCCCGATTGTCCTGTCGGCCGAAGGACTGACGCCCGATCAAATCGAGGATGCCAGGTATCTTTGGCCGAAAGAGGTTACTCTCAAACAAAGTGTCACGTTTACTACGACTGATGGTACCTTGGAACTTCCTGCGGGCTCCAAGGTAAAAGTTATCACCATGTTTGGAGGCAACCTAACCCTGGAGTCAAACTCTGCACGGGCCTCTGTCAGTCCGGAACAAACAGACTTTTTTGATCAGTTGCAGGCTAAGATCAATCCAACCAGCCCCACAACTGTCGCTGCTACTCCAACTACTTCCACGAATGATAGATCGACAAAGCCCTCTCCCTCGACTCCACCGCCTTCAACTTCCGATACCTCGGATACTCCAAACTGGCATAAGCTCAACGACCTTTTCGGTATTCCGCTATGGGCGGATGACAATCTGTTTGCAGATCCCGATCAAGAAGTCGCCGCACGTCTTCATTGGACAGAGGAATCCTCCACTCCCGAGGGGAGAAGTTACCGATTGTATGCTAAGGATAATGTAAAGGTGCTTGGGGCGCGGCCATATTCGCTCGCTCTTTACGCTGCAGATGGGAAAGTTGAACAACTGTCACTCGTCTTTGCAAATAAAGGTGATTACACGGATCCCTCATTGGGATCCCCTCCGCAAGATCCTGATAAGTTCGAGAGATATCAGGAGAATTTGATTAAGGGATTTGCTGCGAAGGTGAGGTCGGATGGAGACACCATCGCCGATGGTTTAACGAAAATGCTTGGACCTCCAGATTCGACGTTTTTCGGAGTGGGCATGAAAGAGAAAGTTCGCCGATGGGACTGGCAGGGACACTCGTTCCTATTGGCTACTCCCCGACAAGAATATGTATTGGTACGGATCATGTCGGTCGATTGTGCGAATAATAATGGCAGAGTGGATAGATTATCAGTCGCCGAATTGAAGGAACGGCTGATTCAAAAAGTGGTAAACCGTCCAAATGGCGATGTCGTCATCAAGGATATCCCCATGGTAGACCAGGGCCCCAAGGGATACTGTGTTCCGGCCACATGGGAGAGATATCTCCGATTTTTGGGAATACCGGCGGATATGTATGTTCTGGCCATGGCCGGAGGTACAGGGATGGGAAAGAACGGCGGCACGGATCCATCTGCCCTGAAACAGTCGATTGAAAGTTTGGTCTCGGCGTATGGTCGCGCCATTGACCCTCTCGATCAAGAGATGGATTTAAGAGTACTTGCTAGATATATCGACAAAGGAGTTCCCTTGATGTGGGAGTGTATGAGTACAGATACAAACGAAGAAATCATCAGCGCGAATTCAGCTATTCGGTTGAAAAAGTGGGAGGAATATAAATCGACCCTAGGCCTCCAGCACCATTCAGGGTTACAGGGTAAAGGGAATGAGGATTCCGGGCATATGCGGATGATCATCGGCTACAATAAGGATACCAATGAGGTGGCGATCTCCGATTCCTGGGGGCCTGGGATGGCTGAGCGCTGGATCACACTCGAGGATGCCAAACAAATCTCCCTAGGTCTTCTCATTGCGGTCCGCTGGTGAGCTGGTTCGTAGTTGGTTGTTCCTTGTTCTGTATTGTCTGCTTCCTTACCCGTACTCTTAATCTTAGTCCTAGTCTCAATCCCGATCCCGTTCGAAACGGGGAGGATTAAGGATCGGAGTAAGAGTGAGGGTAAGAGTAAGTTACTGCTCTATTTTTAGCCCCTGGGTCAGTATCTCCTGGGCATTTATATGTAGTGGGCGTGTAACTTGACGCCGCGCCAATTTTTTCATAGGTACTGTGGAAATCTATGATCGTAATCGAGTCGATATCCATAGATCGAGGAATCGGACAAGTGGCCGGAATAGTTGTATCAAAGGACCAGACCGGCACGATGCCCATAAAGTAAATAGCGGTAAGGAGCGCACGCACAATCAAGGAAAGGTAAGTTACCAATAGACTTCTCATAATTTGCTGGTTTTTTCCGTCCTCGCCTATCCTGTAAACTTCTTCACAGGCATCTCTCGTTTTTTTGGAGTGCGGTGGCGATGACACCGCTTTGCCTTCCGAGCGGCCACGACGCGAGGCGGCCCGGAAGACGGGTGCAAATTACTCGACATGGGCGAATGAGGGACGGCTCCAGTGGAGGTGGCAGGCTTTGGTGACCAGGATCTGGTATTGAGGAATGTGTCTCACTCGCTCCTCCTTCGTACGCCTGTGCCGGACTATGGCGGACAGGGGGGCAAAGCGGTGTCATCGCCACCGCACTCCAAAAAAAGGCGCTCCATTCAAAATCTTTAATCTCATTTTTACAGTTTTTCGATCTTCAATACGATACCGGGGTCGGATAAGTCGCCGGGCGTAGCGGCTTGAGTACCGATCTTATCAATGAGGCTGCCTGGAATGGTAATCGTCGTGCCATCAATGTGGATCCGTTGCGTGACATCTTCCGCGCTAGTACCAGCCAAATCCTGAGCCCAAACGTGGACATTGTGCGGCGGTTCATTCATTTGGAACGTCAGATTCCGGTAATGGCCGAAAACACCAAAAGGCCCTTTCGCGTCAGCCACATTGACAGTTACGTCGGCAGGAGGCATGAACCAGGCATTATCCTTCAGTGTTCGTTCCAGGGTGCAGACGGCAACAGCATCATTAGGGAACCGGGCGGCAAGCACAAAAGGCAATTCGCCCTCTGCCACGACGGTCGGCAATGGAAGATTTCGTGATATGCGAGCGGGTGCACCTTGCTTCACATCCTTACCAATGGCTTTTGTTTCCCACGTTTCGCCGGGTTGGTAAACCCAATCATCGGTGAGGATGTTTGAATCTAGTATTACGTACCCGTTTCCTGCGGCAAACGGTTCTGCGATTCGCTCCCAGTGCAAGGCACGGACGACCTCATCCATTCGACGTTTGGCCTGTCTTGGCCCAGCGAAGAAAAGATCCGGATCGCCATTCGGGCGTAAGCCTACAAGCGGGAAACGCATGACTCCCATCGTGCAGCCCATAGCAGCTGCCATGTACACTTCGTCCTCGCAATTTATGAGGGCGGTTGCCTCGGGATGTCCCTGCACCCCATTGAGCATCTGTGCAAGACGATCGAGTGTGGTTGGAACTGAGAGAAACGGCGTTATATCGTAGATTCGGTCAACGTCGCTGTTACACAATCGCTGCTTGCGGTTTGGACTCCAATGCTGAGCTGCAAACCTTCCGTCATGCTGCCAATCCCCATCGAGCGGCCCCATCGCTCCGGCATGCTCCAGTACCAACTCGGGATATACGGTTTGCTTGAGATGTTGCACGGAATAATCCTCGTCGCCGCCGTCAATTTTCCAATATAGAACCCCAGCATCCTTGCTCCACTGGAGTAAGGGAGTGATTTCATCAATGGTCTTTGGAGTGTCCCGACAAAAAAGTGCCAGCCCTCGCCAGCCCTCGTTCTGGACTGCTTTACTTAGCGATTTCAATCTCTCCGGAGGTGAGCCGGAAAAGGATGGAAACTTCTTTACGTCAAGTTCCATCGAACTCTTTCCGCCGCTCTCATAACCATCGTCCATGAGAAAGTAGAGATCCTTGCGCACTTGCGGGAAAAAGGTTTTTGCCCAACCCTGTGGTCCAAATACGTGGTCTTCGGTATTCGCATTCATACATATCGTGTACTGACCGGATTCCAGGGCCTCAACGTTAATATTGGGGGCTCCTATCCCATACATGTAGCCTTGAACCGCCCAAGGACAAAAATAATTTGGCGCCGTGGCAGGCTGTGTTGGAACCATGTCGACCCCAGAAACACAAGGCATGGTGATTAACGAAAGTGCTGTTGCTGCCAGTAATAAGGTTGCTTTCATGTTTTTATAAAAATCGTTATAAACTTCCTGGTTAGTCTTTGTCGAATGCCAAGTCGATGAAGAGTGCTGCGGTCCATCCGTAATAACGGCTCCCTTTTCCCTCTCCGGTCTGCGAGTCATAAAGCTCATTGGGTATGGGGTTGCGAGCTACCATGGCTAACGTTTTCTCCCGCAGTGCTCTAGCCTCCGTCGTGAATCCGTAACGCTGCAGCCCCCTGATGGCAACCCAGTTTAGGTTGACCCAGGTTGACCCTCTCCAAAACGAGTGCGAGTGATAAGCTTTGTCCGAACTTGCTACGCACGGAATTGGCCACGGTGTTCCAAGTTCTTTGGGGTCTTGCAAGAATGTCAATGTTCGCTTCGCTTGATCCGGCGTCGCGATACCGGTCCAGAGCGGCCAAAAGATCGCGGGCGTGATTACCCCACTCACGGAGCCGTCAGTCAGCGTGTCATTGAAGCAACCCAACTTTTCGCTCCAGTGATAGCGACCGATCAACTTCTTCAATTCATCCGCCTGAGTCCCCAGTTTCTGTGCCTCTTCCGTTTTCCCCAAAATCGTCGCCATCGTCCTAAGCTCAACGAGATCCAGGTAAAGCCAGCAATCCAGGTCGATCGTTTCCTTGAGTTGCTCCTTATGGTCCCACCGTGGTGAATTATCCCAGCTGTCAAGCAACACCGAGCGACAAAGACCCCGTCCTTGGTCGAGATGTTTCATGAACCAATCATGGTTGAGTACCAGTTTTGGGTAGAATGTCTCTATCGCCTTTCCTAATGATTTTCGTTCTTCGTCGCTCTGCACTGTATCATAAAGCCGATTTACAGCAAACGGCAATATTCCTGGATACTGGATGCCGTAGTAGTCGCTGGGGTGGTCGTCGGGGTTCGGGTTAATCCCCCCCCCCGCCACGATTAAACTTGGCACCTTGCCTGATGGCCACTGGTTTGAGAGTATCACCTCCACTTGCCAGATGGCAAGTTGTCTTGCCTTTGGCCCACCATGCAGCAAACCCAGCACATGGAAGCCGCTATCCCAAAGCCATATCCCGGCCCTGTATGATTCGCCAGGACTAATGATTGGGTGAGTCCAACCATGGCCATTCGCTGGCAGAATATCCACCCATAATGTTGCCCAGGCGTGCGCGATCTCCAGCTGTCTCTGAGCACTCGCTCCGGGGACCTGCGGTGTTTCCGACATCCACTCCCCTAGGGTGACATAGGGATTACGCTCGATTCCCAGATCGCGAATAATCGACGGTAAATCTATCCCCGCTCCCTGAACCTGGACTGGACTGGGTGGGATCGTTGTTAGTACAGCATCCTCATTAGTATCTTTCGGAGCGAGGCCATTCTGACCTCCTTCGGCAAGGCACTTCCCTGCAACCAATAGACAAATAAATACCACCCAAACTGGCGAGCATTTCATCATTTTCGTTATCTTAATCATATCATAAACCCGAGATTTTCTGATTGCGTTCATTTATATCTCATTTGCACTGTCAAGGAAATGGACAAACGACTCAGTAATTTGTATAAATCAGACATGAGCCAAGTTCGTTATGCCTATCCTATTTCGGCTCCTCCCCAAGCATGGTTTTGGATGGAAGGGGTGGGGTTTGTTGACGTCAAAGTCAGCGGCCCATGGATTAACCGTAGGGGTGACGAGGTTAACCGCGTGTTCTTAACAGTAGAAGGTCAGGGATCTTATCGTTGGGGTAAATCAAAATGGCAGGATAGATCGGGCACTTTGTCTAT
>Ga0206919_1278_pt1 | contig 10388 bp, 8 predicted proteins | sample Alteio_BWOrgHeat_67_FD_152962 | JGI IMG/M metagenome (GOLD analysis project Ga0206919, IMG submission 152962) | Enriched cells from forest soil in Barre Woods Harvard Forest LTER site, Petersham, Massachusetts, United States -... | ecosystem: Environmental > Terrestrial > Soil > Temperate forest > O... | reverse complement strand
ACTTCCCTCTCTAATTTTTCATTACAAAAGAAAGAAACAGGATATACCGAACGTGATTCAAAAATTGGTTTTTGAGGCGTTCCGCTTTGCATCAAAATTTTTGTCTTCACTCGTGCCTTGGCCATTGGCAATGGTCCCTCGCTCCAGACGAATAATTTTGAGCAGCCTCCTTGTCAAAATCCCAACTTTTGAACCACCTTCGGTATAAGCAGGATGGTCAGGATAAATCTAAAAAAATATCCTACCTATCTTGCTTATCCTGTTATTTTTCTCCATAATTCCAAAAATTGTTATAATGTTTTGTTCTATGACATTTCACCCTTAATTTGCAATCAACAGAATGTCATGATAAAGTAAGGTTCACATTCATTATTTGAGGTATTTATGAGCGATGTCCCCGTTTTGCTTGCGCAGTTTGCCGCCTATTATTCTATTGAAGAGACGAAAGAATTGTGTAAAAAAATGATCAATGCCCCCATGATCTCGCCATGCCAATTTCACATCGCTCTACCCGCTACTTATTTAGACGCGATGCAAGGGATTGAGGAATTTCGTGAAATTCATTTTGGGGCAGATATGATGCTCGATACTAATGAAAAAATGTTTACAGGATCGATTGCCATTCCTTTCTTACAACAGCATCATGCTGCATTTGTTTTAATAGGGAGCAAAAAAGAGAGAGCTTTTTATCGCGACCTTTCCTTTGTTAACCAGCACATTAAGCAGGCGCTATCGGCATCTATTACCTCATTTGTCTCTATCCTCGATCCGGTGGATTTCAGCAATGATGAACAGCCAAAAAGCGCTTTGCAAGAACAAATTTTAGCCATCTTGTCGGGGATTTCTCCGGAAGAATTAAAAAACATTTACCTTGTCTATGATGCGGCGTGGATCAACCAAACTCCATGGGATAGCCGCAATGAACATTTATTGAATGCCTATCATTTATTTAAAGAGGTACTGGAAGAACAATATAAAGAAGAAAGCAATCTGTTAAAAATAATTTACGCTATTCCCACTTATTCTGCCGATGTAAAGAATGTCATGAGTTCATTGCCAGCAGCAGGCTACTCTTTGGGAACCTTGTCTCCGGCAACGATACACGCTGCCTTTCTTTAAGGTAGCAAGAGGACTTTTCCCGTTGTATTTCTATCTTCCAGCTGTTGATGGGCCTCTTTTGCTTTTTCCAACGGAAATGTTTTGTTGATATGCAGCTTCAGCCACCCGCTTTCAATTCCATCCATTACAGCTTGTGCACGGTACATGAGCTCTTGTGTATTTAAAAGATAATTAAATAAGGTTCCTCCGGAAAGTGTTAATGATTTTTTCATGAGCTCATTGGGAGAAATCGGATCGGCAACACCGCTTGCGGCGCCAAAAATTACAATATTTCCCCGGAGCGCTGCCGCTTGCATGTTTCCTGGAAACGTTGTTTTTCCCACCCCGTCGATGATCAGGTCGGCACCATGACCCTTGGTGATTTTATTTACCTCTTCGGCAAAGTCTTGCTTAGTATAGATGATGAGATGATCAGCACCGGCACGATGTGCAGTTTCTGCTTTTTCTTCCGTGGAAACAGTTCCAATCACTGTTGCTCCTAAATGTTTTGCCCATTGTGTCAATAAAAGTCCCATTCCTCCAGCTGCCGCATGGATTAGCACGATATCAGCCGGTTTGACTTTGCGAAACTCATGCAGCAGATAATGTGCTGTCATCCCTTGCAGGGGAAAAGCAGCTCCCTGTTCAAAGGAAAACTGTGGAGGGAGCGAAATCAAGTGTTTTGCTTCGACGAGACTAAACTCGGCGTAGGAACCAGGTTCATGGACATAGGCGACAAAGTCTTTGGGTTTTACATTAGTCACTCCATCTCCTATTGCCTCGACGATACCAGAGGCTTCTAATCCGGGAATGTATGGGAGTTTGACCGGATAGGTCCCGCGCCTTTGATAAATATCGATAAAATTCACTCCGGCAGCTTTAATCCGAATTAAAGCCTGGCCTTTTTTTGGCTGTCCGATTGGGGTTTCCTGAATTTTCAGGACCTCCGGACCGCCATAATGGGAAATTTGCACCGCTTTCATAAAAATCGATCCTTATTTTTACAATTGCCTGATTTGATTATGGATTTTTTGCTTAAGGTCATCCCTTTGAATCCGCTTTTCCGCTATTTGCATGATTTGGGCAATGCTATTCACCTTATCAAAAAATCGTAACTCCTTACATTTTTTTGCAATTGCGCTTAAGGCGTGTAGTCCTCCTTCATTGCCGATGAGAAGTAAATTTTGCGATAACCGGATTAAATGTTCTGCATTTTTCGTGAAGTCAGGCTCTTCAATTTTTGCCTTGATCAAAATGGCGAGCGCCTGATTTCCTGCGTCTGCATAGTATTTGTGAGCAAGTTGTTGGCATTTTGCGGCTGCGGAAAAATTTTTCTTTTTACAAGCTTGATTGCACAGCTCTTTCAATCCATAGGCTGCATTATGCGTGTTGAATTTTGCCCCCTCTTCGCAGGCTGCAATCGCAGCTGCTGTTTGAAACGGGTCGTTTAAATCGCATTTTGATGAGATCTCTCTATATTTCCAGGCAGCTTTTATTTTCTCTTGGCGTGTATTTACAGGAATATTCTTTGATCTGAAAACGATAATTTTTAGTGCCGTCCGATCGAAAGAACAGAATTTCCAGAAACTGCAGACACGGGAACATTGAGAAAGATTTTGCATGGGTACAAAAGAAAAAATATGAACGATCAGTGCATTAGGAACCCGTTTTTTTTTGGTAATTTCTTTTTCTGTTTTGAAACTTCTTTCCGGACTTAATGGAGGAAAACTTGATAAAGCACCCATAAACACCTCATAGATTTGTTTATACCGAACGTGATTCAAAAATTGGTTTTTGACGGCGTCGGCTTTGCATCAAAATTTTTGTCTTCACTCGTGCCTTGGTCATTGGCAATGGTCACTTAGCTCCAGACGAAAAATTTTGAGCAGCCTCCTTGTCAAAATCCCAACTTTTGAACCACCTTCGGTATAGCTTGACCAGTTATTTTTATATATGAATAGAGTTGAAATAAAAGACAACAGTAAAAGAGTAATTAATTTTGATTGTATGTAAGTGATTGTAAAAGAATAACTAAAACGATATAATTTTGTTAAATTAGGGGGAAAATATGAAAATCACTACAGAGACTTGGGATGGTTGGTTAGCGAATGTGGGAGGGCTCATTACCTTAGCCTCTTCCATTCGGGACTGTGATCAGATTGACTTTAAAAATAAGACGGCGAGAGCAAACCTGACCCTTCTTTTCTTTGCTGCATTAAAGCTCATTCCGGTGATAGGCACCGTTACTTACTTTAGTCAAAAGATTTTTCGTGCAATAAAGCATAAAAAAACTACAGATGTTAAAATGAGTGATATTGCCGGAAAATCGGGTGTAATCCCTTCTTCAAAAGATCAGGGTGTTGAAAAACCAGATTCTGCTCGAGCGCCGGCAGATCGCATTCAATCAACTTCAAATGCGATGGGAAGTCAGGCAGTAACCCCTCCCGATTTGGAAACTGCTATTGCTGCCGCACCCGCATTTCGCAATTATGGCATTTTTCCAGGCACTCCTCTTAAAGGCATTAGTCCATTTGTACTAACCGGTGTGACCGTTCGTCCATCGACACTCTTTTTCCGGGCGCTTTTTGGCCAAGATCTGATTACCTTACCCGGATCTGGAGAATTATTTCGCATTACTATTCCCCAATTTGAGGTAAGACAAAAGATTGACACTGCCTTGAAAAAAAATCCGGAAGGGATCGTCAGCTTTTCTGCCCATGGCCATAAAGGGGAGATTTATGTTTACGATTCTAATAAGGGTAAGGTAGCAGGTCCTCACCCGGTAGCAGATCTCGCCCAGGTATACGGAGATAAAACCTATACAATCAGTCTGAAGGAAATTGAAGCGACACTTGATAGTCAAAAAATTTATCTCTCTCCCATGCTTCCTAAGGCTTTTTATGTCGCAATGAAAAAGGCTATGCTCGATGATAAGATGGTGATATTACCCGGAAATGATTCTGTACCCTTTCTATTAAAAGAGCTGGAGCACAATAAAAACTATCCTGCCTTCAATGCCCTTTTGAAAGATGTGAATGGCGCACCTAAAAAATATGGTTTTACGGGCGATGAATGGGAATCTTTTAAGGCTTTGACGCTATATCAAATCGGGTCGATGGTCGTTAAAACGGAAGACTACCGCATATTTATCGATGGCGATGGACAAATGATCGAAAGAAAGCCTGGTGACAAAGATGCGATATTGCTGATCAATGCATGTGGAATTCGTGGCTTTAACGCGGAGAAAACTGTACAAAGCAAAAGAGAGTCAATTATGCAGGAGACCTTTAAAACAGCGCTGTCGGCTGTTAATAATGGCATCATTATATTCCCTGCTGTCGGTATGGGAGTTTGGCGGGGCGATCCAGGTACATATTGGCCGGCATTTCTCGACGCTGTTGCTTCGAGAGGTGATCAATTAGAATCAATCCTTATTAATCCCAACCATCAAAAAACTCGAGATGGCCGCTATGCGGGTAAGACGGGGGAAGAATTTCAGGAAATTTTGGACGCGCATATAAAACAGGCCAAAGCGAGCGGCAATGTGCAGGCGCTTGCCAATTTGCAGAAAATTCGCAACCTCCGCAATGACCCTAAAGATGTGGTACAGTTGGCGCATGGCCTAAAGAAGGCTTTTCCCGGCAAGACCGTTGCATTGTTCAATGCGTCCGATCCTGACGTGACTTTAGGCTATCATGTGGGAGAATATACCAACAATGTTCCCCATAACATAACAACAGAAGAAAACTATACGGCAATGGGCACAAACGGTCTTTGTTTTGAGGGCGTCACTAAAGTGCACTTGGATCCTGCAAGAATTGTCCAGATGGGGTAGGATTTCGTGCCCATGCCCGTGTTTGTTTTATGGACAATGGACGACAACATGGACGGCATGAGACAATTGCAAAAGTCTTAGATTATTCAGGGTTGGCGAAATATTCAACGCAAAGGCGCAAAGACGCAAAGATAAGTAGGTATTTTTATCTTTGCGTCTTTGCGCCTTTGCGTTGAATTATTATCGGTTGCTCTTAATCCAAAGACTTTTGCAATTGTCTCACATCACTGGAGCACGGGCACGGGCACGAAATCCTTAATGCCCCCGATGCCCCTTTTTCCGCCATCGCCTTTTAGAGCAAGAGAATCGAAAACACGAAAGTAAATAAAGCAAACGATTCGATGATCCCGACAGCTGCAAAACATTTACCAAAAACGGACGGTTGTTTTGCTGATGCCTGAATGCCAGTTGCGCACACTTTACCCTGAAAAACCGATGAGAACAAAAAGGCGGTGCCGCAAAAAAGTCCCATGGCAATGCCTGAAATCGGAGATAAAGTTCCGGCCAAAATCGCTTTGCTCATGAGCAGCATGAGAATAAAGCCATAGATCGACTGGGAAGCCGGAGCTGCCGACATCCCGATATATTTACCATGCCCTTCTTCAACCCGGCTCATTACAGCATGCGAAGCTGCGCCGGCAATATAGCAACCAATACAGCTGCCCATGGAACTTATCGCAAGGACCATCACGGGTCCGACCATATTAATATCCATTCTCTTTCTCCTTATTCTATTTCGTGTTTTTTTAATGGGTTAAACATTTTGCCGCCCCCTTCAAAGCTATAGTGATACCACTCTAGAAAGTTAAGACGCAAACCATGGATGACGCCGCCCATAATTCCAAGAACAATATTCACTGCATGTCCAAAAATCAAAATAAGCACCCCAAAAACAAAGGGGACCGAAGCTGCCAGATCGATCATTGTCGCCGTCAGAAGCGAGCCTGCCAACCCCAATGCATAAAGACGCAAATAAGAAAGGATATCGCCAAAAATTTGGATCACAGTGCTGGCTTCGACGAGGCCAAGCCACTTATGTTTAAATATTGCAACGACAACGGCTATAGCAATACCCGTATACATCATGTAAATGCCGTTTTTCGCGGCGATCTGCTGGTTAATCCCAAAAGCAAAATTGGCGATCGACGCCGTATCGAGGAAGCTTGGCAGATAAAGATAAGCGCCAATAATAAAGATGATCCATCCGAGATTGATTAAATTGCGGTCGAGATAGCGGGACATCGAAATGATCACATGAATAATTCCAATAAGCAAAGCAAGCTCCATCATGATCTGATCGGCAAATTTGTTATACGCTTCGTATGCAACTTTTCCATGAGTATTGACAGCTGATGCCGCTGTGAGAAAGTCCTGCCCGTTTTTGGCATTTTGGACGGCAGGAAATTTTTTGACCCATTCCTTATAGACGGCATCATGCCGCGCCATATGGTACTCTGCTTTTTTTTCAGCAAGCCACGACATCATGGAAACTTTGCGGACCGGATTATCCGGAGCAATGGTGATGCCAAAAAAGGAGGTGGTTAAAACTCCCCATACGATACAGCAAAAGCTGATGAGTGTCACCAGATTCAGGACCCTTTTTTTCATTCCCTGTATCGCCGAATGTTTGTAGCGTATATAAAGGGCAATGGCGAGCAGGATCAACCCATACCCGCCATCCCCGATGATCATCGAAAAGAAAAGGGCAAAGAAAAACAGGACCCAGACAGAAGGGTCTTTGTCTTTATTTGAAGGGGTGTCATAAATGGAGATCAGGTCTTCTCCCATTTTTGCTATTTTATTATTTTCCAAATAGGTCGGAATGGTTTCTGTTGGCTCAATCTCCACTTCTTCTATAAATACATGCATTTGCTGGACGAGTTTTTCAACCAAAGCAAACTTGTGCATGGGAACCCAACCTTCCACGACAAACAATTCCTCCTGTAAAGGAAACTCGGCGCAATTGGTGGCTTTTTCCAGATGATGATCGTTCATCGTTTTTGTCAGGGCATGGTGAAGAAATGTATTGTATTTCGCAAAAGCTTTTAACTGTGCTTCATTTGAGTGTATGTTATGCTGGACTAAAGCCAATTCCTTTTTAAGCGGGCCTAATGGTTTATCTATAATGATCTCGATCATTTTCGGATATTGGACCTTAATTTTGTTAACTGCAGTAAAGTAGTCCAGGCCATGATCTGAACCAATATAGATCAACTCTTCCGGCAATGAAGGGTGTTCATGTGTTCCTTGTTTTGCGCAAAAAAACTGAAAAAGAAGCTTGGTTGAATTTTGAATTTCGCGCATTTCATCGGGAGAAAAATCGCCGAAAATTTCGACTCTGGAGATCTCGAGCTTTAGCATCCGTTCATCTTCAGCCAAAGTATTGAGTGTCGATTTAAGGTTGATAATCGTTTGCGCCAGGGTATTTGCTATTGGATATTCTTCCAGATCCTCTTGTTCGACGACAGGAAGAGTGCGCACGATTTTAATCGCGTGAATGATTCGTTGTTCTTCCGGAGAGCTCTCTTGCGTTTTGGTATCTTTGGGGTCAATAAAATGAATGAGGCCGGCTTCTTGTGCTTTTTGGAAAAAAAGCGTTTTGTCATATTGAGAACCGACAAACAGAAATTTTTTTACATCGTATCGCATAAAACTTCTCTTATCTTATTCTCTTCAATTTTAGTCTTTGCCACTTTTGCCTGAGATACTGCCGCCAATTGTTGATCGCCAAGGAACACCCTGATTTTTTTGATATGGCCAAGAGCCCGGGGGATCAAAATTTTTTCAAATAAATTCACCCGGATAGAGACTTCGCGCCATTCATGTTCCAGAGCATTGAGTTTTTCCCTTGCTATCTCGACCCTGATCTGCGATTCTACAAATTTTTTTAATTCAATGATAGCTGTGTCGACCCAAGGTGGGGTGTCGAATAAATCATAGGAAAAGTCTGCAAATTCGATCCTATCAAAATAGGGCACTTCTACCCCGGCGACATTTTCGTAGTGTTTGTATACTTTGCGAATTTTCGCAGCTTCCTGAAGATTGATCGACAGTTTCTCAGTCAATAATCGGCTAAATCCTTCCACTTTTACGCGAACGAGGTTGAAGAGTTCTTCGCATTCTTCAATTTCAGAACGGGCAGCCGTGATCTCGAGTTGGAGTAATGCTTTTTTCAATTGTAGTGTGGGCAGATATTTCTTTAATTGCTGCAATCGGTTCTGTTGTGCACGCAATTCATTTTTTGTCAGTTTAATTTCCGCCATTGACAGCTTCCTTTACTTCTCTATGGGAGGGCCAATATTTTGTGACCATCATTTGCTTGATGCCCACTTCATCGGATGCAAAACATTCAGACAATATTTTCCACCCCATATCGAGGGCATCTTCTATCGAACAATTGACTTCGAGGTTCATTAATTTTTCTTCAAATAATTTAGAATAACTCAATAGCTGTTCGTCCCATTTTGAAAGCTTAAAACCCATACTTTGCCGCTCGCGCGCTTTTTTTGATTCAGCGTAAAGCCGGATCATCGCATTAGCCAAATCCCCATGGTCTTCGCGAGTGACCTTGCCAATGACAAGTTGCTTTAACCGCGAAAGGGATCCAAACGGGTCAATGCTTCCGTGGTGCAGGTAAAATTGCCCTTCGGTAATATATCCCGTATTGTCGGGAATAGGGTGTGTTACATCATCGCCCGGCATTGTTGTGACAGCGATAATGGTGATCGAGCCGCTCCCTTCGATCAGGACAGCTTTTTCATAGCGCGAGGCCAGATCGGAATAAAGAGAACCCGGATATCCGCGATTAGACGGGACCTGGTCCATCGTAATGGAGATTTCCTTGATCGCGTCTGCAAATGCTGTCATATCGGTGAGCAGAACCAAAACGTTTTTGTCATTAATGGCAAATTTTTCAGCGCAGGCAAGCGCCATATCGGGAACTAAGAGGCATTCCACAGCGGGATCGGTCGCACGATGGATGAACATGATCGTTTTATTGATAGAGCCGGCCTCCTCGGCATTATCGATGAATGCCTGATAGTCTTTAAAGGTGAGCCCCATCCCTCCGATAATGACGACATCGGCATCTGTCTGGTTGGCAATCCTCATGAGCAATGCATTGTAAGGTTCTCCGGGAATGGAAAAGATCGGAATTTTTTGCGATTTGACCAGACAGTTGAACATGTCGATCATGGGAATATTCGTGCGTACCATCTCCCTCGGGATAATTCTTTTTACCGGGTTAAATGAGCTTCCGCCAATAGAAATGGGCTCGCCAATGATCTCCGGCCCATTGTCGATGGGTATTCCAGACCCATTGAGACGTCTTCCAAGCAAAGCATCGCTATAGGTTGCCTGCATTTCTCTTTTTAAAAATGTCACGCGATCGTTTGTGGAGATTCCCCTTGTGTTTTGAAAGACCTGCAGGGTAACCTGATCGCCCTCAATTCTCAATACGGAGGCGAAAACGGACCTTCCATCCTGCAGATCAATGCGGGCTAATTCGCCAAGGCCTACATTTTTAGCCGTAACTGTAATTAAGTTGCCCCGCATATTATTGATTTTTTCATGAATGACTTTCATTTTTTCCCTCCGCTTGTGTGCTATTGACAAGTTGCTCGACATCAGCGAATGCGCGTCTGTATTGATCGCTATTGTAGGCAAGGAAGTTCATGTTTTTTATTTGGTTTTGAAGATGAAGGAAGTACTTTCTGGCCTCATCATGTGTAGTAAAATGAAAAGATTTATCAAAAATTTTGTTAATAAGCGTAAATAATGGGATTTGCCTGTCGAGCGGACAGTACATATCCTCTACATCAAAGGAGTTTTGTTGGAGATAGCTAAAATCATATAATTCCGCCTTTAAATAGATAACCAGGTCTTCAATTGCCGTTCCCATCTCGCCGACAACCTCCATACGCTTTCCTATTTCATATCCTCGGAATAAAAAGTCGCGTGCCGTTTTGACCATATCCCCCCAGCCCTCCACCCGTTTTTCCAGCTCTTTGGCAACTTCATTGACATATTTTGACCATGAGATTAATGGATCGATTGCAGGGTAGCGTCTTGAGTCTGAACGTTCGCGCGAAAGACCTAAAAATGCCCCTACGACAGATAATGTTGCCTGAGTGACCGGTTCTTCGAAGTTTCCTCCGGCAGGGGAAACCGCACCGCCAATCGTGATCGATCCGGTCTTTTCCCCTTTTAATTGAAGGACGCCTGAGCGTTCATAGAACTCGGCGATGCGGGAAGCTAAATAAGCAGGGAAAGCTTCTTCTCCGGGAATTTCTTCTAACCGGCCTGACATTTCGCGCATTGCCTGGGCCCAGCGCGATGTCGAATCTGCAAGCACGAGAACATCGAGCCCCATTTGCCGGTAATATTCTCCGATGGTCATTCCCATGTACACCGAAGATTCTCTTGCAGCACCATCTTTCAAAATTTTCGGCAGTAG
>Ga0206919_1277_pt1 | contig 10402 bp, 9 predicted proteins | sample Alteio_BWOrgHeat_67_FD_152962 | JGI IMG/M metagenome (GOLD analysis project Ga0206919, IMG submission 152962) | Enriched cells from forest soil in Barre Woods Harvard Forest LTER site, Petersham, Massachusetts, United States -... | ecosystem: Environmental > Terrestrial > Soil > Temperate forest > O... | reverse complement strand
AACCGTAAACCAACCTTTAAGATAATCATTAGCAATGAACCTGGCATCTTTCATGGCCCGACCGCGAATCATGATCGCAGTCCGAAAGGTCAGATACATGTCCGTAGCAAAGATTAGGAAAGTCAGAAAATCAACTACATGGAGCCAATGGGAGTGAGAAAGCGGAAAGGCAATACGAGTTGGGACTTCAATGGCTTCGTAGGTGGTCACGACCGCAACGAAAGCGTTCCAATGGAGTTTCCATTTATTATCCGGGCTGATCACTGAAATCATCAAGCAAAAATACCTCAATCTGTAAAGAGTCGGCAAATGACAAGCCTACTGTTGTTGCTGCAACTGGTGGGCACGATAGCTCTGGAGGATGAAATCCACGGCGGGAGCGGGAGCCTGACCAGGCTTCTCTTCATTCTCCGGAGGAAGGGGATCAAATCCGGGTTTCGGCGCCTCTTCGCTCCGGTTCACCTCGACTTTGACACTAACCTCGCTCTCTGCTTGACCTTTGAAAACTCCTTTCGTGGGAGGAACATCGGAGTAATCACGCCCGACTGCCACACGGATATGTTCGTCTCCCACCACTAGCTTGTTGGATGGATCAAATCCCAGCCAACCAATACGAGGTAAGTAGGCCTCCACCCAGGCATGGGTCGCTCCCTCCGTTTGCCGATGCACACTGACTTCCGAACGGTAGAGGTATCCGCTAACATACCGCGCAGGGACGTTGATCATTCGCAACAGGGCAATGAGAATATGAGCGAAATCCTGACATACACCCTTACGCTGCCGTAAGGCCTCATCAATTGGGGAATCCGCTGTAGTGATCCGTGGTGCATACTCGAGTTTACTATAGACTCCCTCATTGAGCTCACAAATCAGACTGAATGGATCCATACGACGTTCGACCTTCAGCTCTGCTGCAAGAGCCTTGAGTAAAAGGGTTGGTAGAGTGAATTGACTTGGCACCAGCATCTCCCAAAAATCGCCCTCCGCAACCAATCGATCAATCTTCTTCCATGCATCGGGATCGAGTTGATATTTCGGCTTGGCCTTCTCCTCCATCTCAACAACAGCATGAGATTGGATAATGAGTTGGGAGTGCCTCCGAGGAATGTTAAAATGATGCACCACGTTACCAGTATGTTCAGTGTACTCCAAGATTTGTGCCTTCGGACGGGTCAGAAGATCAAATGACAGACAGCGCTGTAAACCTTCCGTTCGAGGCATCATTCGGGCCTCCATGAGGCTTTCTGAAACTGTTTCGGAGTAGTGAAACCGGGTGAGATGTTTGATGGTATAGAACATGGGTTAGCTCGGAGCGATCGCCGACTCAATCGGATAGGTAATGTACGTCTGATAAACGGCTTGGTGAATGATGCTGCATTGGGTTTTGATATCATCCAGGAAACCATGCAGTTTCTCGTTCAAGATTTCGTCGATCTGTGTGTACTGAAGCGTGCTACACCATTTGCCAGTCAAACGTTGAAGCCGTTCGTTTTTGCCATTGCTTCCCCCGCCCGCAATTTTTAATAATTCATCGTGAATGGAAGTGACAGAAAAGCAGACAGCCTGTGGAAACTCAGCGTTCAGGAGTAGAAATTCCGCGATCCGGGTCGGATTGAAATCGGCCGTGTACACCCGACAATAGGCCTCAAAGGCGGCACAAGACTTGAGAAGTCCGACCCATTCCATGAAATCAGCAGCCTGTGAAGAAGAATCCTCAAAATCGTAGAAACTCCTGAAGTGCACGTCTAGAGCTGAGGAAATATTGGCCGCACGCTCCAAAAACCGGCCCAGTTGAATGAACTGCCAAGCTTCTCCATGATTGATGGTGGAAACAGTTATCCCATTAAAAAGAGAGACTCCTTCTCTCACCTGTCGACAGAATTCATGCGGCTGCCCACTCCAAAGCGATTCCGATGTCTCCCGTCGCAACTCCAGAAAGAGCCGATTGAGCTGTTCCCACATCTCCGAACTGATGTGTTCCCGAAGCTGTCTGGCGTTATTTCGTGCATAGGCAATCGAGGATAAAATGGAGGAGGAACTATCGAGATCCAAGGTGAGAAAATGCGTGATCTGCGTCGCATCGGCATCGGCTGGGGGGCCATCCTGTTTGGTGATATCTAGGGATTCGAGCAACCTCCTCCACCGTTGATCCCCATTTTCTGGATCCTCATCCAACATGAGATTGAGGTTCACATCCAACATGCGCGCGGTGTGCTCAGCCCGCTCAAGGTATCGGGCCATCCAGTAAAGACTGTCTGCAACACGGGATAGCATAGTCTTTAATAAAAAGTTTTAAGAATCCTCGTTACTAAAGTGGAGGGCGAATCTCCGTATGCGCCCACTTGTTGGGGAGAAATTAGGGCACATACCGAGATTCGCCCCCCACTCAATACAGATTCTCCAGATTTATTCATATAACACCCACGTATCCTTGCTTCCTCCACCCTGGGAGGAATTCACCACTAATGACCCTCGGGTCATTGCGACCCGGGTCAATCCCCCGGGCACAATCTTGACGGACTCACCAAACAAAACGAATGGGCGCAGATCGACGTGTCGAGGCTCGACGTGACCGTCAATAAAGCAGGGTGCACGCGAAAAGCTCAATGTCGGTTGGGCAATGTAGTTACGGGGATTGGCCTTAATCAGATCGGCAAATTGGGCCTGCTGTTCTTTAGTACTGTGGGGACCGATCAACATCCCATATCCACCCGACTCACCCACGGCTTTGACTACCAACTTGTCGAGATTGGCTAAAACGTGCTGACGTTGTTTGTCCTCCAGACAGAGATAGGTTTCTACGTTGTGCAGGATCGGATCCTCCTTCAAATAATATCGGATCATCTCTGGCACATAGGCATAGATCGCCTTGTCGTCTGCTACCCCTGTTCCAATCGCATTGGCCAGTGTGACATTACCCGCGCGGTAGGCATTGAACAACCCGGGAACCCCAAGCATCGAATCCTGACGAAATGCCAAGGGATCAATGAAATCGTCGTCAATCCGCCGATAGATCACATCAACTTGCCTCAATCCGTTGGTCGTCCGCATGTAAACTACATTGTCGTGCACCAGGAGATCCCGACCCTCCACCAATTCAATTCCCATTTGCCGTGCAAGGAATGCATGCTCAAAATAGGCGGAATTATGGGCTCCGGGCGTAAGCAGTACCAGCGTGGGCTCAGAACGCCCTGCAGGCGACATCGTCCGAAGGGTGGCGAGAAGAGATTGACCATAATGATCGATCGGACGTACCCCGTAGTTTCGGAACATTGCGGGGAATGTCCCCTTCATCACCTGCCGATTAACCAGCATGTAGGAGACACCGCTCGGGACTCGTAAATTGTCTTCGAGGACGGTGAAATCCCCATTTTCCATCCGCATAAGGTCCGAACCGCAAATGGATACATATACGTCGCGACGGACGCGCCATCCTCGCATTTCCCGCCGATAGTGTTTGCAGGTATAGACTAATTCCCGAGGAACAGCCTTGTCGTTAAGAATGTTGCCATCGTGATAAATATCCTTGAGAAAAAGATTTAACGCGGTCAGACGCTGAGTAAGCCCCCTCTCTATTTTCGTCCATTCGGTACTGGTGATGATTCGGGGCACCAGATCAAACGGAATGATCCTCTCTGTTCCCTCTTTTCGGCCATAGACAGCGAAGGTGATTCCCTGGTTTAAAAAAGCTGAATCGGCAGCCTGCTGCCGTCGTCTCAATTCATCCTGAGGAAGCTCCTGCAGTCGTTTATGAAGAATCCTGCTATGCTCACGGGGTCTATCCTTGGCGAGAAACATCTCGTCATATGCCGGAGTAAAATCGTAGTTCGCAAAGGCATCGTTCGGCCCTACCAAGGGGGGATGTAGTTCAGAAGCCGTCACAATATACTTTCAAGAAAAGGCCTAAATTCCGACAAAAACAAGATCAAATCCATCCCCCCTTACGGAAGCAGGAAAAAGGCCAGATCCCGGCAAGACCGTTATTTTTTGGGACGTGTTGCCCAATAAATCCAGTACATCAATACAAACTGGAGGGGCAAACGTACTGCCAATACCCACTTAGGAACCTCTGTCGCTAGTATAACTGGATGATCGGTAAACATATAAATATTTGCCGGTAAGACACAAAGAAGAAGAAGCATTAACCCATACCCCGCCCACCGTCTCACTCTGGGAATGAGTAAACCAATTCCACCCAGAATTTCAAAAAAGCCGCTAAGATAGACCAAGAACAAGGGGTGCAGAAAATATCGAGGAACAATTTCCACAAAGGGTTCCGGTCTCCGAAAATGGAAGGTACCAATGGTCAAAAATAACAAGCTCAAGAGACAGATTGAGAGACGCTTCATAATAATCCATATCTTCGCTTATCTTTGAAAAAGCGGTTGCAGATCCTGCAGTTCTGCGTAGGGCTGAGGGACTCAGTTTTGGCCGAATTTTCAGGGGACTTAGGTAGCAATTTGAAAGGTACCAATACGCGAAGAAGCTTTCGTTCGTGATTTTACTCGCATCGCCCTGTTGCTAGCTCGGATCACCTCGGTCTTTATGAGTTTCATCTCACGCACTATTGCCTTCTTCTGGTCGGGTTCAACAGTTAGTGTGTCACATTCGGCTTTCATCCTCAGGAAAAAACCATCTGACATTTGAAACAATCGACATAGCCTTACATCTAGTTCAGGTGTTATTACACTGTGTGAAAGGAGGCTTCTAACTTTGGTGGGATCCACATGAAGGGCTTGAGCCAGCTCAATAGGAGTCATGTCCCGCGGGGTTAGAAAGTCCTCAATGATTATTTCGGAAAGAGTTGGAGGACGAACGCGCGCCATAAGATAACATGAGCAGGTGGTAGTTGCTTTCTCAAGGAAAAATTTCTCACTTATGGTAATCAACCAGTTCGATCTGCCTTGGGCCTTCTGAGGTCCAGACAAAACAGAGACGATAGGGTCCCGTGACGGTTATAGAATGCTGGCCCTTACGATCATAGTGTAGAGCATGTAATCGGTGGCCTCGATGTTTCCCCAATTCATAAAGATTTTGGGCATCCTTCAAGTAGAGAAATCTGCGCTGAGTTACCCGAACAAGTGTGAGATCGGAAAATTTACGAGAGGTTTCTCCATGGCAGGCTTTCCAAGTTCCCTCGTCTCTGAACCATGTTTTATCGCCCATAACATTTACAGATCTCGCATAAACCTTTGGTGAATGCCCAAGAAAGTTAGATATGATGCCTCTTTCTAGGCACAGATGGCGCTAGTTTTTTGAAGTGTCATTAATCCTATCCGCCAGATTTTTCAATCCGGAGGAAAACTCCTTCGGGTTGAAGTTCTGCGGGTTCTCTAGTTCCGTGTAGAGATTAGCAATCTCCTCCTTACCTGGGTTCCCGTGAAGCGAGACGGAAAGACGCTTGAGTCCCATCATCAATCGTTCAGCCCGGAAAACCTGATTCTCTTGGGTAACCTGCGAATTCAGGAAACTCCTGGACGTCGCGGATAATGCCGACAACACCGCCTTCGTCCGTTCTTGAGTCCAAATCTGTTGTGAAATCGATTTAGCTTCGTTATCAGCCCATACATCCTCGGCCACGGACCTCTTATCCATTTGGGGTCCCACCCCAGGAATCAACTCGAGAAGCCATCGAAGTGCCTGCTCATCTCCACTCATCTGAGGTGTTCCGTTGCCTCGTTCAATCTGCTGACTGATCTCTCGAAGTGCTATAGCCTGACCCACGACCCATGTTTTGGGCCCAAACCAAGACTCTTTTTCCTGCCAATGAGGCGGTTCCGTTTCCGTTTGTCCGTCCAGCTCAAACGTGAGTTTGGGATGCCCCGCCTGCAGGATGTCCGGGCTGACCACCTGATGGCACGCGACACAGGTTGCTGCCCGAATGTAAGCACTGCGAAGCTCATTCAGACCATCGACAACTTTTTGACCATGACTCAAATCAGTCCGGGTATGAGATCTCAACCAAGGCCGAGCTGGATTGTGGCATTCCTCACACGAAACACCGCTCTGAGCAAAACCAGCTTGTAGGGGGTTACTGGATGAAGCATTCCCATGAGGCGCGTGGCAAATCGTGCAGCGGGGACTTGTCGAGGGTGATCCAATCCCCAGAGTCTCTCCAATCCGTGCGGAGTATGCCGTTGTAAGAGTTGCAAAAGCCCGGGAATGTCTGTCTTGGCTCATCCAAACTGTACATTGCCGACGCATGGGAGCCGCTCCTCCATGACACATCGAAGACTGACATCCCTGGACGCCAACAAATCCCGAATGATCCACAGCCGTAACGATTGTTGATGCTCCACCGGTTGAAGTATCGGCACTTATAAGCTGATCTCCTGACAATAGAACGGTGAGAAGAACGATTTCACGCATCATAGCGATTGCATTTCTTGAATTTTTTCTGTACTGCACCTATGAATGTCTTAATTTCACACCGATGAGTTTACAACCAAATTCACATAAAATTGAGGGCGAAACCCTTAGTTTGGAAAAACTCCTGGTATATTTCCCCGCTCTTAATGAGGTGAAACCGATGCCAGTCCTCAAAGCGGCTGCGACCGACGCGGCTGCCCTTCGTCGTTTTAAAAAGGGGGAGATCATTTGCGAGGAGGGTGATTTTGGTTCAACTGCCTTTTACATCGTTTCCGGGAAAGTGGATATTTTTATTGCCAGTCCGATGGCCCATATTCGCACGAAAGCTTCAACAGGCAGCATTTTCAGCCGATCCCTTTCAAAAATTAGCAGTATTTTATCAACCGACACAGACTCCGGCAGCAGCCGAAAGCTCATTCCTGTAGATGCCCCCGTCGACTTGGATGTAAAAAATCCGGTCGCCCAGTTGGTGGCGGGAGACCTCTTTGGAGAGATGACCTGTCGAACCTTCCAACCTCGTTCTGCCACAGTTCGTGCAGCGGAGGATTGCGAAATCGTGGAGGTATTACGGGTAATTCTCGACATGCTATTTGGCACCCGTGAGGTTTCCGATCATGTGAAGGAGACCACCAAGGTCAAGGCACAAACCTTCAAGGGAACCTCTCTTAAGAAGGAATTTGACGAGAAATACCGGCGGCGCGGACTGCAAACTCATCTCTCCAGCGTCCACCTCTTTGAAAGTATTGGGAAGGAGTTTCTCGATTACCTAGTGGAAACCGTCAAACTGGAAACCGTCCTCAAAGGAGAGGTGATCTGTAGTGAAGGGGATATTGGCGACGGTTTTTATCTGATTCGTAATGGCATGGTCCGAGTATCCAAAAAACGGCCAGGTGGGGAGGTGGTTCTAAACTATCTGACCCGTGGCGAATTTTTTGGCGAAGTCAGCTTGATCACCGAACAAACACGTACGGCTACTTGTACGGCTTTGGACACGGTCGATCTTGTTAAAATCGACCGTGCTGATTTCAAAAAAATGCTGGATCAATTTCCACAATTTCAGTCCGAGGTCTCAGCAATCGCGCAAAAACGGATGGAAACAGGCAATCAGTTGCAGAAAACGATCCAAGAGGAGGTTGGACTGGAGGAATTTTTGGACCAGGGGTTGCTCGAAGCTCAAAACTTACTGATCATCGACTTGGACAAATGCACTCGGTGTGACCTGTGTGTTCAGGCTTGTGCAGAGTCGCACGAGGGGGCTTCACGACTGATCCGAGATGGACTCCGGTATGACAAGTATCTTGTTCCAACGGCCTGTCGTTCATGTAAAGATCCGCTCTGCATGACCCAGTGCCCGGTGGGTGCGATCCGTCGCACCAACACCCTGGAAATCAAGATCGAAGACTGGTGCACTGGTTGCACCCGTTGCGAGCAGCTCTGTCCGTACGGAAATATTACCATGCACACCATTGGTAATGACGACGGAAAACGAACTTGGATAGGTCAGGTAAGCGATTTTATAACTACCTTTTCTGTCAGAAAGAAAGTTCCAGTAGCAGCTCTCTCTCCAGTTTCAAAAGCTCTTCCTACCCCTGCCCCAACCTCTTCCTCTTTGCCTACTCCTACACCCACTCCCTCGCCCGTTTCTGCTCCAACTCCGACTCCCGCTGCTCCTGGACCGAAACCTGCCGCCCCAGCTGCAGCGGCTAAGCCCGCAGTTCAAAAATCGGTCATGAAGGCAACCACCTGCGACCTATGCATGGACTACAATATGCCGAGCTGCGTCTACGCCTGTCCCCATGACGCAGCTAAACGGGTCAATCCAGCCACCTTCTTTGCCAAACAGATGCCTTCCCTAAAAGCCAAACCAAAATTCAGGCTATTCGCTAACGACAGAACAACTCACACGGAAAATAAGTGATTATTGATCGAACTCATCTTGGCTGGGCCGCTTTCACGGCAGGGGCAACTCTGGTGGCCAGCACTCTCTATCTCATGACGTTTCACCCCGACGTCCTCCCAATCAAACTACCCTCCTCAGAAGCAGCTGCCATGGTTCCCCCAACTGCACGGGCTGGAAGTACTCCGCTTGGATTGGTTTATGGCTCTCTAGCATTATTGATTTTCTTCTTCGCTGGGCTTCTGGGATGGCGCCGCAAACATCCGAGTTGGCGGGTGGGTGCCATCCAGTTCTGGCTCAAAGCCCATGTCTGGCTCACACTCCTGACAATCCCTCTAGTGCTCTTCCATTGCGGATTCCATGGCGGTGGGTTCATGACTCAATCTCTCCTATGGCTCTATGGCGTGGTGATGGTGAGTGGTTTCTACGGCCTAGCCCTGCAGCACATCATCCCCCACTGGATGCGAGAGGTGCTGCCAGACGAAGTGGTATTTGAACAGATCCCCTATCTCTGTGAAAAACTGCAGGAGGAGGCGCAGAAATCCCGAAAAGAATTGGAAATACAGATCGAAGCCAAGGAGGCAGCCGATCCAAATGCGCCGAAAATCTCTTCCGATATTATCTTTCGAGTTATTGATCAAGAGGTGATGCCCTATCTCAAGCCTAACGTTATGCGCAGATCCCGTCTCCATCGGGAAGCCGCGTCAGACAAGCTTTTTAAATTGATTGCTAAGGAGGTTCCCGCTGATCTTCGTGGACCGATCGACCGAATCAACGATCTCTGTGACGAAAAACGCCGTCTGAACATGCAGACCCGGATGCAACACCTTCTGTGGGGCTGGGTACTCGTACACGCACCGGTCTCTTTTTTACTTATCATCGTCACCATTTGGCATGCCTTTGTCGCTTCTTACGTTTATTGAACGAGACGGCGAATTAACAGATTAGTAGCATGGCTAAAACCCAGAAAGAGATCAGCAAACGATACGAGGGCAACCGCGCGTATTATAAGATTCTTCATTCCTTCCGCCGATGGAAGCTTTGGCTAGCAAGTGGCAGTCTGATTCTTGGTGTGGTTCTCGTCCTGATTTTTGCCCTTGGTTTTAGAAGAGTTCCTCATCTGGAACGTTTTTACAATGTCGGAGCCATCTCTCAATCCCATGCCCAAATAGCCCAAGACTGTCAGAAGTGTCACATCGATTCGACCTTCAAATCAACGATCATACCTACCCTGGGTTCCGATAAGGCAATCGATCAAGGTTGTCAACATTGCCATGTCGGTTTTAATTTCCATCACGCCAACATCGTTAAAAACCTTGCCTGCATCAGTTGCCATCAAGAACATATGGGGAGTGGCCCGATGAAAGCCGTTGCTGATACCAGTTGCCAAAGTTGCCATGCGAATTCCTCCATCATGGCCAACTCCAGGTCCATGGTACTAACTGTTCCCTCAAATTTCCTCGAAATCCCCCCTCCCGCCGGTCTCCTCTTTTTCCCTGAACCCCGTCTACCAGATGGTTATACGAAAGTGATTCATTCGTTTCAGAGCGACCACCCTCCGTTCCGCATCGAATCCGATAATATTTCTAATGGGAAATGGATCACTGGTGGTGGTGATACAGGGGATAAACGTGGAAGCCTCCTGATCAATCTGAATAGCAGCCCGAACGAGACGGCCAATGAATTGGACCGGTTGAAATTCAGTCATAACATTCACATGAATGGAAAGATCCCCAATGTCGACGGACATAAGCTCGACTGCGCCTATTGCCATAAATTAGATGCCACCAAAGCCTATATGGCCCCCATCAGCTACGAGTTGAATTGCAAAGCCTGTCACTCCCTTCAGTTCGATGCCTCCTTGCCCAACCTCACCATCCCACACCCCAACGACAACTCCGACTCAGTGACCAACTTCCTACTGACACTCCCGACACAGGTTGAAAAGTATGCCAAGGAACAGTTAAAAATGACCGATCGCAATCGGGTAAAAGATTTTGTCTTTCAAAAAATGTCGACGCTTCGTGAGCGTGACCGTCGTGGAGACGATTTGATCCATGATGTGTTTTACAATGACTACCAAGGATCCTCTACAGGAACGGTCGTCAGTAGCCAACAAAACGAAGGTTCCTATCC
>Ga0206919_1276_pt1 | contig 10433 bp, 10 predicted proteins | sample Alteio_BWOrgHeat_67_FD_152962 | JGI IMG/M metagenome (GOLD analysis project Ga0206919, IMG submission 152962) | Enriched cells from forest soil in Barre Woods Harvard Forest LTER site, Petersham, Massachusetts, United States -... | ecosystem: Environmental > Terrestrial > Soil > Temperate forest >... | reverse complement strand
GTAATTCGTAGCTTTTCCCATCTCTGCTGGCAGAGAGGGGTAGGGGTGAGTATAGATTTAATGTATCTTTTCAATCAGTTACGCATTATATCAATAGCCTTTATTTTAATAACTTTGTAAAAACTATGAGGAATATCCTAAAAATTAGCCTTATTGCCTTTTTGGCATTCATTGTTTTAGGCAATAAAGCTATTGGCCAAACACAACCACCTGATACTACCGCAGTTATTATGCTCGATACACTGCGGATTGTTTATATATATGCCGATACCTCTAAGGCCCTTAATAGGGTTGATAAGATGGGTCGCAAACAAGGCATGTGGGAACAGAAATACCCTAACGGAAACATTCGGTATAAAGGCCGTTTTAGAGACGATAAGCCTACCGGTGTTTTTAAATATTATTATGAAACCAATGACAGTCTTCGCATACTAGCCATCTATTCCGATAACGGCAGGGTATCCCGTGTGCATGAATATTATCCTTCAGGTGCTATGGCAAGTTCGGGTAAATATGTCGACCAGCAAAAAGATAGTGTTTGGAAAATATATGACCAAATACAAAAACTGCGCCACAAGGACCAGTATGCTAATGGAAAGAAAGAAGGAAAATCAATTATCTTTTTCCCTGACGGAAATATTCTGGAATCGAAGAACTGGCACAATGGCTTAGAGAATGGAAAATGGCAGCAGTTCTTTGACAATGGCGAACTTAAGTTGGACGGTAATTATATAAATGGTAAGGTGGAAGGAGTTGTGAATTTTTATAATGCCGATGGCAGGCTTGAGATTAGTGGTACTTACCATAACGATGTGCGCGATGGCAAGTGGACATACTACGATGATGCCGGCCACGCAAAAGATTCTATGTCATTTAAAAATGACAGGCCATTAGACCCCCGTAAATTTATTTTAACCCCTGCGCAGATAGATTCTATGCGTAGCAGGTATCCTCCTGAGGATGATCCGGACAAGCCACAATACCATCAAAAGCATACACAGCAGGAAGACGAGTACGGCAATTAACCGGATGGCTTAAAACCAAGTACTATTTTACTAGGATTCTTGTTCGGCAGGTACCTTGTCGTTAATGGTAACCTTAACACGTTGAACCGTTCTTTTATCAGCTGCTTCAATGGTGAAAGTAACGTGTGAAAAATTGATCTTCTCGAACTTCTCAGGGATTCTTCCGCACACTTCAATTATAAAACCAGCTAACGTATCGGCTCCGCCTTTTTTCTCCTGGAAAATGGCCTCGTCAATATTAGCCTTTCTGCAAAAATCCCCTAAGGTTATCTTCCCTTCGAATACAAAATTGTGGTCATCGAGTTTAGAGTAAACAATATTCTCTTCATCGAACTCATCATTTATCTCTCCTAATATTTCTTCTATAATATCCTCCAGGGTTACAAGGCCCGATGTGCTTCCAAATTCATCGACCACCACCGAAAGGTGTATTTTCTTTTTCTGAAAATCTTCAAGCAGGTCATTTATCTTTTTGCTTTCAGGCACAAAAAAAGGTTTGTGTAATAAGTATTTCCAGCTGAATGAATCGTCCTTATCGGAATGAGCTAAAAGGTCCTTGGTATAAAGAATACCGGTGATCGAGTCAATAGATGCATGGTAAATAGGTATGCGCGAAAAGCCACATTCCACAGCCTTTTTAAGCAATTCTCTGAATTTTAAACGTTCTTCGAAAGCAACAATATCAATGCGGGGCTTCATAATTTCCTTCACATCTTTATTGGCCAGTTGAATAATGTCTCGCAGAATTTTTTGCTGTACTTGCGATATTTGCGAAGAAGTTATATCAAGCGCATCGGAAAGATCGGCCGCAGAAAGTACCTGTTTCTTTTGTAATATATACTTATCCATAAACACAGTAGCAATGGTAAGCATAGATGCAAAAGGATAGAATAGTGCACGTATTACATAAATAAAAGGCAAGAGGCCTTTAGACACTTTAAGATAGTGCCCGGTAGCATAAACTTTGGGAATGATATCACATGCCAACAACAATAAAAAGGTAATGACAATGGCCTGTATAAAGAAATCGAGAATAGGGTGAACGTGTGTATCTATGAGTGATGAAGTAACAAAAGCCGAAAGAATGATTATGCTGATGTTAAAAAAATTATTGGCTACAATAAGGGTTGCCAGCAAATGTTTTGGGTGCTGCATTAGCGTGCCTATCTGCTTTTCCTTCCGGTCAGTAGAATCTTTTAGCGTTTCAATCTCGGTATTCGACAAGGAGAAAAGTGCTGTTTCGGCACAGGATACCAATGCCGAAAGAAGTATAAGGCCTATTATGCCGAGTAAAACAAAACTAAGGCCGAAAAATGGTGGAACTGAAAGTAGCTGGTAATGAGAAATTATATGCGCGGGGTCCAATGTATATTTTTGATATTAAAGTACTATAACCCTGTTTGTAACAAGGTATAATGCCATGCGAATGTACGATTAAAATGAAAGATCGGCTGGTGGGCTAACCTCAAGGTCATCGGCGGTAGTAGAAACGGTTTCACCATTTTCACTTGTACCGGCTTTACGGCTGAGTATGGTAAGGTTTTCGCCTACAATTTCGGTAGCACGTTTCTTAGAGCCATCTTTATCATCCCAAGTGCGGGTACGTAAACGGCCCTCCACATAAACCTGCATTCCTTTTTTCAGGAGTTTTTCTGCCACTTCTGCTAATCCGCGCCATAGCACAATGTTGTGCCATTCGGTCGATTCTACCTTTTCGCCTGCCCTGTTCTTATGAACTTCTGTGGTTGCCAAAGGAAAGTTTGCTACTGCAATGCCTCCCTCTAAATACCTTACTTCAGGGTCTTTACCTAAGTTACCGATAAGTATTACTTTATTCACTCCCGACATTTTGTTAATGATTAGTTGGATACTAAGAAGCAAATATAATAAATAGAAAGTAAGTTTCAAAGTATTTATCCAAAAATGTAAACACTAAAAACCACGACCAAATACCAGTAAGACGGGATAAGTACCGCTTAAGGGTCTATTGCACCTGCAAAAACATCGATGTTTTTAAGGTACTTTGCGGCACGTGCCAGGTATATATGAGCTGGCTCAGGATCAGATAGTTTAGTATCGGCTAACAGCTTGGAGTTATCGAATATTTGGCCAAGCTCGGCAAACTCGAGGTAAGGCTCAAGTGCAGCTAGTAAAATGCGCATTTCGTTAACGTCAGTAAACGAGTTCTTCCAATAGTCTAAATAGCTAGGGTAGTTATATAATTTGCTTCCTTCCGGTAGTTTCTTCTTAGCCCAAAGCTTCACTTCCTGTACCATTTCCTTTTCAATGAACTTAAAGGGTGGCCTATCGGGGAAAGACTTAGCTATGCCGCTTGTAATAAGTTCAGAACTGGTTGCCGAAGCAGCACCTGAAGAAATATGGTAAACAGAATGATTGCGCTTAACAAATAGTAAAGAAGTTATAGATTTTGAAGCAAAGTCGATAGGTATAACATCTAAAGGTGATTTGCCATTAACAGGTACAAGCCTTAAAATATTTACTGTTTCAATGGCCCAGAGGATAACATACGAACGAGGGATCCAGTCGCGACTATCACCCATGATAATAGAAGGCCTTACTATAAGCACTTTTTCTTTAGGAAGGCTTTTGGCAAGCATAAGCTCACCCATCATTTTGGTATAGGTGTACTTTACTACGTGATGCGCTTTCGGGTTAGGCGATTCTTCTTCCTTAACAACCCTGTTGCGTATATCTTTACCGCAAATGGTAGCAGTGCCTATATAGACAAATGTCTCCAGGTTCTTTAAAGTAAGCGACCATTTGATCAGTTCGTTTATACCGGAAATATTAACCTGTTCAACTACCTTATCATATACTTTCGAAAACGAAGTATTGGCGGCAGAGTGAATAATTACAGTACTGTCTGCTATTAGTTTATTTGCACCAAGCGCTTTAGCAAAGTCATGCTCGCCTAAATTACCTAACACGGGTATTATCCTTTCCGCATCAAATGTATCACCATGTAGCTCAAAAACATGCTTCAGGCGCAACACAGCATGCTCTTCCGATAATGCTCTAACCAGGCAGTATATCTTTTCTACTTCCTTCCGCTTTGCAAGTTCAACAAGTAATTCGCCCCCTAAAAACCCGGTACTGCCGGTTAAAAAAATCTTCATGCTTTTCTGTTCGTCAAGAAAGTTCGAGCCCGAGTATGCCCAGCACAATTAAAAAGATGGAGGCTATTTTAAGAGGGGTAACAGGTTCTTTGAACCAAATCATTCCTATAACTGCTATTAAAGCTGTACCGGCACTTGCCCATATAGCATATACAATACTTACTTCGCCCATTTTCTTTAGTACCATTACCAGGCAGGCTAAGGCAAGGGCATAAAATACAAATACCATTATAGAAGGGAGTAGCTTCGTAAAGCCATCCGCCTTTTTCATGCAAATGGTACCAAGCACTTCTAAAACTATTCCTATTGCTAAATATAGCCACTGCATATTCTTCTTTCGTTTTTCGAATTGGTTTATTAAACCAAACGAGGGTTTATTATGAGCTTATTATTTAAGAAGGCTGGCAAAATCGGAGTCAAAGATAAAAGGTTTATGATTTTGAAGGCGTTTTATTATTTAATTCTAATGATTGGGGTTATTCATTTGCCCCATAAACAAAATACTACCGGTGTTGTTCTCTCTGATTACAAAGAAGAACGGATGGTCGGCTTTAAATGTTTTTAGCGGAGTAAGGCGTGTACCTGTCATGGGCATAAGTACAGCAGTGGCTGCCGCTGCTTCTGTCCCCTGTTCGGTTACCGCAATAAATGCTTTGTGCAGCACGGCGCTTATATATAATTCTTTATTGCCCGTCATGCCCGAAAAGTCAGCGGTGCCGGTGAAAGCTGTTTCCATACCTACTTTTTTCAATATTTCACTCAAATTAAAACTCTGGGTTGTTTTAAATTTAGGCAGCACTACTTTAACGTGTTCTGTTTGTAAGGAGCGGATAGCATTGGTGTAATAAGTATCGGTGAATTCTTTTTGTGCTTGCGTCAGTGTTGTGCCGGAATCTGGCAGGAATATTAGCATAGATACACTTTTGCCTTTATACGGCAATTCAACAATTTGAAATTTTTCGTCTTCGAAATAGTTGAAATGATTTACCGAAATCATAAAGGTGGACTGTACGGTATCTTTCGTTTTGCAATAAAAGGTTCCTTTGTAACTAGCTTTGCTTTGAAATTCATTTGCCCACTTTCCGTAAAAATAAAGTGTGTTTATTAACACTGCCTTTGTTTCAGCGCCTACGCTTTTTTTAGGTAGAAGATTTTGAATTTTGTTGTTTGTTCTTTTGGCTACCCAATTATTTATAGTATCTCGTGTGCTTTCATTTGCGAAGTCAACATTACGAACTTCGGAGTTATAGTATTGCTTAACGAGGTTAACATAAGAATCTAAAAAATGAAACTTGTTTTCAACCCAAAGCGAATTAGCAACACACAACTTAACCCCGCTAAGCGTATCGTTGTTCATAGTTTTCATGATCTTTTCAAAACCCATATTCACCGAATCAGCCCTCGGATTGAAATAAAGAGCTGCTTTCATTTGTTCCTGTGTTTCTCCTTTGGCGCCGGTGTAAGTCATTGCCAGTGCAGATGAAATGCTGAACGGCGAGAAAAATAAATTATGACTGCTTTGTAGTTTTGCAAATAGCTTAAATGCAAATTGGTTGTTGCCTGCAACCGTGCTACTGGTACCCTGGGCAAACAGTAAATGCGAAAAGAACACGGGTAACAAAACGACTGAAATCTTTCTCATAGTGAGCTATTTGAGAACAAACATAAAAGAATTTGATGTAAAAGAACAATCAGTAATAAAGTATGTTAGCAAAGCATCAAACATACTTTTATATTTGTAATAATTATACCACATGGCTGAACAAATAAGAGACCCGGGAATTGGTGAAAAGTTTAATGCACGTTCTGGGCGTGTAATGAATAAAGATGGAAGTTTTAATGTGCGTGCAGCTAAATTCAACTTCGGCCGTATTCATTTATTTCAATACCTGATACGCGTTTCGTGGATAAAATTTTATCTATTGTTGCTGGGGGCATTTGCGTTTTTCAATTTGTTGTTTGCATTTATATATCTGTCTCTTGGTCCCGAAGGATTAAGAAGGTCTGGTGAGATGACCGATATAACTGCTTTTTGGGAATGTGTGTTTTTTAGCTTGCATACGCTTACTACCGTTGGCTATGGTAATTTTTACCCTTCAGGCTATGCGGCCAATGCTATTTCGGGTATTGAGGCTATGGTAGGTTTATTAGGCTTTGCTGTTGCAACCGGTTTGGTATATGGGCGTTTCTCGAGGCCAACGGCTAAAATTGAATATAGCAGGAATGCTATTATAGCGCCTTACAAAAATGGCACTGCATTAATGATAAGGGTGGCCAACCTTAGAGATAGCCTGATGACCGAGGTACATGCGGATGTTACTTATACATTTCTTGAAAAAGTAGGCGAGCAGTTTATAAGAAGATATTATTTGCTTCCACTTGAAAGGAACAGTGTTATATACTTACCATTAACATGGACCATGGTGCACCCTATTGACGAAAAAAGTCCGCTTTATGGAAAAACGTTGGAAGATCTAAAAACACTAGGAGCAGAGTTGATGATAAAACTCAAAGGCCACGATGAAGGATTTGGTGACCTTGTTCATTCCCGTAATTCGTACTTAATGGACGAAATGGTTTGGGGTGCTCGTTTTCTTCCTGCCTTTCATGTTGATGAAAATGGCATGACCTTGCTCGACTTCGATAAATTAAGTGCAGTAGAAAGTGCGCCGATAAATACTGAATTAGCACAAGTTAAACCAACTATTACAATATCTTAATTATTATAAAATGAATTATTGGCTCGTAAAATCAGAACCTTCGGTATATGCCTGGGATAAGTTAGTGAAAGATAAAAAGACCGTTTGGGATGGAGTAAGGAATTATGCGGCACGGTTGCATTTAAGAGCTATGAAAAAGAACGACCAGGTATTTTTCTATCACAGCAATGAAGGTTTATGTATTGTGGGTATAGCGAAGGTGGTGAAGGAAGGATACCCTGATCCGTCAGATAAGGAATGGACCGTTGTGGACTTGGCTCCACTCCAAACACTTAAAAAACCTGTAAGCCTGGCTGAAATGAAGGCAGAGAAGAAGCTTAAGGATATGCCATTGATAAGGATTGGCAGACTTTCGGTAATGCCTATTAAAAAGGAAGAATACGACCTTATAATGCGAATGGCGCAGTAGTATTTGCAATTGTAGGGCTAATTGCTACTTTTGTTTCCCTTTTTATTGGGGGTAGATAAGCTTACTATGAAGTTAAATCGTAATTCATTCCTGTTATTTCTGGCTATATGTTTTGCAGTTGTTGCAGCACATGCACAGAATACTGCAACCATACGTGGTTTTGTTTATTTGAAAAAGACCGGCGAGCCGGCACTTTTCACCAATGTATTTTTACAAGGCACTACCATTGGCGCCACTACTGATGTTAACGGATACTTCTCTATTACACACGTAGCTCCGGGTACATATACTTTGGTGGCTTCTTCGGTAGGTTATGATACCGCACACGAATCTGTTACACTTACCAAAGACCAGATACTTACCAAAAAACTTTACCTGGGTGAAACCAGTGTGAACCTTGGTGCTGTTAATATTAACGCTTCGCAAAAAGCACGTCAAACCGATGTGGGTGTTTCAGTAACAACTATTACCCCGCAAATGATGAAACAAATACCAAGCATTGGCGGCCAACCCGATATTGCACAGTATTTACAGGTATTACCGGGCGTAGTTTCTACAGGTGACCAGGGCGGACAGCTTTACATTGAAGGTGGCCAGCCAATTCAAAACAAAGTGATATTAGATGGTATGACCATATTCAATCCATTCCACTCTATTGGTTTGTTCTCGGTATTTGATGGCGATGTAATTAGCGATGCTACTGTTTATGCAGGTGGTTTTAATGCTGAGTATGGTGACCGTGTTTCTTCTATAATGGATATTCGCACACGTGATGGAAACAAGAAAAGAATAAGCGGAAAGATAGATGTTAGCCCGTTTGGTGCCCATGCATTGGTTGAGGGTCCGCTTTTAAAGAATGTAGACGATGACCCTGAAAAAGCAAGTTCTTCATTTATACTTTCTGTAAAGAATTCATATTTGGGTGAGACTTCTAAGACATTGTATCCTTATGTAAACAACGGACAAGGACTGCCGTTCAACTTTGCCGATTATTATGGCAAGGTATCTTTCAGTACTGCAAGCGGAAGCAAGCTAAACCTCTTTGGTTTCGATTATAACGACAATGTAAAATACCCGGGTGTTGATACTATTGGCTGGCACCAGTATGGTGTTGGTGCAAACTTCATTCTGGTTCCGGGTAGTTCAAGTTCATTAATGGAAGGTAATATTGATTTCTCTAATTACTCTATCAGGCAATCGCAGGCTGACGAATTACCAGGGCAAAGCAGTATCAATACATTCGACCTTGGATTAAAGTTCACCTACTTTGGTGGTAACACTACTGTGTATTATGGTTTTGATATTTCCGGTACGGGTACAGCATATAACTTTTACAACAGCGCTAACAGGCTCATCAGTGATTCTGCTACGTCTGACCAGTTGAACGGTTATGTGAAGTTGAAAATAATGAGTGCGAACAAGAAGCTTATAATTGAGCCGGGCTTCAGGGCGCAATATTATGCTACCTACAATGCATTCTCTCCTGAGCCTCGCCTTGATGCTAAATACAATGTATCGAATAAATTCCGTGTTAAGTTTGCTGCGGGTATCTACTCACAAGATATTATTAGCTTAGTTGATGAACGCGATGTGGTTGATCTGTTCTACGGTATAAGCACCGCGCCTCCGTTAGCTGACCTACCGGGTTCATTTACGCAGCAAAATGGTACAACAGTAAATGTTACAAGCCCACTTCAAAGATCATACCACATAACCGGTGGTTTTGAATATGACCCTAACCAACGTATACATATTAACGTGGAAGGCTACTTGAAGAACTTTTTGCAAACCACTACACTTAACTTCGATAAGCTTTACGACGATAACCCTGACAACTATCTGATACCCGATACACTTAAGAAAGACTTTTTGGTGCAGAGCGGCAAGGCATATGGCGCTGATATAACCATTCGTTACGATTACAAAGAACTTTCATTATACGGTGTATATTCACTGGGCTATGTGCAATACTGGGATGGCAGCTATGCATTCCCTCCACCTTTCGATCGCAGACATAATGTAAACTTAGTAGCCTCTTATACTTTCGGTAAAGATTTAAGCTGGATGGCTGACGTACGTTTCAACTATGGTTCCGGTTTCCCGTTTACACCTACACAAGGATACTATCCTAACGTTCCGTTTAGCAACATTGGTACTAACTATACAACAACCAATGCAAACTTGGGTACCGTTTATGGCCAGTTCGATGGTTCGCGTTTACCTGACTATGCACGTATGGATATTAGCTTAGATAAGTCATTCCAATTATCAGAGAACGTTGGACTACATATTAACGCGAGTGTTATAAACCTCTTCGACAGGCAGAACATATTCTACTACGATCGTCTATCAGGCCAGCGTGTAAACCAGTTACCTATATTGCCTACACTTAGTGTAGCTATGACATTCTAACTGAACAGTAGTTTTATTCTTTAGAAAGCAGGTACGCTAACTGTTCTATACCTCTTGGGCAATACATCAATATTAGAGCCCAAACCAAAGTTGAAACTTATTTCATTCAGGCTATACTGGCTTTCTTCGGTAGATTCCTGGCCAATGGCATAACGAATGTTTGCCTGTATGTGAAACCATTTTTCGCCAAAGAAATTAAAACCAATAACAAATGAAGTAATTGGTGAAAGCGCACCGGGGTCTGCTTTACCATTAACAGAATCGCTGGTGCGGGCAAAGGCTAATCCCGGTTGTATGCCAATTAGGGGATCGAAACCGGAGTGGGTGGGGAAGTGATAAAAGGCCCCGAAATAAACAGAACTGTTTTGTTTTAACGGACTATTAGGTGTAAGTGAATTGACGAAGAAGTATCCATCACCACGCACTGAAATACATTTCTCGGTATAGTATTCAATATTACCTGTAACGTAAACGTTCGATATGTTGTGTGCAGGCATTTCGCCAACGCCAACAGTACCAACACCAGCCAAAATACCTTTATGCACAAAGCCTGAATCGGATTGAGCGAAACAGGTTGTACCTGAAACAAGAAGCAGTATGCCGAGGAATATATTCTTCATTATAGTTTACCTAACAAGTAGTTTACGCTGATTGTAATAAGCAAGTGACCATCGAGCGAAGCACCCTGTGGTGTAGTAATGGTGAGGTATTTCTCTCCCTGTTCCGTGTA
>Ga0206919_1274_pt1 | contig 10450 bp, 15 predicted proteins | sample Alteio_BWOrgHeat_67_FD_152962 | JGI IMG/M metagenome (GOLD analysis project Ga0206919, IMG submission 152962) | Enriched cells from forest soil in Barre Woods Harvard Forest LTER site, Petersham, Massachusetts, United States -... | ecosystem: Environmental > Terrestrial > Soil > Temperate forest >... | reverse complement strand
TCCATGAACAAAAAGAGCTCCCACCGTTACATACCAGGCCCAGTGATACGTTGAGTAAAGAGCTGTGGTGCCGGTTGTCACAATAAGTGCTAAATATCCTATCGTTTGGATGGCCCCCTTTAAATCGCTCCGTTTGTGCAATAACTTCAATTGATCAGAGGGAATGGGTACCCGATACCAGTCAATCACCGGGGATTTGCGTTCCTGATTCGTAAACTCGGCTAGGGATTCCTTTTCAGGACCCAATTCTATCGAAGTACTCATATTTTCAACAGTTAACACAAAAATCATCACTTGCCTTTCAAATTAATAGCGCAATAGAATATTGAACATGCCACTTTCCCACAGACTAAGGAATTTGTCTCGGTTTGAAATTCCATTGAGCCGGAGCGGGGTCGGCGACGTCGTCATGCTGGGGCGATACAATTACACCAATGCTAGTGATGTTTTGGGGGAGCATCGGCACCCCGGCTGTATCGAAATCTGTTATCTGGAAAAAGGTCGTCAGACCTATCGACTGGACAACAAAAACTATCGGTTAAAAGGAGGCGACGTATTTATTTCTTTCCCTGGGGAATATCATAGTTCCGATAAGCGCCCCCAGGAAAAAGGTGTTCTTTATTGGATGATCGTTCGGGTCTTGCCCGTGCGTACCTCCTTCCTTGGATTATCCGGAAACCAGGGAAGGCCATTGGCGAAAAGCCTATTGGATCTACCCATCCGCCATTTCAGGGGTTCCACTGAAATGAAGTATCATCTTGATGCCATTATTCAGCTCTACCACGATGGCAAGTCACCGATCTCCTCCTTTGCCATGACGAATCATGTCGGCGCCTTTCTCCTCGATGTAATAAAGTGTGCAGGCGATGCAAAAAATCCACAAAAAAAGTCCTCTTTTATGGCAGCTTTTAACTACGTGAAAAATAATTTGGACCAGAAAATTTCAATTCCCCATTTAGCGAAGCTTTCCTCGCTTTCAATTCCTCGATTTCACGTCAAGTTCAAGCAGGAAACCGGATTACCTCCGGGTGAATATGTGCTCCGTGCGAAGATTGGTGAGGCTTGCAATCGCCTCCAGAGCAGCAGGAGTGACATCACTCAGATCGCACTCGAACTTGGTTTTTCCAGTTCGCAGCATTTTGCCACGGTTTTCAAACAATTCATCGGGCACACCCCGAGCGCATATCGAGCCCAAAGTAGTTCCTTTAGAAAAAATCCGCATCCCAGCCCAGAGAGATGTCGAAAAGTGGGTCACCGTCGCGATAGCGATAAATACTTTCTGGGGCAAGAAATCTGAACCGTCGGGAGACAACGCGAATCTCCGTATGCGTCCTAATTCGATCCCGGCCTTCCCCCCAATTCCTAATTCTCAATTGATAATTATTAATTAACACGTCCCCCCATACCCCGATATTTGGGCGCATACGGAGATGCGCCCTCCAGTTCAAAATCTTAATCTCATTTTTGTAATTTCTCTGAGACCTTGACAAACTTTTCCACCTTGGGAGCGATCACTGATTCGGAGTAACCGACGTCGGGGTGCTTAGCGTAGTAGTCTTGATGATAACCCTCGGCAGGATAAAACGCTGTCAGAGGCACGATCTCTGTGACGATGGGCGTTTTGAAAGATTTTGCAGCCGCCCGTTTGGATTTCTCCGCCGCCGCCTTCTGCACCTCATTTTCATACAGGATGATCGAGCGGTATTGTGTGCCATAATCGTTTCCCTGACTGTTTAACGTAGTCGGATCATGCGCCAACCAAAAGAGTTCCAAAATTCTCTCGTAGGATATTTTGGCAGGATCAAACTCGATCTGAATCACCTCCGCATGTCCCGTTGCTCCGGTACAAACATCTTCGTAGGAGGGATTGACGGTCTTTCCCCCCGCAAATCCCGAAGTGATCCTTCTGATTCCAGGAACAGTTTTGTATTCGGCTTCCATGCACCAGAAACAACCGCCACCGAGGACGGCGATTTCAGAGTTAGATGAAGAATATGTCATCGGTGTGCCCCCCGCGTGCAGGTTGACGATATAATTGAGGATTGCCAGGAAATAGAAAAATCTCATCCTTAGACTATACTCTAATTTACCCGCAGATTATACAAAGAACTTAGAGAAAATATCATCGCATTGCCGAGCAAGGAGGAAATCCTTATCAGTGATTCCTCCTTGATCATGGGTGGCAAGACTCAATGTTACCTTGTTGTAACGGATATCAATATCTGGATGGTGATTGGCTTTTTCAGCGATTTCGGCAATCCGGTTGACGAAATCGATGCTTTTCAGGAATCCCTTAAACTCAAATGTTCGGAGAATTACCTGGTCATGCTTCGACCAAGATGGGAAGGCTTTTAAGTAGAGGTCAACTTCTGCAGCGTGTAATGGTGGCATAATAATTCTTATCCAGTTAAATTCTCATTCGATAGTTACTACTACGAGCAAAGCCGATCATTTGCCATGGGGTGTAACCCCACCCTGACATGGGAAATTTAAATCTCGCTTGCCTTTTCGTCCATATACATGCTGTTAGCAACCATTAAAGTGCCCCTATGTCGAAATCTATCCTCATCACGATTCTCTCGTTTGTCTTTTTTCTGCCGGTATTCGCCGCTGATACCGATCCGAGAGTGCCAATCACCCTTGCGAAGGACGGATTCCCTGTTGGGAACGACACTCCAGAGGGGATGGCATGCGACCTGGCTCGATCATTCATACACCACGACAGCGCTTTATTTATATCAACCTGTGTCAGGCCAACTGGAAGCTCAGAAAAAGGGAAGGCCTATCGAGCATTTTTGGATGATATGGTTTCACAGATGAAGCAGGTAACCGACAAGACAGCCACGCCCTCTCCACATGCCCCGAAAGCAATAGACAAATGTTTTGCTGCTCGCCATCTGAAAAACAAACAACCTGCATCATTTGCCAGAAACACATTCGGAATTCAGGATATCGCGTTTGTCGATGTCGAAGTGACTTGCCTCAACGATACTCCTCACCTTTGCCGGACGCTTCTCTATAAGGAACAGGACGGAAGGTGGATTGTTAACCCGCGTCCTGATTTGGCTCCACTATTAAGCACGGGACTGGAGGACGAATCACCATCGACAGTAGATTTTACGAAGGTATATCGAGCAAAAAACGGGTCGCCGCCGCAGTAGGGCAAGCTCCTGCCTCGCGTCAAGGCGCTTGGGAAGACATCCGCCTCAGCCGGAAGCGCTACGGCGGACAAGAAGCGGTGTCATGGCCACTGCATAGATAAAGATCCAGAAGCAACCGCAAACGCAACACAATAAGGACTGTTGTATATAATCTGTCAGGGAGTCATCTTATATCGCAAAGTGTATTTGTGGGCGGTCACGGTTATATCGACTCTCTCTTTCCCTGAATATAAATCACAAGCATCCCACAGGGATATTTCATTTTTGGAGTGCGGTGGCGATGACACCGCTTTGCCCCCCTGTCCGCCATAGTCCAGCACAGGCGTACGAAGGAGGAGCGAGTGCGAGTGAGACACATTCCTCAATACCAGATCCTGGTCACCAAAGCCTGCCACCTCCACTGGAGCCGTCCCTCATTCGCCCACGTCGAGTAATTGCACCCGTCTTCCGGGCCGCCTCGCGTCGTGGCCGCTCGGAAGGCAAAGCGGTGTCTTGCCACCGCACTCCAAAAAAAGGCGTCCCATTCAAAATCTTTAATCTCATTTTTTGAAGATTTTCGATCTTTCCCTCGAGGCTTCATCATTTAAGAGGCGTATTTCCGCTCCTATGGGATGGTACTGAATATAAATAAGAGATAGGACAAGGAATAGAAGAATATCCCGTCCCAAAGCGGAGAAGTTTTTCCACAGGGAAGGAGGTTGATTACCAAAACACCCACAATCTATCGGAAGACACAGATGTTGGAGAACGGTGCAGACATCCGGTACATTCAGCAGCTCCTTGGGCATACTGAACTAAACACGACCAGTATTTATACCCAGGTCAGCGTGCATCAGTTACAGAAAGTTCACGCTTTGACGCATCCGGCGGAGAAGGCCAGCGAAGAGAAGTCTTAAGCTTGCCACTGATGCAGCTCATCAGGCAGGCTCGTTCCATGCCAATTCGTGTCTATGCCGATACCTCTGTTTTTGGTGGGGTGTTTGATCCTGGAATTGATAAGGCCAGTCAGGAGTTTTTTGAGCAGGTCAATCAAGGCCGTTTTGAACTCGTCACCTCAAACGTGGTTGCAGACGAATTGGCGGCGGCTCCTGAGCGGGTGCGTCGTCAATTTGAAATCTTTTTGCCGATGTCCGAGCTAATTATTCCCTCAGCGCAGGCTTTGGCTCTTCAGCGGGCTTACTTGCAGGCAAACATTGTCACGCCCAAATGGGCCACGGACGCTTTGCATGTGGCAATAGCCAGCGTCAACCACTGCAAAATCATTGTCAGTTGGAACTTCAAGCACATCGTTCACTTTGATAAAATCCCGCTTTATAATGGCGTAAATTTAATTAACGGTTATGATACCTTGTCCATCAATACCCCAGCGGAGGTGATTACGTATGAAGATTGAAGAGTACAATTGTGTGAAGATCAAACGGCAAGCTCAGGAACGCATTTATGAGGAAACCAAGGATATGACACCCGAACAGTTATTGGCTTACCACCAGCGTTCTTTTGCCAAATTACAAGCCAGACAGAAGGAATTACGTGCTCTTCAGCATGCATCTTAACGACCAGTGAGTTGCGTTTTAACACCTCCTAGACCTAGACCCGTGGCGCCATCCGTCCGCGCCAAGCACCGTGTAGGGCCAAAAAATTCAGCCGTGACGATAGAATGGTTGATTTTCAATGACTTACGAGAGGGCGAATTTTTGAGCTTACGAGGTATGTTTGCACTGAATTTAGGAAGTATCAGGATTAAAAATGAGATGGTTTCCTTCAAGGGCGATGATAAATACTTAACCCAAATAAAGCTTGGCCTGCGTCTCCTCGGCCGAGCGTAATTGAGTTGTGGAGGGGGGATTCCCAATGTGCTTGCCCTGAGGCTTTGATGGGATAATAGTTAACTGGATGGGTGCTCCACTTTTAATTTTGCTCCTCATTTCTGCTTTCTTTTGGCGGTGGGGCTATCTGAATCGTTTCTCGCTCGGTTTCCGAATCAGTGTGGCCGTTATAGTGATTTTCGTCATCGGATTAGGTATGTGGGCGGATAGCGTTCTTGAACACTATCAGCAAAGGCACAGCCAGGCAGCCCAATCGGTAAACGAGCAAAAGTAACTTTCCCCACAGCCGAGCGTGGTTGAGTTGTTGAGGGTGATGAGAATTGGATTGAGCTTGGGGGCGGGGTGTGTGAGATAAGGGACGAAATATGAATTTCCGATTTCTGGTCATAGGTTTTCTCACAACGAGTTTGCTGCTGTCATCCCTGAGAGCTGCTGACTGGTCAATTAATGTCGTGCCTTCAGACATGAAGTTCAGTCGTTATTTCTTTAGATTAGTTTATGTTTCTGTGTAACTCTTTTGCTATAAGAGTCATTACCATTTGTTTCCTTCTCTTTTGTGTCGCTGTCTCATCCTCATGGGCACGTCTGGGTGAAACCAAAGAGCAAATTGAAGGACGTTACGGTCATAGCTCTGTTATACCTCCTTATGAACAGCGGATGTTTCACGATTCTGCGGATTGGCATCATCTAAGATACAGCAAAGATAAATACAACATAGACGTGACATTTCACGGTGAAGTTTCCGTCAGCGAGTCTTACTCCTCGCCTAATGATGACTTTGCTCCTGAACAGATTCAACAACTACTCTCCATTAATTCTCAGGGACACCAGTGGAAGCAAACGATATTCAGTTCACAACCTGAGTGGGACAGGGATGATGGTGCTCTAGCAAGAGAGTTTATCATGGGCGCAACAAAATCATTTCTTATTCAAACAAAGGAGGATGTTGACCACTGGTCAGAAGTGAGAGCAGCAGAGAAAAAGAAGAGTGACAACATGGATGGTTTCTAACCTGCGCCCAACACCCTCCTCCGAGCGTGATTGAGTTGCTGAGGGGAAGCACTATCCCGCGCACCTCGGCAAGCGGTGCGTCGTGAGCACAGAATTTCTGTATTATTGTGTGTGGTGAAATAAACAGCCGGGGGTCTGTCAACAAGTCTCAATAAGAGGTTGTTGTATCTAAGAGAATGCTGCCAAGGGGGTCGACTAGACAACATACGAAATGAGATTCAATTCTCAATAAGCCACTTGACGGAGCCGAGAATTAATTGAGAATTAAACCCGAAGATTAAATCTATTTACAACATGTTGTTTTGAAATTTATTCTGAGCACGATGGGCACTCAACCTCGCAGCCTCATTCGGGAGGTCTTTTCCTATGTGGTTATATTTCTCCTATTGACGATTGTATTGACCTTTGCCCTCAGCCAATGTCATTTTCACTGGAACTGGGAGAGCGTCTGGAAGTACCGGGCCAAGTTTTATCAGGGATGGTGTGTAACGCTTGGTCTTGCCTCAGGATCACTCATTTTAAGCGCATGGTTGGGTCTTCTTTCCGCTCTTGGACAACGCTCCCACTTGAGTTTCCTTCGAACGCTTTGCAAGGTCTATGTTGCCTTGATCCGTTCGACTCCATTGCTTGTACAAATTTTGATTTTTTTCTATTTGGTGGCTGAGGCCTTTCATTTGCAAAATCGATGGGTGGCTGGAGTGCTAATACTTGGCCTTTTTAGCGGTGCATATGTTAGCGAAATCATTCGTTCCGGACTGGAAAGTATTCCCCAAATTCAATGGGAGTCTGCACGGGCCATAGGACTCACCCCATGGCAGATCCATTATTATGTCGTTTTCCCACAGGCCTTGCGACAAAGTTTGCCAGCTTTGGCTGGAGAGTTTGTTTCGCTGATCAAGAATTCCTCTCTACTTTCGGTCATTGGAATCAGTGAACTCACTCTGAATGCGCAGGAGGTGAACTCCTATACTTTCAGCACACTGGAAAGCTATCTACCACTCGCATTGGGATACCTCATCCTCACTCTCCCACTGGCTGCTGTGTCGGGTTGGCTGGAAAGGAGGTTGCACCATGAATCTTGAACTGAGGCATCTGTCCTTCAAATACGGCTCCGAATGGGTGCTGAACGATGTCTCATGCCATATCCAAAGTGCCCAAGCTGTTGCCTTGATTGGACCCTCCGGTGGTGGAAAATCAACACTGCTGCGACTCTTGGCGGGATTGTTGGTTCCTGAATCAGGCAGCATCCTATTGGATGGACGGGCGGTGCCGCGTCATGAGACCGATCTGCTGCACTTTCGCCGTCATATTGGCGTCGTCTTTCAGGCGTATAATCTTTTCCCTCATCTAACAGCTTTGCAAAATATCATGCTTCCTCTCAGGGTGGCCCACAATCAGGATCCACATGAGGCGCAGATAACCGCTGAAAACCTCCTGGTTCGACTCGGATTGGAGAAGTTCCGTCATCAACATCCCGGCCAGCTCTCCGGTGGTCAACGCCAGCGTGTGGCTATTGCCCGTGCCTTGGCGACTCAACCTCGGTTGTTGCTGCTGGATGAACCCACCTCCGCCCTGGACCCGGAGATGACGGCCGAGGTATTGGACTTGATTGAAGAATTGAAAGTCGGGGGCTGCCCTTTTGTCATTGTGACCCATTCCATGGGCTTTGCTCGGCGGGTGGCCGACCAGGTGGTTTTCCTGGCGGGCAACCAGATTCTTGAATCTGGCCCAGCTGAAAAGGTTTTTGATCTACCCCAAACGGAGCTTTGCAGGCGATTTCTGAAACATGTACTAAAATATTAACTTGCCGATTCAGTAAAAATTAATTTCCCATCTGCCAATTCCGCATTATTTTGGTGGTCTCGTTTCGTAGCATAATGAAAAACGTTCTTTTTATTTGCACAGGTAATATTTGCCGCAGCCCGATGGCGGAGGGACTCTTTCGTGATCTGACCAAGGGGTGTAAGGATATCCAGGTGGATTCAGCTGGCATCGGTGCCATAAATGGTGAACCTCCCAGCACGCATGCGGTTGAAGTGTTGGATGAGCTGAATATTGATATAGGAGATCTTCGCAGCAAACCCGTGACTGCGGAGTTAGTGAAAAAAGCTGACTTTATTTTTTGCATGACCTATGTGCATCTGGACTCCATCCTCCTTCTATTTCCCCAGGCGGCTGAGAAAACCTACCTCTTGCGGGAATTTCAATCGGATATTCCTGTCATTGCTCGGGAGGTGGCCGATCCGATCGGAGGAAACCGCGACCTATATCGCTCCTGCCGAGAACAAATTCGTCAAGCGTTACCGCGTTTATTAGATGTGGTGATAAATTCAAAAAAGGAGAGTTCGATGCCTAAGACAACCAAGAAAATATACCTCGGTGCCGATCACGGTGGTGTTGAACTCAAAGAGCATGTCCGTGAGTGGCTGGCACAACACGACCTCCCTTTTGAGGATGTGGGGGCATTCACCACGCAGTCGGTCGATTACTCTGACTACGCTGGCAAAGTTGCCTACGCCGTGTCGCGAGGCGAAGCTGAATTTGGGATTCTCATTTGTCGAACGGGTATCGGCATGTCGATTGCCGCCAACAAGGTACCAGGAGTTCGTGCCGCTTTAGTACAAGACCCGGAAGTTGCCCGGATCACTCGGGAACATAACAACACCAACGTACTATGTCTGGCCGCACGAACGCTGAAATCCCCGGAGGCCCTCGAGATCGTCGAGAACTGGTTGAACACTCCCTTTGCCGGTGGACGCCATGAGCGACGCATCCAAAAGGCTGAATCTCTGGCCAGCGGATGCGATTTCTCAGGGGACACGGTGGGCGCGCCCCAACTCTCAACAGCTGATCCGGAAATCGCAGGGGTCATTCATCATGAGGAAATCCGCCAACGCCAGAACATCGAATTAATCGCCTCCGAAAACTTCACGAGCCGTGCCGTGATGCAGGCCCAGGGATCCTGCCTAACCAATAAGTACGCCGAGGGTTATCCCAAAAAAACGATGGTATGGTGGGTGCGAATTCGTGGATCAGGCAGAACAGCTGGCGATCGATCGCGCCAAAAAGCTCTTCAAAGCCGATCACGTGAATGTTCAGCCCCATTCCGGATCCCAAGCCAACATGGCTGTCTACTTCTCACAGATCAAGCCCGGGGACAAAATCCTCACCATGGATCTATCTCACGGAGGTCACCTGACTCACGGTCATAAAATGAATTTTTCCGGACGTCTCTACGATGTCGTTCACTATGGGGTGAGCAAAGAACATGAGACAATCGATTATGATGCTCTCGCCAAACAGGCAAAAGAGCATAGGCCGAAGTTGATCACAGTGGGAGCATCAGCCTACTCCAGGATTATCAACTTTCCGAGGATGCGAGAGATTGCTGATTCAATTGGCGCGCTGTTAATGGTCGACATGGCTCATATCGCCGGATTGGTCGCCGCCGGTGTCCACCCATCCCCTGTGCCCTATGCCGACTTCGTCACATCCACCACCCACAAAACCCTCCGCGGGCCACGCGGGGGACTGATCCTGTGCAAGGCGCAATACGCCAAGGAGATCTATAGTCACCTGTTCCCAGGAATTCAAGGGGGACCATTGATGCACGTTATCGCTGCCAAAGCCGTCTGTTTTGGCGAGGCACTGGCGCCGTCGTTCAAGGATTACCAACTCCAGGTAGTCAACAACGCCAAGGCGCTTTGCGAAGGGATGAAGAAAAATGGTTACCGCATCGTCTCTGGAACCACCGAAAACCATCTGATGCTCGTCGACCTTCGCAGCAACGGCATTGATGGCAAGCTCGCCCAGGAGACTCTCGACCTTGCTGGAATTACAGTTAATAAGAACTCCATCCCCTTCGACACAGCTTCCCCCCTTAAACCCAGCGGAATCCGTCTGGGTTCCCCCGCTGTGACAACCCGTGGAATGAAGGAGGACGAAATGTTCGATATTGCCAATCTCATCCATGAGGCACTTTCCAATCGTACTGACCCAGCCCATCTGGAATCGGTACATAAAAAAGTCTTAGAAATCACCTCCCGCTTCACACTACCGTACTAATATAGAGAGTAGATAATAGAGAATAATTTTAGGGTTTCGAATGGAACGCCTCTTTTTGGGGTGCGGCGGCGAGACGCCGCTTTGTCTTCCGAGCGGCTACGACGCGAGGTGTACCGGTCGATTGAAACCGCGTAGATATAAAAAGTTGCAATTGCCAATATGCTGCTTGTCAAGCTGGGACAAAAGTGTCATTTTTAAAACAGGAATTCATCATAATCACATAGGGAAAGTAATTCATATGCCTCGATTCTTATTAAATACCGGTAGTTATAATATTAGCCTCATTATTGGAACCCTTTTTTGGATGGTTACCTCAGGCCCCATCCATGCCCAGGACGACACCGCGAAGCATGTCAAGGGGGATTCTATTACTATGACCTTAAATAG
>Ga0206919_1273_pt1 | contig 10481 bp, 10 predicted proteins | sample Alteio_BWOrgHeat_67_FD_152962 | JGI IMG/M metagenome (GOLD analysis project Ga0206919, IMG submission 152962) | Enriched cells from forest soil in Barre Woods Harvard Forest LTER site, Petersham, Massachusetts, United States -... | ecosystem: Environmental > Terrestrial > Soil > Temperate forest >... | reverse complement strand
TATACCGTAACATTGCGAAAATAGGGATGAATCACGCCGTTAGTCGTGCCATAAACGTGAATGTCCCAGCCAGTGTCCGCAAGCTGTTCAATCCAGCGTGCCGCTATCGCGCTGAAGGTGGTGGCAACAAAAAGAATACGCATTCAATCGTCTCTTCTACAAATCAATACAGGTTTTTGTTCAGCCTGTCGGGAAAGGCTAATTGCTGGATATGGTGGTTGATGCAATGTAGAGTACGCGCATAGTAACAATCAACCGACATTCCGCAACCTATTTTTCTGCCTCATAGATAAGCTTAGAATCCTGCCTGGTTTCTCGATTTGATAACTCTCCATGATTACTAATACCCCAATCAAGCATCTTTGTCTTCTTGAAACCTGCTTCATTTAGCCGACGCTGTAATTCTTCAGAATCATAGACCCATTGGTGCCCCCAATTTCTCAATGAGTAATTGAGCATTTCAGCACCCGTTTTGATAAAGCTATAGTCACCATATTTCCCTGATTTTATCCAATCTTGATCCTGCCATTTGCCTGATGTATAGTTTTCGACTATAGATTCTAATGATGGCATCGCAACACGCATCACACCACCAGACTGAAGTATTCTATAACACTCGGTAAATATTTTGATTCCCATATCAACAGGAAAATGCTCGATCACATGCTCACTGTATATGAAATTACAAGACGCATCAGCAAACGGGGTTTTTTGAGTTAAATCCCACATCAGATCGCCCGAATTCAAATCGATATTTATCCAGCCTTCAAATCGATTCTCACCGCAACCTAGATGTAATCTATATGGGCAGGAAAATTTCCTGAGTACCTGATAGGCTTCTTTTGTGCGTTGAGCATTTAGGCGAGATTGGTAATAATCTTTAGCTGATTTAAAAGAGAATTTGGCGCTCTTTTTTATGAAATTGCTAATACTCACGTAAACTTCCTTCAGTGCCATAGAATATACGGTTTACAGAAAACTCAATATCATTAAAGTCCATACAACATCCATATCTCAATTCGAGAAATCCCCAAAAGGCTTAGGGATTTGATTTGCAAATTTGCTGATACATTGCAATGACGCGGGCCTGGATAACGGACCGGTCAATGCGCTCTGCTGTTTTAAGCATATTTGTTTGTGCTGCTTGGTCTACCAGTCGATCATCCTTCAGCGAAGTCTCGATGGCACGAGCGATGGCGACTGGGTCATCAAAGGGGACAAGAGCGCCATTGAAACCATGTTCAATCCACTGATCAAGGCCTCCTGTATCAGATTGAATAGGATAAGCGCCCATAATCATGGCCTCCAGCATCGTATTGGGCGTGCCATCGGCGTTGCTAATGGCGATGGCGAGGCGGGACTGCCCAAATAACTCCCATATCTTTTCGGGGGGGCCATACGGCAAGAATTCGATAGGCAGGTTGCACCGTTGTGATATCTCGGTTGCTTTCTTCTGAACATCTGCCAAATGGCTGGAAGCATACGTTCCAATGGCTGAATGAATCACAATCGTGTAGCCAGCAAAGATAGTACCACACCGCGCGATCGCTTCTAAGGCGGTTAAGACCTTGCCGCCTGGGTCACCTTGATAGCCCTTGACCGCGATAATATTTCTTTGTGAAGGTGGATTGATAGTCTTCTGTCGCATTTGGGCAATAGGCCATCCGCCCCCACTCGGGATTATCCCCAGCAATTCACCGGTATAGCCAAATTGGCGTGCTAACTCTGCATCGCGTGGGTTGCCTGCCAGCAGATAATCACAACTTGAAAGCACATCCTTAATATACCTTACATGATCATTAATGTGTCCAAACATGTAGATATCACCACCCCACATCGAATGTATCCACGTCGTTTGAAATTGATTGGCAAGCAGATTTTTAGCTTCGAGAACGTAGTATCCTTCATTTTGCATTTTCAAAGAATGTACACAGTCAGGTTTGAGCTTGCGGATGAGGTTAGCTATGTGTTGAGGGGGGGCAGGATCTAAAACATCGGCAATTCTAGGAAAGTATTGTCTTAAACGCGCGCGACCACGTTTAAGTGGCCATGCAGACCGCAATGTTACATGTTCAATTTGTCTAGGTGCTTCAGAACTTGACCCTTTTGTATATACTGTAACATTACGAAAATACGGGTGAATCACATCTTCATTAGTGCTGTAAACGTGAATGTCCCAGCCAGTGTCGGCAAGCTGTTCGATCCAGCGCGCCGCTATCACGCTGAAGGTCGTGGCAACAAAAAGAAGACGCATTCAATCACCTTTTCTACAAATTAATCCAGTTTTTCACTCGGCGTGTCGGGAAAAGCCTAGATTGCTGGACTATGGTGATTGATACAGTCATGTAGAATGCACGGTTACAACCAACAATAGACGACATTCGGCACTTAATTTTTCACTGCTGCCAGAAACTGATACATTGAGTTCCGAAGGAGCAATCGATCATAAAGTTTACCTAATCTCAGAATACGTGATAATTTTTCTAGTCGCCACGAAACGATACGATCGCGCCATCCATACCTACAGGTGCGAGCTAAAGCCCCATTGTGGCGAATTACCCGGAATCCTCCCGCCTTCAGCAAATCCCTGAGTTCAATTGGGGTTAGCCAATTCTCAGCGGGTTGCATACTCTCGGGGTATTTTTTACTAATAGTGTTGTACAAGAGTCTGTTAGGAGTCGTGAGCACAAACAACCCACCATGTTTCAAAAACAAATCAATCTGGGCGAAAAATGCAGCATGATCCTGAACGTGCTCAATAACTTCTGAAGCGACTATTATATCAAATAACTCCTCTGGAAGTCCGAGATTAACTTCATTGGGATTTGCAACATAAAACTCACCATATTTGCTGTAGACGCAACATGCATAATCAATAGCTTTTTTTGAATAATCAACCCCTACATAGTGCCCAAATTCAGATAAAAATAGTGACATCCAAGCAAATCCACATCCAACTTCCAAAATATGGAGGCTTTTCGATTGGGAGTAGTCTTGAATACATTGTTTAGCAAAGTTACCGCGAATTTTTTTAAAGCCATCGATACCCAGCCACTCTATAGCCCAACGATCATCATAGAATGCCGCATTTGTAGACGCTAATTGGGAATTTTTGATAATTCTTGATTTGTATTCGGACATGTCTTGTGCTGATCCTTCATCAATCAAGCTATAGAAATTGCTTATTATTTCATGGTTGGTTGGTTAGTATAATATAGCCAATCTCTAGGACCATTGATCTGCTGCATAATTTCGTCAATATAGTCCAGGTCGTTCTGGTTAAGTTCTTCACTATACCCGCCAATTTTGCCTTTGCGAACTTTTCTTGAATTTATATCCTGGATATCACCTTGAAGGCTAAGTGCGTCGACCTGATACTTACCTGAATTCTCTAGCTTTTGCATGTTCTCAAATGAACTGAAAGCAATGGCATCAACAATTTGCCGGTTAGTCACCTTGTCTAATTCTAGGAATGACACAATTTTCTGAGTTGTTTTATCTACATCTAAATGCAAATCTTCATATCTGACTAGTAAAAACTCTCTTGGAATATGTTGATTATCATACCAAGATTTATAAAATGATACTGGCTTTATAACACCAAATCGCTCACTTCGTATAAACTCCGAAATTGGCCTATCATATATTTGGTAACGTTTAAGTATATGATAATAGTAGGAAACCATTATATCGCGCACATCGCGCACAATTAATAAAACTTTCTTGCTCGCATAGCGTTTTTTTGAGTTGGTTGTCTCTCCACCAGTCCGCGCAAAAGGTTGAATACCATCATGATTTATATGAATTGGTCGTATTCCTGCACGCGCAGTTAACTGATGGTTAAGAAAACATTGGACATTTGGATCTGTAACACCATAGGCATCTTGAATTAGTTTACCTAACAAAACGCGCAGCCAAGTGCGTCCAGCTTTTGGAAATGATATGATACATACTCGACTTCTACGAAAATCGATTTCCTCAGTAATGCTTTCCTGAAGGGATTGGAAATCTCGAAGTGCCGGATAATTAGCTTTCATATAAGGAAGAATTCTATCAGGATGTAGAATACTTTTGTATATGTTGTTCATGGAATTCCCTTGACTAATATTAGCGTTTGTTCTTTGTAATATTTTAGCGTCAGCAGCACTCAGATAGCGTTACAAATGGCTCAATCTAGATGAATTCGGCTGTAAAAACTTTGTAACACGATCAGATTTTCTTGTAGCACAAAGATCACTCATTCTACAATGGCCTCACGAATCAACTCCCATTTATTTTTTACTAAGAATGGTCCGTGTTTTCTAGCATTTGGCAACTTTCCCGTGCCATAAAAGTCATTTTCGCTGACCGTGAATTCAGTGAAGTTCTCAATACGATCCACTGCAACCCCATTAATCGCGCACCATGCAGAAGATAAATAGACACCAGGAACTAAAGGCAGATTGGCGATAGTGCAAGAAACTGTTGCTTCGGGTAGCATATTCATAAAGTGCTCACCAGTAAACTGAGTAGAGCAGGTCATAAGCTTGCTTCCATAAAAGTCAGCAACTTCAATCCCAAAATCAACTTTACCCCCATTATATTCATTTGATAATTTGTACTGAATTGTAATGTTAACAGTATCATTAGGATAGATCACGTCGTTTTGATCAGGTGATGTTATTTTGATCGCTGTAATGCGTATTTGACCACTCCCCGCACGCTTGACATCGGTGAGGCTAACCTTGCCTGAAACAAGATCCGACTGACTGGAAAGGTAACGATGCGTAATTAGAGATGTATTCCCAATTGCTGACACGGAACCATATTCAAGTAATATACACGAACTACATAAAACAGAGATTGATGGCATATTATGGCTCACGAAAAGCACTGTTCTTCCTTCACCTGCCACCTCACCCATCTTACCCAAGCATTTTTTCTGGAATGCTGCATCCCCCACCGCCAGCACTTCATCAACAATGAGTATTTCTGGTTCCAAATGTGCAGCGACTGCAAAACCAAGCCGCAGTCCCATCCCACTCGAATAATGCTTCACAGGAGTATCAATAAATTTTTCTACCTCGGCAAAGGTAACAATCTCATCGAACTTACGCCGAATTTCTTCACGACTCATACCCAAAATTGCGCCATTCAGGTAAATATTTTCGCGTCCTGTCAGTTCAGCATGAAAGCCAGTGCCAACCTCAAGCAGCGCCCCAACGCGCCCGTAGATATCGACCTGTCCTTCTGTTGGCTCAGAGATACGCGAAAGGATTTTAAGTAAGGTGCTTTTTCCAGCACCGTTTCGCCCTATAATCCCAACTACATCGCCTTTCTTAATCTCGAAGGAGACATCCTTGAGTGCCCAGAACGTTTCGTTTAAATTTGCCGCAGCCGATGCGTTGCCTCGCAGTAGGCCCGCTGTTCGTCTGAACGGGGCGTATAGAGCATCGGTCAGCACCTCACGAAAATTGCGGGAGCTTTCCTGCTTGCCAATACGATATTGTTTACTTAGTCCTTGCACACGAACGGCAATATCACCCATAATTACGCAACATCCGCAAAAGTTTTTTCCATCCGACGAAAATAATACATACCACTTGTTAATATCGCTAACGCGACCAACGTGGATATAATGATAATAGGACCAGGGGCGGTATTTGTTCCCAGCAAAGCCCACCGAAAACCCTCAACGACGCCGACCATAGGGTTGACCCCATAAAGAGTATGGGCCAGTTCGTTTTTAATCAGCGAACTGGGGTACGCGATCGGTGTGGCAAACATCCAAAACTGGACCAGAAATGGAATAATATATTGAATGTCGCGAAACTGCACGTTCAGGGCAGTTAGCCATAGCCCAACCCCTAATGCCGTGACAAAAGCCAGTAACAGAAAAAAGGGCAGCCAGATAATGTTGAGTGTGGGTACAATGCCGAAGGCTAACATCATCAGAATCAAGATTACAAACGCCACACTAAAATCGATCACACCGGAAAATACCGCGGCGAGAGGAATGATTAAGCGAGGGAAGTAAATCTTCTTGATCAAGTTGGCGCTTCCCACCAGACTGCCAGAGCAACTTGCCAAACCCGTAGCAAAAAAAGTCCAGGGTACCAGTGCCGCAAGACTGAAGATCGGGTATGGCACACCATCTGATGGAATCTTGGCAAGCTGCCCAAAAAATAAGCTGAAGACCACCATTGTCATCAGGGGTTGGATAATCGCCCATGCCACACCCACAACTGTCTGCTTATAGCGTACTTTAACATCACGCCACGTTAGGAAATAGAGGAGTTCACGGTATTTCCACAGCTCCTTCAGCCCAGGCGCTACCCAACCCTTCGATGGGCGAATGGTCAGGTATGGCTCTTCTGGTTCGCTCATGGGAATCGGCGGTGCAGAGATTGGAGGAGTAATTTGATCAGTTATCATGGGGTTTTTGTGTACTCTATCCCTTCTATATATCTGTTAACAGCGTGGTGGATATATTATTCCAATTTGATTTCAGACTTCCAACAGGCAAGCTCCGCCGTTTCGACATACTTTGCAAGTATGCAACACAAGTTAGGCGTAATGAGGGCATGAACCAACAACCTGCCCCATCCTTTTATTGGTAGCTAACTGGCGGCTTTTTTTCGATAGTGCCAGCGTTTACTTCAGTGGTGACCAAACGACCAAGCATGTCCAGCAAAACACGAACGCGCTCACCGCTACTCATGCACATATCGAAAATCGCCTCATATCCCGCAAGCAGTCCGCTGGTAATTCGGATCGGATCACCTTTTTGGAGACTGTCTAAATTTACCCCAGCCGCATTCTGAATCAAGGCAACCCTTTGTTTGAGTTCAGCAATAAAATACTCCGGCACAGCCGGTACGTGTCCGTCAAATTGCACAAGACCAAGTGTACCAGGCAGCCACTGTAACACGCTATGGTCAGTTTCCGACAAATTTACATGAACAAAAAGATACCCTGGAAAATACGGTCGTATTTTGGCCGAACGCGGATTAACTGGCCTGACTGTGATAGTAGGATAGTAAGTCTCGATGGCCTTTGAGCAAAGTTGGCTATAGATCTGATTTTCTTTGTGCGGTTTGCTACGCAGAACATACCATGCAAGCGAATTCATCTTTCTACCCTAAACATGTCTATCCAATATTGAGATTTTGTGATTTGCCAAGACTCTCAAAGTTGCTACTTTTCGATGAGCCACTGTAACATTTGAGTTGCTGAATTGCAAACTTCGATCGTGGTACGAGACCGTTCCAAAACATGGTCGGCTAAGACCGAAACGGTGAGCCGCGAGACCTTTATCGGACGGATGGTGCAGCACATCTTGCCGAGAGGATTCCAGCGCATCCGCTACTATGGCTTACAAGCGACCTGTATCCTGACCAAGATGCGTCAAGCTATCGTCGTCGCCTTGCAAGGGCCTGTACAGACGGTCATGACAGGTTTGGAAATGCTGAAGCGTCTGACCTATCGCCAACGTCTTCAGCAAACATTCGGTCGTGATCCCCTTCAATGCCCGCGGGGTGGCACTCGGATGTGGCTCTGGGTCATCTGGCATCCTGATTGTGGTCTTCTCTATGACGAGATGGCACGCATGGAATATGGTGTGTACGCCCACTCAGAGAGTCGCCCTGCACCAAACCGTGACCCTGACAGGGACACGCCCATTTCTACGTTTGCTCAACTTCCGTTGTTCATCAGTTAGCTACCTTTACCACGTTGTCGTTCCATTCGCGAACGTAGTGAGCGCTAACTTGAGCCTAGATTTTTAAACTCGCTTTATCGCGGAGATTTATAAAAACCCCCACTTTATAAAAACGTCCTTCTCATCGATAATGTGACTGCGATTCCTGAACCGCTCAAATGCCTTGTCTTGTAGAGGAATGTCGCTCCTCCGACAAGTCCCGTTGGTCTGGTTTCCACGGCAAAGGTATTGAAAGTATAATAAGCTCTTTATTTACAAAGGAAATCCAGCCACGGAACAAAGCGGGCAATTTGAAATTGGATTCCACGCGCAGAGTCCAATTTCAGATAGCTCACCGTACAGGTTGGCCGGACTTCCTGCTAAAGCCAGAGAGTTGGTTGATCTTTATATGATACAAGATGGCGCAAAAACGCAACGAATTGCTTGGCCCGATTATGCCAGAGGTATCGCGATTATTCTGGTCGTTATGGGGCATTCCATCGAGTCGCTTATCTTTGCTAAGATACTGCCTGATTTCACAGCGTGGCAATTTATTTTCTCGTGGATCTATAGTTTCCACATGCCTGTATTTTTCCTGATGTCGGGTATTTTTTTTCTCCGAACGGCAGCTCGACCTCCCAAAATTTTTTTCTTTGATAAGATAAGAACGCTGGTCTACCCATACTTTCTATGGTCACTGATCCAGTCATTTATCCTTGTCGCAATGGCCAACTACACAACTGGCTCTCACAGTTTTGTCAACCTGCAAGACTTGATTCTTAACCCACAAGCCCAGTTCTGGTTTTTATATAGCCTGTTCCTACTGGATATCTTCTTTTTCGTACTTTATAAGGCACGTCTTTCTACCAAATTCTTTCTACCTATTGCCTTGGCTATATATATCCTGGTGTTTATATTGACAGGTAACTTGTGGTCGGTAGAGTCACATTTTGCCTATCTTGTTACTCAGACATTGACCGGCATGATCTATTTTTCCTTTGGCATCCTGTTTGGTACTGCGATCCTCTCTCGGCTCCCACGTGTTCAGACTAGCGTACTGCTTGTGATCACTGTCGCGACTTACTTAATGCTTGGCGTTCTTGTTGCAGGCGGAGCCTATGCCCCGGCAAGCTGGGCTTTTCTTCTCTTAAGTATTCTGGGGGTAGTAGGAACTGTGGCACTCTCTATTCTCTTGGAACGCGCAAAAAAAGCAGCCGTAATCAAATATCTGGGTACGAAATCTCTGCCGATCTTCCTGCTCAGTATGATCGCGTCTTCCGGGATCAGAATCGGCATGGACAAATTTTTGCATTTACGCTGGTCAGGATGGATTTACCTAGTAGCAGCAATCTTGGCAGGTATCCTGTTTCCCTTGTTCTTGGACTGGTTTTTCACCCGGATTAGCTTTAAGTACGCATTCGTCTGGCCTCAGCGGAACCAAGAACCAAAACCCATCAGGCGCGATTCGAATGTTCAGAAGGAATCTTATTTGGCTTAGAGGGAATCTTGATACTGGTGGCAAATGGTAAATAAGGTGAAACTTCGACCAGTGTTGAGGTATAATATAGGAATCGACCTTCCAGTATATGAGGAAATGGCTTCCTGGTAGTGTAGTGCGGTCGGAACTAAAATCATCACGTTAAAAGAGTGTTGGACTATCATGGATTGGTTAAAATCCTTGATACACAAATGGTGCAGGGACATTCTGCGCGAGAAAAGCAATCAGTAACGCAAATAGGCCAATATTGACAGCAAGCGCCTGAATCGGGACTGGTAAGCGTCGAACGCCTTGCTCACCAAGACGATAATGCGCCAGATCAAGACCTATCGAGAAAAAAACCAATGCCGTGACATCTATGAGAAGTATGTTTGGTAGCCGCTGATGGATACTTCCCAAACTATGCAATGCACTTAGCCAATCATTCGGAGAAAACAGCCCACGCCAGTAATTAAGTGCTGCTGGTAATTCTGTTCGGAATGGAACCCAGGCCAGACTGGTTAAGCTAAAAACAACAATGACCCGCCAATAGGGAAGCATATTGGCGGGTTTTGCTGGCTTGCCCAAGGTGCTGATACGTTCTATCACCAGATACAGACCGTGTAAGCCACCCCACACGAACATATTCCATCCCACACCATGCCATAAAGCACTGATAAACATCGTGATCATCGGCGGAAGCACGATGCTGAAAACATGAGTACGTGAATATTGTTTCTTTAGGAGAAAACGAGTAGTCGGAGTAAAAATATAATCACGCAGCCAGTCTGAAAGCGTAATATGCCAGCGCTGCCATAATTCTGTAAAGGTGCGGGCGAAATAAGGGGCATTGAAATTTACAGATAGAGGTATTCCGAACAATCCGCTTATACCGCGCACGATAGAGGTATAACCCGCAAAATCATTGTAAATAGCAAAAGTATAGGTCAGCAACCAAACAACGAGTTCAGGTGAACTGTACTTCTGGGGTTGGCTGAAGACATCAAGGGGTAGGATCAGAAAAAGCAAATCAGCAATCACGACTTTACGGCTTTAGGAAAATTAGGGATTAAAACCACAGGCGACGCCCTACAAATACTGTTACCGATTGGCCTTTCCTTTTTTGTGGTTCGTCGGCTTGACGATTCCACGTCGTACATCAAGCAAATAAGAAATGACTTGAACCACAAAAAAGGAAAGGCCAATCGGTAACAGTATTTGTAGGGCGTCGCCTGTGGTTTTAATCCCTAATTTTCCTAAAGCATCCAGGGCACTGGGGATAAAAAAATCTGCATATTTAAAAAATGCTAACGTCAAAACATTGAG
>Ga0206919_1270_pt1 | contig 10557 bp, 9 predicted proteins | sample Alteio_BWOrgHeat_67_FD_152962 | JGI IMG/M metagenome (GOLD analysis project Ga0206919, IMG submission 152962) | Enriched cells from forest soil in Barre Woods Harvard Forest LTER site, Petersham, Massachusetts, United States -... | ecosystem: Environmental > Terrestrial > Soil > Temperate forest > O... | reverse complement strand
AATTTTGAGTCGTGGGAACGAAACCTCTGCCAAAAGCGCTTCCACGGCGGTAAGTGTCCTTGAGATAATCGCTTTGCTCTCAATTCGAGGATTGAGAATTTTGCAAGCTCCTCACAAGCGGTGTGCAAGAGAACGTAAGCTCTCGCAAAGTGGCAACTGGACGATAGGATGTTGGCTTCCTCGATTAATTCGCGTGCGTTAGATCGACACGCAACCATTCCATGAGCCATTTCTGGAAGGCTGAGCAATGGATATTCCGGTTTCAACTGCCGTTCCTTTACAAGAGACTGCTATTGTTCCCAGACTAAGTTCCGCTCACTTGAGCGGGAGAACTGCTAGGATCTATACGGCTAGAATGGTCAGAAGAGCATATCTCGTTAACGATGCTGCTCGCCATCGAGTGGCAGGGCAAATCGTGAGCGTAGTTTCGAGCAGTAACTATTACAGCATATTGCGCCCTCATCTATACTCCCATGGAGCTTGCCAGCGACTTATTGGGCAAGACTCATTGTAACAAGACAATGAAAAGCTCTCTCATGATGTATGACTTCGAAGTCATAGCGCAATCCAGAGAGCTCCTTTAGTGATAGCGAACGATTTTCGTGGTTGAGCCAATCAGCTTTCTTAGAAACGGCATGGCCTAAACGATCTGTGGCTAGTGGTAGTAATGGCTTCATAAGTGACACTTCCGGCTGAGAACGACAGTTGCGTATAGTGATGAATCGAGGCATCTATGTCTGAAGGCAGCGATGCTTCGGGGGAGTGGGAAGCAAATGCGGCTGCAAAGCGCTGTTAAGTCATCATCCGCGTCGATCGCAATGGAAGGCTCAGAGGGTACATCGAAGATCCACGTCATCCACCCTGTCACGAAATTGATTAGCACCTTTCCTTCAACGCGCTATTACGGAAGCAAGCGAAAGCTTTTGCGGTCGATTTATGCGCATATCCGGGGAATCCAGTTTAACAGCGTACTCGACGCTTTTGGCGGAACCGGTTCTGTTTCGCTGCTTTTCAAAGCCATGCGAAAAGCGGTTACCTATCACGACGGGCTCCTATTCAACGAAGATGTTGGGCGGACGCTTCTTGCCGACGAGATCGCGCTCTCTCGCACGGCGGTTCAGGATTTTTTTGCCAATGTGAGCCCTTGCACTGGAGTGATCTCCAGAAACTTCGAGGGTATTTTCTACCCGGCAATGGAAAACCACTGGCTGGACGGTTTCGCAAAACTCTTGAACGATAGATCGCTGACCGTCGGTCAAGGTGCGCTGCTCCGATACCTCGTCTATCAAGCCTGCCTCAAGAAGCGACCGTTCAACCTATTCCATCGGGCAAACTTGCACCTCAGGACAAACACCGGGATCGCCCGTTCGTTTGGAAATGCAGTCACCTGGGAGCGCAGTTTTGAACACCATATTCTGCAAGCCTATGACGAACTCCAACACGCGATAAAGCCTTTCGCGCTGTCTTCACACATACTGCCGTCTGGCAATGCGGAGGACATCCCGACAGGCTATGACCTAGTCTATATCGACCCGCCCTATGTAGGCCTCCAGGATCGCTACAATCGCGATGACTATTGGCGTCGCTATCATTTTCTCGAAGGGTTGGCACGGTACAATGATTGGGATGCGCGCATTGATGCGCGTTCCAAGACAAGGGAATTTGCGCCGCCAAGCTGGATCTCCGCATGGGCCCGGCTCGGATCTTTTAAGGAAAGGCTATTCGCGCTGATTGACAAGCATCGATCCTCGATTGTGGTCCTTTCGTACGTCACGAATGCCCATCCACCCGAAGCCGAAATCAAGGAATATTTTGAGTCAAAATTCGCCAATGTTTCGATCCATTCCGCAGAGTATAGTCATGCTCTGAGCAAGTTACGCAAACGTGAGCTCCTCTTTATTGGATACCCTCGCACATGAACTTCGAAACTGGGAAGATCTATGTGCCAGTCTGGCTGATCCTGTTGCTCGCTATGATAGTGGCCACGGGATTTTTTGCCTATTGGTATTATAAGATCGATGATAACAACCTAAAGCTTCTCGGCTTGATTGGTGGCATCGTCAGTGGCCTTGTTGTGTTCATCTTGACCTTTGTGACACTTCTGAGACCACTCCAGCAGCTTGATCGCTTTCACAAGATGGGGATCAAGGCTCTGCTCGCGAACCGTCATGACAAGGACTACTATCGACAACTCGTTATGAACGCCGAAAAAGAAGTAGACGTTATGGGTACATCGTGCGCCCGTTTCGTTGAAGATTTTCTCGACATGCAAAGCGAGGACAAAGTCCTTGTTGAGGCGCTGACAAAGCACACGCGCCTGATAGTACGATTTCTCATTCCCGACGATATGTTCATGACGCAAGAAGCTAGGGCTCGTGCGCAGGGCGTTCAGCCGAAGCTCGACGCGTTGAATGCACAGTTTGGCAGCCGGGTTGAGTTGCGCCGATTTGATGACCACGCACGGCACAGCTTCGTGGTCGTTGACAATAATCTTGTTGCTGGGCCTGTTTTCGGGGACGACAAGAGTAAATATGCTCCGGCCATACACGTCGCCGCATGGACAGTATTTGCCCAAAAATACATCAATTATTTCGAAGAAGTCTGGAAGCAGAGTGAGCCAGCCGCCTGATGTGACAATTGAGGTCGGACCTCGAATACATCTTGGTTTGATTTCCATGCATGCGGATGCACCGCGCAAGAATGGTGGGGTAGGTTTTGCTATTGCCGAGCCGCGCGCACGCGTGCGCATCAGCCCAGCGAGGCGTCTTCAGGTGTTTGACGACAGAGCGCATCCTATGTCGCAATCCGAAATCATTCAGCTGAGCAAAACGATCGAGGGACTGCTTATCTCCCTCAGGCTGCCTATCGTACCAGAGATCCACATTAGCGGCGCAATGCGGACACATGTCGGCATGGGATCAGGCACCGCGATCCGGCTCGGCGCCATTGAAGGCACGGCTTTGCTTAACGGGTTACAACTCCCACAGTCTAATTTGATCGCAACCTCAGGACGTGGCGGTACTTCAGGTGTCGGGATCAATACATATTTTGCAGGTGGCTTGGTACTTGATCTCGGCATTCCCATGGACCTCGCGGGCTATGCACCTTCGTCGAGTGTAAAGGCTTCACGACGTCCCGCGGCACTTCCGAGCGTACCAATGCCACTATGGCCGATGCTATTGTGTGTGCCGCGTTCGATCGTTCCGAAGACTCAACTGCAAGAAGTGGAATTCTTCAAAAGAACCGCCCCTCTCTCACCGTCCGCGTCCTTCGAGGCAGCCTATCTCGGGCTGTTCAATCTGTATGCTTCAGCTGTTGAGAATGACTATCCAAGATTTTGTCGAGGCGTTATGGCGATGCAAGCGACGGCCTGGAAGCAAGCAGAGTGGTCCGAATATGGTCGCTCATTGCAATTCCTGAGACATCAATTGGTTGATCACGGGCTGGACTGCCTTGGTATGTCGAGCCTTGGCCCAATGCTATTTTGCTTCGGCAGCCCCGGTGTGCTCGCAGACATAAACCGCAATAGGGATGTGCTGGACTGCGAGATCTTTCAAACGATTCCCTCCAACCTTGGTCGCTCGTGGGTGTAGTGACGCCATGCGCGAGTTGACCTTCTTCACAACCAACGCAACGAAGCTCGCCCATGCGCGATACATCGCGGAGGGCCGCCAAGTTCGCGTCAAAGGCTTCAGGCAGCGAACCTATCACGCTGGCTATATCGAACCACGACTGTTCTCGCGAGAAGAGATTCTCAAGGCGAGCTACGACAGTGCCAAGCAGCAGATCATCAAGGCTGGCTATTCCGAGCACAGTCATCCCTTCGTACTTGAGGATACGTCGGTACGGATTGATGCCCTTAGTACTCCCGAGCACGAAGTGCCCGGCGTTGACATCAAATATTGGATGCAAGGACGGACATTCGATGAGTTAGACTCAATGCTTCGCGCGGCTAAAAATCTAAGAGAGGCTACAGTCCGCTCCGATGTGCTACTTCATGTTCCTGAATTATTCCGAGCCGCTTGGGGCGTCGACGCCGAATACATTGTGTTTGCTGGCGAGCAGCGTGGAACAATCATTGAGGCCGAAATCGCTTTTGAGCCAAATCTCATATTTCCTTGGTTGGACAATCAATCATTCAATAAGTGGTTCCAGCCGGATGGGTGCGAAGGTCCATTCGGCTCGCTACCGATTGAAGTCGCGGATAAAGTAGATTTTCGAAGGAAGTCTTTCGAGCAGCTATTTACATTTCTTGAAAAGCACCGATACATCACGTCAAAACTGACCCAGATGGAGCTGTCGCTTGAGAAAAAGCCGAATATTGCTCTATGTGGCTATACATGCTCAGGAAAGACAACTGCTAGCCAGCATTTGGCTCGCAAATTTGGCTATCTCCATGTTGAGGCCAGCGATTTCATGTATTTGAGCTACTTCTATCGCCATGGATATCGTGGGCGGATCTCCATTGGAGACTTCGCGGAGAGGGCACTCGCGCAGAAACCTACGATCGCGGCTGAAAAAGTTGCTGAATATTTGCTTGAAAATTTGTCTGAGCCGATCGTCATATCTGGTTTTCGTGCGCCGGAAGAAATTGCCTATATTACGAAGAATCTTGCGACATATGGAAAGCAGTTCGAGATAATATTTGTGCAGGCGGACGAGGGGACACGTTATGAGAGGATGAGCGCGCGGGCGCGTCCAGGTGACGATCTGACGATCGATAAATTCCGGAATCGCGACAGCCAACAGGAGCGTATGGGACTGGAGCGCATCAATGTGTCTTCAGGCGTCCAACATTTCGCGAACAATGACACTCTTGTCGTATATCTCGCCGATATTGAACGTTTGGTGGGGTCCCACGGCGAGGACGAAATTGATGTTAAGGCAGGCTTGGATGACCTTCACCGGATATCAGATGTGGGGCTACAGGACGCAATTTTGATTGCGCTCCTGTATGTATGGAGAGAGGACGAGTCGCGAGCATATTACACGACGACCGAGATTGCTAAGCTGATAGCAATCGTATTTAAAAATATTCGGGAAAAGCATAAGGACAATGTAAGTCGCTACTTCAACCAAGATTACTATGCCTTTTACGATATTTCGAGCGATGCAAGGTCAATTCGAAGATATCGCCTATCTAACACTGGCTATGGAATGGCGATTAGGACTTTGCGCTCGTTGCTAAAGCCTCATGCGTCTGCAGCAGCGTAAGGCTGATACTGTTGCCCTAGCGGCTCGGCTTTGGATTGGAACCGCTCGGTGCTGAGAGCCACACGCCGCAGTACTTGCGTCAAAGCCACTTCTCCTCGATATCGCTGAAGCTCATTCTCTCGAAGCGTTCTTTAGTTAATGTTTAGGCTTCCGACACGGCCGAAAAGCGCAACGATTTCAATGAGCGACCCTGCTGCCTTTTCTCGGAAACGCCGTTGAGCATGCTCAATAGGCAGCAGACTTGTAAGCGGTAGGTCGACGCTCAATCTCCCGCAATAGGTAGGTCTGTAACCTCAAGCAGTTGCTTGCGATCTTGGGACTCCAACCAGATCAGAAAGCCCTTATCGACTACGCTAAGCCGAAGATTGCTCCGATCGTAGTCCAAAACAAATGGCTTGATGTTTTTCTTCGCCTGCAGTGCTGGAACGGATTGTAGCGCCTGAGTAAGGTTGCCTGGGTTTAGGCTGCCTTTTTGTGGATGTTGAAGCTCAATGCGTGCCCGGATCTGGCGGTAACTAAGCCCGCTTGTTAGCTCGTCAATAGTGGACGTGAGCACGGGATACAGCAGCCACTTGTACATCTCCAGCTGAGTATCCTGAAAACCAGCGGCGAAATTTGTCAGGAACGAACTGTATCTCGCACCCTGTTCCTGAATTACTTCGGCGACTAATTTGTGGGCGTCGAGCTCTTCTGGGAATTCGAAATATTCTGTCTGAGTCTGATTAACGTTATGAAGTTTACAGGCCTTATAGCAACATTCTTGAACTACATACACGCTGTTGAGCGATCCTGAAATCAAACTGTCCTTAAATGCATTTGGAAACCGTATATTGAGAAGGGCTTCGCCCGATTCAATAACGTCCCTCAGTCCCTCCGCTGTCCAGGCGTCGGCGTCCACAGAGATTACACGGCCTGCTAAGTCCCCATTATACACAATTAGACGGTTTTCCTCCCTCCAGACGGCAACAATTAAAAATGTGAATTTGGATGTCTCGTGCACAGTCTTTAAAGCGAAGGCGAAATGCTCTTGGGTCTCCTGGGGTAAGTAGTGAAAATCCTCCAAGACAATCAATTTGCTAAATTCTATGCCTTGAAGCGCTCTGACAAGATCATTTGGGTCGCCAGGATCAAGCTCGATAGGTTCAGAAGTTCTTTCTACCTTATTGCCTTTTTCCCCCTCAGCGCCGCCCTCTACCTGTCCCTTAGCTCCAAATAATTTGAATCCGGCGCTTGCTTTAACAGTTAACTTAGCCTTGCCTTCAATGGTACGAGTTTGCGAAACTTCCACTTCGCAACCCGCTGATTTAAGTATAGCTTCGTTAAGCTTTGCGTTATCCCAGGTATTTTGGCATTGAACCAATATATAGTCAGTGTCGGTCAGGCAGTGTTTTCTCAGGCAGGTCTTGCCTTGTTTGGAGCTTCCGAAGATTATGATGTGTTTATCGCGTGTAATATTTTCAACGAGCTTATCGTCTACGTGGAGCCGTTCCACGTAATTTAGCGGATTATCCCTGCTGACACCGAAAACTTCAGCTGTGAAATGATTGTCCAGCGCCATTTGCCCATTCCAACCCTATATGCAGTCCTTCGATAGCAATACCGAATTTCCGCTGCATTGAAATGTGCAATTTTTGGCTGCTTGTTGCGGCGTCTGAAGCCATGGTTTGCGAGGAGCGAATAATGCGTAACAAAGTGTGTAACAAAACGGTTGAATCAAAAACTTAGATAAATTAAAGACAAGGTATATCAACGACTTATTCGTTGTAATGTGTGAGTTGGTAACTCCCAAGCCGTTGGCTATGCGATCAGGGCGAGCATGACCTGGGTTGGGGTTGCGGCCAGGGTTTGGAGGATGTTGCAGGTCTGCTTTCTCGCTGTCGAAACGACCGATCTGAGTCGCGCGAAGATTTGGGCTCCTTCGAGGGTTCGGAAGCCCCCCGAGATTTTCATTTTGACCTTCATCATCCTGAGGTCCTGTTCGGCCAGATTGTTGGTGAAGGGGACGTCGAAGTCATAGAGGAAGCGCAGCGTTTCGGTTTTGAACGTCTTCAACCTTTCGAGCAAATTGTGACCGGGTCGTTGCTTGGCACGTCCGCGCGAGTTGGCGTTTTTCTCCAGTTTGGGCAACTCGCGATGGAAGGCGAGGCCGAGGCGAACCGCCGCCCAGTAACGCTCGACGAAGGCAGCGATTGTCTCGGGCGTGAGCGCCCTCGCGCCCGCATCGCGCGCTTTGCTCACGACGGCGTTGGCGTCCAGGAGCACGTCGCGCATGAGTTCGGCCCAGGGCTCCTTGTCGAATTCGATCAGGCTCTGGAGTTCGCGCAAGATATGGGCGTTGCAGAAGGCGTGGTCGACCGCCTCGAGCCGGCGATAAGGCAGGAAGTGGTCGTGCACGACAACGCCCCCTTGCAAATCCTGGGGGATCGCGCCGCGCTTTTCGCCGGCGCGATAGAAGGTGAAGATCAGGCTCGAAGTCGTATGCAGCCATTGCAGCTTGCCGGCGATGCGATATCCCGTCTCATCGAGATGGCGAACCTTCGCCTCGGCCACGCGCTCGCCGATGCGCGCGTAGACTTGCTCCAGGTCTTGCGCCTTCTTGGCGACCCAGGCGACGAGGCTGGCCGGACAGATCAGCGGTGCGCCGAACAGATCGCTGAGCGCCTGCGCGGTTCGATCCTCGGGGATGAGTTGCTGGATATTGAGATAGATCGCCGCCGCCTTGAAGCGCTCGCCATATTGGGCGGGTGAGATCACGCCTTCGGGAAAGGCCGCTCTCGTTTCGCCGCGACAGTTGGGGCAACAATGGATCGCAGCGCGGTATTCGGTCACCTCGATCCTGCGCTCGGGAAGGTCGAACACTTGCCGTTTTTCCGCGCCGACCACCGTACCCGCGTCGAGTGTCAATGCCGCTCGTAAATTCCTCAAAAGTGCCGAAGTAAAATTCCCCAGTTTTGCCGGTCAGGGCGTCGCGGATGGGTAGCCATTTTTTGGCGGTCGGCCGCGGGGCCTTGGCATTGGCTGCAGACTCGGCGGCGCGATGATGGCTTTGGATCTGACGTGCTCGGGCATGAGTTCGGCGTGCTCACGCAAGCGATAGCTCGAGCCCTCGATCTGAACGACGACCGCATGATGAAGCAAGCGATCCAGGAGTGCGGTGGCAACGACAGGATCGCCGAAGACCTCGCCCCATTCGGCGAAGCCACGGTTTGAAGTGAGGATCATGGCGCCGCGCTCATAGCGTGCGTTGACGAGCTGGAAGAAGAGGTTTCCACCGCCCTGCACCACCGGCAGATAACCGATTTCGTCAACGACAAGGAGCGCGGGGCGGCAATAGAAGCGGATCCGTTCCTGAAGCCGGCCCTCTCTTTCGGCTCGCGCGAGAGTGGCGATCAGCTCTGCCAAGGTGCAAAAGTAAACGCTCCGCCCAGCCTTGACCGCCTCAACACCCAGAGCGGTCGCCAGATGGCTTTTGCCAGTGCCGGGCGGCCCGAGCAGGTGAATGACTTCGCAGCGGGCGATGAAGCCCAGTTGCGCCAAGGTCAGGATGCGGTCCCGATCCAGAGAGGGCTGGAAGGAGAAGTCGAAGCCAGCCAGGGTCTTGATGGTCGTCAGGCGTCCCATGCGCAGGGCTATCTTGATCCGGCTGTTCTCGCGCAAAGTCAGCTCTTCGGACAAGAGGGTGTCGATCGCTTCGAGAGCACTGATCTCTCCGTGCTCAAGGCGGCGGACGATCTGATCGAGTGCCTCCAAGGCACGAGGCATCTTCAGGCCCACGAGATCGTGGCGGATACGATCGATCGTGTTGGGTGTCAGGTCCAATGATGCGTTCATGGCCGGTTCTTCTGTGCAAGGCGTTGAGCGATGGCGTCGTAAAAGTCGAGCGAGCGCTGGGCGACGACGTCTCCTGCCCGCATCAAGGTGGTCGCGCCACCCTCGCTCCATCGTCGCTGTGTCGTCACGGCCTTGCGGTGACCAGGAGCAACGCGGCGTTGATGACGCCCCTCCAGAACGGGATGAGTGGCGATCAAAGAACCATCCTCGAAGATGCGGATCTCATCAGCCAGGGTATGCACCTCGACAGTCCGCCGGCGCGTTGCGTCGGGCACGCTGTAGAAGTTGCCGCCGACACTGACCATGCCTTCGCGCGAGATCCGCCTTTCCAATTGCAGCACGGAGCGGAACGGTGCCAACGGCAATTGTCGCAAATGGGCCCGTTCCTCGGCGAAGGCCTCGTTAACGACCCGCCTGGTGGTGGCATGAACGCGTGGATTGGCCACCGTGTCGAGCCAGCGACGCAGCTGCTCGTTCAGATCGTCGAGATTGCGGAATGTACGCGCCAGGAAGAAGTCCTCGCGGATATAGCGGAAGGGTCGTTCGACCTTGCCCTTCGTCTTTGCCCGGTAGGCCTGGCAGGCCCGCGGATGGAAGCTGTAATGGCGGGCCAGATCGATCAAGGAGCGATTGTAGATGATGCCGCCCGTATCGCCCTCACCGGTGACCACGGTCTTCATGCGATCGTAAAGCAGTTCTCTTGGTGCCCCGCCCAGAGCCTGGAATGCGGCCGTGTGACAGCGCAGCACGGTTGCCAGGTCCTGATGGACCACAAAGCGAGCCCAGATCAGCCGACTGAAGCCCAGCACCATCGAGAACAGCCAGACGATGCGCGGCGTCGTCGGCTCGTCGGTGAAGACAACCTGGAACTGGGCGAAGTCGACCTGGCCCTGTTCGCCAGGCCCGGTCTCGAACCGGACCTCGAACCCGCGATCGGCCGGCGGGCGGATGTCGCGTAGAAAGTCGGTGACCGCGGTATAGCCGCCCCTGTAGCCGAGCTCCTTCAGCTCTCGGTACAAGCGCCTGCCGGTCAGAGCAGGGAAAGACTTCACCCGCTCGCGTAGATAGCTGGCAAAGGCGTCGAGCAGGGCCGGGCGCGGTTTGCGTGGGCCGTAGACCGGCGCCTCCAAGCCGCGCTCGACATATTTGCGCACCGTCTTGCGATCGATGCCGCTCTGCCGAGCAATCGCCGACACCGACAAGCCCTGCCGATGCAAATCAAGGATCATCACAATCTCCCCAAGTCCGACCACCGAGCTGCCCCTTTCGACCATCGAAAGAAGCATCGGCGAAACGCCGCCGTCGGTCTTCCCGGGGCATGCCCCGGGAAGACCGAAGCACCGCAAACTGGGGAATTTTCAAACGGCGGATTTGGGGAGTTTCACTCCGGCATCAACAGTCGAGCCCAGCGCAACAATGGCGGCAGAGCGTGGCGGCGTGCTCGACGACCCGGTCGGGGTTGGAGACCTGGCGAAGCGTATCGCCCCGGTGGCCCTTTTGACCGCCGCTCGG
>Ga0206919_1269_pt1 | contig 10576 bp, 8 predicted proteins | sample Alteio_BWOrgHeat_67_FD_152962 | JGI IMG/M metagenome (GOLD analysis project Ga0206919, IMG submission 152962) | Enriched cells from forest soil in Barre Woods Harvard Forest LTER site, Petersham, Massachusetts, United States -... | ecosystem: Environmental > Terrestrial > Soil > Temperate forest > O... | reverse complement strand
GCCCCGTTGTGGGTTGCTCTCGGCAACATCTTGTACGGGCGCCAGCGTCGATGGATGAGAGTTCGGACTGGACGAGCGCTTTCCAGCCGAATTCTTCTGTGCAAGCGCCCGAAGCGCCAAAACCGCTAACATGTTATTTAGAATGGGTTTCTCGCCGTATCATCCGTCGAGCCGAAAGAGAACGATTGTAAAGAGACAATTGCGCACCTGAGTCGACTGAATGCCTGACAGCGATCAGATGATCGGATAGGTACAGTTAAGAATCGCGTCTGTGGCCACTCCCTCGGAGAGAAACCGCAGACTGAGGGATTTCCATGCCAGAGACGACGCCGAAATTGAAGCTCCCAAACATCAAGAAGGTCAGTCTGCGGCGGTTCTCCCTCTTTGCCGCTAATCCGGATGCGGAATTCTCTTGTGATCGACACGTATTGTGCCTCGTCGGGGCAAACGGAGTTGGCAAATCGACTCTCCTCACAGCCATCAACTTCTGCCTGACCGGAATCGTGTCTGACCCGAGTCGCTCATTCGAAAGCATGGAGGAATACTACAAATATACGAAGGGTTACGCCGCGGGATATTTTCGAGGGCGGATCAACGGTACGGATGAGGAAGATGCTGAAATCGCTCTTCATTTCTCCATAGGGAACTTCGACTATGAAGTCCGACGCGGCATGTTCGAACCGGAAGAATTGCGCACGTTGAGCATCACGAACACCCGCACAAATGAGCCGATAAGTGAAACGGACGAGATGCCACCGGGTGAGCGCCACCGTCTGTACATGACCTCGTTGGTAGAGCACATAGGGCTCGGCTCATTTGAAGAATTTGTCTTTCTTCAGCATTTCGTCTTCACCTTTGACGAGCAGCGGAGAACACTGTTCTGGAGTCCTCGGATTATGGAACGGGTCTTGTACCGAGCCTTCGGGCTCGATCCGAACATGGCGAAACAAGCGGATACCGCACGGAGGGAAATCGATCGCGCAGATTCACGTGTCCGGAACCGCCAGTGGGAAGCGACGCGAATGCGAAAACGGATAAACGAAATTCGCGCCACAGTTCACGCTGTGGCCGGCGCTAAGAATCAATATGACACTTTGCTAGGAGATCACGAAGAACTCAGCAAACAATTCGAGGAGGATAGCAAACGATTGCGCGAAGCCGAAGATGCGTTACGGGACGCCAATCTGAGGCTCGCCGATCACTCGGTCAAAGAAACCGCGCTCCGGGAGGAATATTCCAAATTCTTCGACCGACGGTTTGATCTTCGGCCGCCTGTAGCCCAGCACCCTTTGGTGGTGCAATCATTAGCAGACCGTACCTGCGGATTATGTGGCACGAAGGGCAAGAAAGTCGTCGACGCCATCACAGAGAAATCGACTGGCGAAGTCTGTCCGTTATGCGATTCCCCACTAAAAACAACCGTTGGCGACGGCGTCCAGCCGGGTAGACTCCAAGAGATTGACGAGGAACTGGCGGAGGCACGGCGGGCGATCAAAGATGTTCACAAGACCTTGAATAGTCTGAGAACGGTCGAAGCTAAAGCGAGAAAGCAGTGGGACAAGACCAAAGACCAACTGGACCAATTCGATCGGGAGAATACGACAACCCTCGAAGGACTGCGACAGACGTTGAATGCTGGCAGTACTGAGGGATCGCTTAAGGAGTATCGAGAGCAGCTCGCGGCACTAGAGAAAGAAAAGCAAGACGCTTATTCGCGCCGAGAAGAACTAAAAGGGCAACTGACTAAATTGCAACGCGCCCTAGAGGGCCACTACCTTAAAGTCGAAAAAGACTTTGTGCCGCTCTTTGCGGGTTTGGCTCAAAACTTTCTCGGGATGCCCCTCTCCGTCGAAATGGATGCTCGTGCAACGGACGACGTTAAATTGATCGTTACTGTTAGGGGCACAACACGACGACTGCAGCAGAATCTATCCGAAAGCCAACGGTTTTTTCTAGATATCGCATTGCGAATGGCGCTGACTCAACATATGTCCAATCCTAAGGCTGCCGGTGGAATGTACATCGATACGCCAGAGGGCTCCTTGGATATTGCCTACGAGAAACGCGCGGGCGATATGCTTGCCAAGTTCGCCAACGCGGGGCACCAGATAATCATGACCGCTAATCTCAATAGCTCACAGTTGCTTCTTGCGCTAGCGCGGCAGTGCGGTCAAAGCGGAATGCAACTTTGCAGGATGACAGACTGGGCAGAACTCTCGGTGGTGCAACAGGAAGAAGAAGGGTTGTTTGATAAAGCCTACGCTGCCATTGAAGCCGCGATGGAGTCTGCAAGCTGATTCCGATGCCCTTGAATCCCGAAGCAACTTTCGACTCGCTGTTCCTTGCAGACCGTATTCAAGAAGAAGCCGGAACTTTCACGGCTCCGGAGCTCCATCTCTTTGCATACCTCGCGTGTCTGCTTTGGCTGTATCGACAACGTGCAGTTTCTGACTGGGGGTACCCGTTTGTTGGCACGGAACTCGGTGCTCCGTTCAGTCAGGACATCGACGGTGCCTTCAAACTCCTACAGGAACGGGGCTTCCTGATTAGGGTACAGGAGCGCGTCAAACTGTCTGATGCGGCTATTCAGTTCTTGAATGAGCTGAAACCACTTGCCTTGAATCGAGACCGCACGGAGTGCCTAGGAGCGGCTTGTGCTAGCACAGTTGCCTTCTCAATCGGCATGGTCGGAAGTGCGTTATCGCAAGAGCCAGACTTGAAAAGGGCCCGCACAACGCCGCTAAATCGGGCTCTTCTCGAAGATTCAGCTCGTCAACAATTGTACGAGCAGTTCGAGAGTTTGCGAGAGGCCATCCAAAAGCATTCGCCTGCGGAAACGCTAGGCGATCTCAGGTTGCCTGCTTTTCTGTGGTTGGCCGCTCTCTACCGCTGGAGCGAGTTAGCGCATGATTGACATCTCGGCGTGTATCGAGGAAGTGTGCGAGCACACTCACCTGCCAGTGATTCGCGCGGCATTTGGTGAATCAGGCACCGACGCAGCGTTTGAGATTATGCAGGTAGCGAAAACCTTATATCGGCACGTGGAATTGGAGCGTGTGAAAGGACGCATAGTAATTTTCCGAACGATAGTCGCCAGTGGCGCTGTGCCGCCGCCGGCGCCCACGGCGCCCGTGATTGATTACGGAGCTCTAGCGAACGATGCCATTACGGACCTGACTATCGAAATCGCGTCAGACAAACAAGCCTACTTAGTTGCCGGCGTTCCCGCAGTCGAAGAATTGGCGACCTCCGCGGTCGTGTACCAGTGGCAGGCCGGTCAAGAGGAATTCTTGGCTGGTGCGACTCGGAAATCTGTTATGCGATTAGACAAAGCGGCTCGGAGTCAGTTTGCCGTGCCAACATTGCCAACCCTCAGGGCGGCCTTGACCAACTACTCCGTAGAAAATGTTAGGGAATCGTCCTGTTACATTTTTCGAGAAGTGTGGCACGAAGAAAACCGCTTGTTCTTCAAGGCAAAGGCAGAAGCCATCATGCGCAATTCGTTAACCCAATTCCTCAAGAATCGTATCGGCGGAGATCACGATGTTTGGCCCGAACAGAACGTCGACGAGAGTCATCCAGTAGACATAAGAGTGAAGCCGAGACTGGCAAACAACCGAGTAATGTTGATCGAAATTAAGTGGCTTGGATGGTCTGTCGCAACCGGCGGACATATTACAGCCAAACATGGGCAGCCGAGAGCCCAACAAGGTGCCGGGCAACTGGCCCAGTATTTGGACGATCAGCGGCAATCTGCACCGACAAGCGTGATCCATGGCTACTACGTCATAATCGATGGCCGACGGAACAACCTCCAACAAGGAGCAACGAGTATCAATGCAGCAGACGGGCTTCACTTCGAGCAAAGAGAACTCACTTTTGATCCCCCATATCACACGACTCGCGAGGACTTTGATCCTCCCTACCGTATGTTCGCCAGACCTGTGTGCAACGGTTAGCAGCGTATGTTTAAGATCAATGCAGAGTTTTCACTAACAAATGCGGGGGTCTCCAACGCGCTCGGAATTGATTCTCTCCCAAGGCATCGTTGGTATTTCGTGAAAGAAGGCTTTTCTCCGAAACTGGTTCAAAAAGCCATCGAGACAGACGGAGTTAAGAGGGGAGATGTCCTGGTAGACCCATTTTCGGGAAGCGGAACGGCGGCCTTAACAGGAGCTCTCGCCGGATTGAACACGCAAGCGTTTGAGATCAATCCCTTCTTGCGCTTCCTGTCGGCCGCGAAGCTTCTTAACCCACGGGCTGAGTCAATCTCAAAACAAAGCGATATCATCCTAAAAGCGCTTCGCCGTTCTGCTGCATCGAACCTCGAAGGATACTCCACCTTCACAAAGGGCAACCGTTGGAATAGGTGGCTTTTCCCCACCTCCGTTCTACGAAGCTTCGAGTCTGGCCGGAGAGAATTGGCGCGCTTCTCGCCGAACTCTCGAAAGTTGCTTAGGCTTGCACTCATTGGTGCTGCTATGGACTGCTGCAATGCTACGCGAGACGGGAAATGCCTGCGCTATGCTACCGGCTGGAAGGACGACGAAGCGACACCTACGAAGCTGCGTGAACGCTTTGAGTCTCGTGTTGAGGCGATTGTGACCGACCTTGAATCCTCGCCCGTTGAGAACCGTAAAACGAAGGTAATTGAGGGTGACGCGCGACTCTTGGTAGGGAAGATGAAGAGTCGGTTCAAACTCTGTGTTACCTCGCCGCCGTATCTGAATTCATTTGACTACTCAGACGTCTACCGACCCGAGTTGTTTCTTGGTGGCTTTGTCGAGTCCAATGAAGGCTTAATGAAGATTCGGCTCAGAACGATTCGCTCACACGTTCAGGCCACGTGGAAGAGCCCGACAAAGAAACGATTTGGAGGGCTCTACGAACTGTGTGTCAGTAGCCTTCGCGAGCGAGGCGACGAACTGTGGAATCCCAGGCTCCCCACTATGGTGCAGGCTTACTTTGAAGACATGGATCTGGTCCTTCGGAGTCTTCGCAAGAAGGCGCGACCGGACGCGAGTCTATGGCTTGTTGTCTCGACCTCCGCCTATGCGAGTGTCGAAATCCCGGTGGATTTGATCTTGGCCGAAATCGGCCAGGAGGCCGGTTGGTATCTCCGAGAAGTGGGCGTCCTACGCTATTTACGAAGTTCTAGCCAGCATGTGGAGCACGTTTCAGACGCCGATAGAAAATCTGTTCCGTTAAGAGAAAGCGTAGTGATCTTTGATGCAAACCGGCCAGTCTCCTCAAAGGGGCAACGCGCAACCAATTAGTTCTCGTACTCCATTGCCGGACGCCGGCGCGCTTTGGTCAACTTTTCGGGCCTGGCATCATTAGTTGGCCAGCCAACAGACTAGCCTCTAAGCACAAAAAAGCCCCGATCTTTCGACCGGGGCTTTTCTTATTAATTGGGCAACGTCCTACTCTCCCACACACTTGGCGCGTGCAGTACCATCGGGGCTGAAGGGCTTAACTTCCGTGTTCGGGATGGGAACGGGTGGGACCCCCTCGCTACAATCACCCAAAAGTGATGTAGAGATCAGGAGCCTCTTCAGACTCCTGACGCTCTTTGAATATTGACGGGCGATACCACAAGTTACAACTTACGCAATCTTGACCTACTCTGTATTTACAGTAAATTATATGGTCAAGCCGAACGGGCTATTAGTAACGGTTAGCTTCATAGATTACTCCACTTCCACTCCCGTCCTATCGACGTGGTCGTCTTCCACGGCCCTTCAAAGCTTTCGCTTGGGAGATCTCATCTCGAGGAAGGTTTCACGCTTATATGCCTTCAGCGTTTATCCCGACCAGACTTCGCTACCCAGCTCTGCCACTGGCGTGACAACTGGATCACAAGAGGTCTGTTCATCCCGGTCCTCTCGTACTAAGGACAACCCCTCTCAAATCTCCTGCGCCCACCACAGATAGGGACCGAACTGTCTCGCGACGTTCTGAACCCAGTTCACGTACCGCTTTAATAGGCGAACAGCCTAACCCTTGGGAGCTTCTACACCCCCAGGATGCGATGAACCGACATCGAGGTGCCAAACCGGAGCGTCGATGTGAACTCTTGACTCCGATCAGCCTGTTATCCCCGGCGTACCTTTTATCCGTTGAGCGATGGCCCTTCCATACAGAACCACCGGATCACTATGTCCTACTTTCGTACCTGCTTGACTCGTTGGTCTCGCAGTCAACCTGGTTTATGCCATTGTACTCAGAGGAGGATTTCCAAACCTCCTGAACCAAGCTTCGAACGCCTCCGTTACAGTTTAGGAGGCGACCGCCCCAGTCAAACTACCCGCCTACCAATGTCCTTCTCCCGGATTACGGGAGTAAGTTAGAATCACAGAATGCTCAGGGTGGTATCTCACCGGTGGCTCCTCCGAAACCGAAATTCCGGACTCAAAGCCTCCCACCTATTCTGCGCAGAGCACCCCATAATTCATTGATAGGGTATAGTAAAGGTGCACGGGGTCTTTCCGTCTTGTGGCGGGCATCCGGCGTCTTCACCGGAACCACAAATTCGCCGGGCGGCCTGTTAAGACAGTCATCAGATCGTTACGCCATTCGTGCAGGTCGGAACTTACCCGACAAGGAATTTCGCTACCTTAGGACCGTTATAGTTACGGCCGCCGTTCACCGGGGCTTCAGTTCACAGCTTCGCATCCGAAGACGCTTACCGCTCCCTTTAACCTTCCGGCACCGGGCAGGCGTCAGCCCCTATACGTCGTTTTCGACTTTGCAGAGACCTGTGTTTTTGTTAAACAGTCGCCTGATGCGCTTCACTGCGGCCCTTCTTGCGAAGGGCACTCCTTATCCCGAAGTTACGGAGTCAATTTGCCTAGTTCCTGAACAGACCATCACCCGAGCGCCTGAGAATACTCTTCTCGTCCACCTGTGTCGGTTTGTGGTACGGATACTTCAACTCTCCTTAGCGGATTTTCCTGGCAGACGGCCGGGCGGATTTCCCCTTCCCAACCTCGCTTCGCTCCCCCTTGAAACCATTGCTTGGAGGAACTTACGCGCTGCGTCCCCGCATCGGTCTTGATCGAATTAAAGTAGTCACGGAATGTTAACCGTGTGTCCATCGGCTACGCCTTTCGGCCTCACCTTAGGCTCCGACTAACCCTGAGCGGATTAACCTTTCTCAGGAAACCTTAGACTTACGGCGACCAGGGTTCTCACCTGGTTTTTCGCTACTTATGCTGGCAGAGTCTCTTCCTAACGATCCAGTTGTGTTTACACTCAACCTTCACATCGGTTAAGAATGCTCTCCTACCACACGTCTATCCCGAAGGACAAACGCATCCATAACTTCGGTACCATGCTTGAGCCCCGATGGATTGTCGGCACCGAGTCCCTCGACCAGTGAGCTGTTACGCTTTCTTTAAAGGATGGCTGCTTCTAAGCCAACCTCCTGGCTGTCTGAGGAACTCGACTTCCTTTCCCACTTAGCATGAATTTAGGGACCTTAGTTGATGGTCTGGGCTCTTCCCCTTTTGACGACGAAGCTTAGCCCCCGCCGTCTGACTCCTGCGCTACACGTGTACGGCATTCGAAGTTTGGTTGAATTCGGTAACCTGGAAAGGCCCCTAGTTCATCCAGTTCTCTACCACCGCGACGGACCACGCAAGGCTAGCCCTAAAGCTATTTCGGAGAGAACGAGCTATCACGGAATTTGATTAGCCTTTCACCCCTAGACTCAGGTCATCCGAGCTGTTTTCAACCAACACCGGTTCGGACCTCCAGTCGCTGTTACACGACCTTCATCCTGCCCAAGTCTAGATCATCCCGCTTCGCGTCCAATCCCAGCGACTAAAACGCCCTATTCAGACTCGCTTTCGCTGCGGCTCGCTTTCGCTTAACCTTGCCACTGAGATTGACTAGCCAGCTCATTATTCAATAGGCACGAGGTCAGGCCTTCCGCTTGCGCGGCATAGCCCTCCCACTGCTTGTAGGCATGCGGTTTCAGGTACTATTTCACTCCCCTCGCAGGGGTTCTTTTCACCTTTCCCTCACGGTACTAGTTCACTATCGGTCGCAAGTGAGTATTTAGCCTTACCGGATGGTCCCGGTAGATTCCCGCAGGGTTCCACGTGTCCCGCGGTACTTAGGAGCCACTGGAAGGAAGATTGCATTTTCGAATACGGGGCTGTCACCCTCTATGGCCGGCCTTTCCAGACCGTTCTCCTAACGCTCCCTTATCCCTCTTTTAACCAGGCGACAGGACCGGCTTGGAAGCCGGCCCTACCGCCTGATTATTGTGGTCCTGCAACCCCGGACTCTCCTTGCGGATCGTCCGGTTTAGGCTATTCCGCTTTCGCTCGCCACTACTAGCGGAATCACGGTTGTTTTCTATTCCTAGGGGTACTAAGATGGTTCACTTCCCCCCGTTCGCTTCCTACGACTATGAATTCATCGCAGGATAACCGATGTTCCCATCGGCTGGGTTCCCCCATTCGGAGATCCCCGGATCACAGGTTGCTTGCACCTTCCCGGGGCTTATCGCAGCTGGCCACGTCCTTCATCGCCTACTTGCGCCAAGGCATCCACACGCATGCCCTTAGTAGCTTGACCATAAAATTTACTCTAGACACAGAGTAGTCTCGATTCCACCGTATAATTTCATTCACGGCGATCGTTTGCGCTACCGGCTCCCGTATATTGGCTGCACGGGAGCCTTTGCAACTTTTGTAGTTGCCCGTCAATATTCAATTGTCAAAGAACATTTCTGTAATCGCGCAAGACGCTGAAAAAACGCTTTGCGCTCACACAAAACTTGGGAGTGCACAGCCGCGCCGTCGGCGGCGCGTGCGTTGTGCACGATAAATCTAATGGTGGGCCTGGGTAGAATCGAACTACCGACCTCACCCTTATCAGGGGTGCGCTCTAGCCAACTGAGCTACAGGCCCATTCCTTTGGGGAATGTGGTGGAGCTGGTCGGGATCGAACCGGCGACCTCCTGAATGCAAATCAGGCGCTCTCCCAACTGAGCTACAGCCCCTGATTCGTAAGATATCAAATCGAGGCCGATTGGATGCAGATCGCAAGACCAGCTCGCGACCCATAAAAGAACGTGCATCGATTAATCGCGCAAAACGCTGAAAAAACGCTTTGCGCTCGACCGAACCTGAGAAAAGAGAAACCGAAGCTGCCTGCCGACCCCGAAGGTCCGGCAAACAATATGGACTGGAACGGCTATCACTTACTTAATTCGGTGACTCCAGCCACGTTCTCTTAGAAAGGAGGTGATCCAGCCGCAGGTTCTCCTACGGCTACCTTGTTACGACTTCACCCCAATCATGAATCATACCTTGGGCCCTTTAAGGGGGACTTCTAGTACAATCCACTTTCGTGATGTGACGGGCGGTGTGTACAAGGCCCGGGAACGTATTCACGCCATCGTTCTGATACGGCATTACTAGCGATTCCAGCTTCACGCAGGCGAGTTGCAGCCTGCGATCCGAACTGAGACCGGTTTTTTGCGATTAGCTCCCTCTTGCGAGTTTGCAGCGCTTTGTACCGGCCATTGTAGCACGTGTGTAGCCCTGGACATAAAGGCCATGATGACTTGACATCATCCCCACCTTCCTCCAGCTTATCGCTGGCGGTCTCCTGAGAGTTCCCAACTTAATGATGGCAACACAGGACAAGGGTTGCGCTCGTTGCGGGACTTAACCCAACATCTCACGACACGAGCTGACGACAGCCATGCAGCACCTCGACTCAAGTCTCTTGCGAGAAGACAGTATTTCTACCGTTGATCTTAAGCCGTTCGAGCCCAGGTAAGGTTCTTCGCGTTGCGTCGAATTGAACCACATGCTCCACCGCTTGTGCGGGCCCCCGTCAATTCCTTTGAGTTTCAGCCTTGCGACCGTACTCCCCAGGCGGCATACTTAACGCGTTAGCTCCGGCACGAACGAAATGAATCGCTCACACCAAGTATGCATCGTTTAGGGCGTGGACTACCAGGGTATCTAATCCTGTTTGCTACCCACGCTTTCGTGTCTCAGCGTCAGAAATGGTCCAGTAAGCTGTCTACACCACAGGTGTTCCTCCTGATATCTACGCATTTCACCGCTACACCAGGAATTCCGCTTACCTCTCCCATCCTCTAGCACTCCAGTTTCCGCCGCACCCTCCCAGTTAAGCCGGGAGATTTCACGACAGACTTAGAACACCGCCTACACACTCTTTACGCCCAGTAATTCCGAACAACGCTTGCTGCCTACGTATTACCGCGGCTGCTGGCACGTAGTTAGCCGCAGCTTCTTCTTCGGGTACCGTCATCATCGTTCCCGTCGAAAGAGCTTTACACCCCGAAGGGCTTCATCGCTCACGCGGCGTCGCTGCATCAGAGTTTCCTCCATTGTGCAAGATTCCCCACTGCTGCCTCCCGTAGGAGTCTGGCCCGTGTTTCAGTGCCAGTGTGGCCGTGTGCCCTCTCAGGCCGGCTACCGATCTTCGCCTTGGTGGGCCGTTACCCCGCCAACTAGCTAATCAGCCGCGGACTCCTCTTTCAGCGCATTGCTGCTTTCCTCTTACGAGCTTATGCGGTATTGTCTCC
>Ga0206919_1268_pt1 | contig 10588 bp, 7 predicted proteins | sample Alteio_BWOrgHeat_67_FD_152962 | JGI IMG/M metagenome (GOLD analysis project Ga0206919, IMG submission 152962) | Enriched cells from forest soil in Barre Woods Harvard Forest LTER site, Petersham, Massachusetts, United States -... | ecosystem: Environmental > Terrestrial > Soil > Temperate forest > O... | reverse complement strand
CGACTACTTCGCCGGGGGATTGTGAGAGTGCTTCGATGCCCAAGTTATTTTTAACCTCCACGCGCCAGGCCGCGCAGCCGACGAGGGGTTGCGGTGTAACGACCAGCACGGCGGCGGAATTCTTCTCCAGCAAGCGGGCCAGCCGAAACCAGACGCTGGAGGGGATTTTGCGCAGCTCCGTCGCGGGGTTGAGTTTGAGGTCGAGCACCACGACGGGGAAATTACGGTCGCGCAAAAAAAAATCAGCGGCCTTGAGCGCCTCACCGGCATTCGCGCACCGCGCCCAGAGAAGCCGCGCGAGCAGGCCCGGCGCGACTGCGTCCACATCGAAGCTGTCCGCGGCATCGACCAGCGCGAGGAACTGCCCGCGGGCGGCCGTCTGGCGCAACAACTGATGGATGACCTGCGCACTACCCGATCCTCCGCCCTCGCCCACGAGTTCGGTGAGTTCGCCGCGCGGCAGTCCGCCACCCAGTAAATTGTCCAGCGCGGCCAGCCCGGTGGGCCGGGCGGCGGAATCCACCAGCGCCGGCACGCGACCGGTCTGCGGAAAGCGTTCCGCCAGCAACTGCCGAAGTTCGATTATTTTGGCGGGCGCCGACATGACAAATTGTTCCCGCACGGGCGGGGGTGTTCATTCTACTCGTGTGCCTTTGTCTGAAAACTGAAAAATTACCCGCCGCAACCATACGCACACAACTGGGACAGAGGCTGTCCAACCGATCGGCGGCCGTGATTCCTGCCTTTGGCCGAAATATCTGTGTTCAAGGCCGCAGTTTCCTGTCTGAATTTGCGCGCATGTTTGAATTGTTGAAGACGGATTCATCCTCCCGCGCCCGCTTGGGCCGGCTGACGACCGCCCACGGAGTGATTGACACACCCGTTTTCATGCCCGTCGGCACCCAGGGCAGCGTGAAGGCGCTCGACCCGCGCGAGTTGCTGGAAATGGGCACCCAGATCATCCTCGGCAACACGTATCACCTGAACATCCGGCCCGGTCTGGACATCATCCGCGCCGGTGGCGGTCTCCATCAATTCATCAACTGGCCGCACCCGATCCTCACCGACAGCGGCGGCTTCCAGGTCTTCAGCCTTGCAAAGATTCGCAAGATCAAGCCCCACGGCGTGGAGTTTCGGTCGCACTTGGATGGTTCCCTGCTCTTTCTCGGCCCGAAGGAAGCCATGGAGATCCAACGTGTCCTCGGCTCGGACATCGCGATGGTCTTCGACGATTGCCCGCCGCACACCGCCACTACGCGCGAGGTAAAATCCGCCGTCGACCGGACCATCCGCTGGGCTGGCGAATGCCGCGAGCAACCCCGCGCCACCGGACAAAAGATCTTCGGCATCGTGCAGGGAGGAAGCCACGCAGCGATGCGTGAGGAATGTGCCCGCGCCCTCGTGGCCCTCGATTTCGACGGCTACGCCATCGGCGGCGTCAGCGTCGGCGAACCGGAGCATGAGATGATGAAAGCCGTGGAAATCACAGAACCCTTTCTCCCGGCGAACAAGGCGCGGTACGCGATGGGCCTGGGCACGCCCGCGCAACTGATCGAACTCGTCGCCCGCGGCGTCGACATGTTCGATTGCGTGCTGCCCACCCGGGTCGCGCGCAATGGCACCGCCTTCACCGTCAAGGGCACCTTCAGCATCAAGGGCGGCGCGTGCAAGGCCGACTTCCGGCCGATCGAGGAAGGTTGCACATGTTTCGCCTGCCGTAATTTCACACGCGCCTACATCCGGCACCTGCTCAACGTAAATGAGATTCTCGGCCTGCGCCTGGTCAGCATTCACAACAGCCATATGTTTCTGCAAGTGATGGCGGACATTCGGGCGCATCTGGCGGCGGGAACGTTCGGCGCCTTTCGCCAGGAGTTTGTAGCCAATTATGTGCCCACCAAGCGTGTCCTGTCTGCGCGCCCGGTGGAGTGATACGGTTCCGGGGCGCCAAGGCACCATCGCTGCCGGCGTGTTATGCGCAACAGCGTTGTTTGCGCTGGCTCAGCGCTTGGGATATACTTCCTGCATGAGAGACCTCACCGATCCCCGCGCCATCAAGTTCAAGGGAATTTTGTTTTTGTTCGTTGGCCTGATGTCCGCGTCATTGCTCCTCCTCGAACACCCATCGCTGAAGATCGCCACCCTGCTCGGGATCACAGTGTGGTGTTTCTGCCGTGCCTATTATTTCGCGTTCTACGTCATCCAGCATTACGTCGACCCGCAGTATCGTTTTTCCGGTCTCTGGAACTTTGCGCAGTACTTTTTGAGGCAACGGCGTAATGGGTGAGCCCGTCTGGTTCCGTGTAACATTCTCCCCACCCAGGCCGTCTGTTCTATCAACGCATGGACAGACTCTCACTCATCGGGTCAAGCGCATTCATCTCAATGCTGACTTTCGGGGGGAATCTTCACGCCGCCGAAACGAATTCGATCCCCGCCTTCCCCGGCGCGCAAGGTGCCGGCATGTACACGGTCGGTGGCCGTTTCGGCAGCGTCTATCGAGTCACGAATCTCCATGCGGACGGGCCCGGCAGCCTCGCTGACGCGGTCAGCGAGCCGAATCGGATCATCGTATTCACGGTCTCCGGAATCATCGACCTCGCGGGCGGGAAGAAGGCCAAAGGTGGCAAGATTCTGCTGGAGGAACCAAATATCACCATCGCCGGCCAGACCGCGCCCGGCGAAGGCATCTGCCTCAAGGGCGGCGCTCTGCAAATCGAAGCCGGTGAAATCATCGTTCGTTATCTCCGCTCACGCCGCGGCTTTGTCGCCGTTGGCGATCAAGGCGACGCCGTAGACATCAAGCCAAAGAAGACAGAGGTCGATGCCAAGGGCGAAGGGGAAACAGCCGAAGGTTTCAAGAAACGGAAAATCAAAAAGGAACAACGCGGCAAGGTGATCAAGGAGCCGGAGCGCATCCAGAACATCATCCTCGACCACGTTTCCGCCTCTTGGGCCACGGACGAGAACTTCACGGTCACGCATCCGAATTTCACCACCGCCCAATGGTGCATCGCCGCCGAGGGCCTTGATTACACGAACCCAAAACAGACACCGCCGAACCATTCGGAAGGATCCCTTTGGGGCGTTTCCTGGCCGGACGGCCGCTCGACCATGGACCACATGCTCTATGCCCACAACCGGCTGCGCAACCCACGGACCACCGGCGGGCACATGCCCCCGGCGGTTTTGGAGTTTCGCAACAGTGTGGTGTACGACTGTTCCGAGCATTACTCCCACACCGGTGGCGAAGCGGTCTTCTTGAACTGGCTCGACAACTATTACAAGTACGGCCCCAACACGCCGGCTGATTTGCGCGGCAACATGTTTGAATTCGTAAAGAGTCCCGAGAGCCGCATGTTCGCCAGCGGCAACTTCATCGAAGGCTTCCCGGACCGGTCCCAGGACAACTGGCTCGCCGTCACGGTCGCGAAGGGCCTTTCGGAGTCCGAACGCCAGGCAATCCGCGTCAACGAGCCGTTCTCGACCTTCCCCGCCGCCAAACGCACCGCGCAGCAGGCCTACGAGGAGGTTCTCGCCAGTTCGGGCGCCATCCTGCCCGCCCGCGATGCCGTTGATTTGAGAATTGTGAATGAAGTTTGCCACGGCGCGGGCAAGATCATCCAGAAGGAAACCGATCTGCCGCCCGATCAACGCTGGCCGGACTACCGCTCGCTGCCCGCGCCGCTGGACAGCGATGCCGATGGCATCCCCGATTTCTGGGAGGACCAGTTTGGCCTCAATCGAAACGATCCGACGGACGCCATGAGGATAAGTGCAGGCGGATACGCCAATATCGAACACTACATCAACAACACAGACCCCACTGGTGGGACCACGCCCATTGTCTACATCGCCGGGGCGGTTTCGCGCGCCCGTATTGCCGGAAATGGAGCGGGTGTGTTGCGCGTGACCCGCACGGGCAATGCCAATGAAGCGTTGACGGTTAATTACACCGTCGGTGGCGACGCCGTGAGCGGGAAGGAATTTACCGCACTGTCCGGTTCGGTGACCATTCCGGCTGGCGCGGCCTTCGCGAACATCCTCATCACGCCAACCACGGAAGCGCGTGATAACAAGACTGCAACGGTTTCGCTCGCGACCGGCAAAACCGGTTACCACGTGGGCTGCCCATCCGCCGCGCTGGTTGTCATCCGAAAATAATACGTGCATAAAGAATGCGCGTGAATGTTTCCGCGTTTTCGGTATCATGGGGTAATGAAACCGTTCGCCTTTCGTATCTCAGCCATTGTCTGCTGCCTGCTGGCGTTTCAATTGACGACAACCGCCTTGCTTGCACAAGCCGCTGCGGAGGCCAAAAAGGAAGAGCGTCCCCGCGGGAAAGGTAATTTTGTCCCCCCGCCGTTGTCGCCCGAAGTCAACGCGGACCACACGGTCACATTCCGGCTGCGAGCGCCGAACGCGCACGAAGTCAAAGTGTCCGGTGAATGGCCCAAGGGCACTTCGGACATGACGAAGGATGACAAGGGTGTCTGGAGCGTGACCGTCGGTCCGCTGCCGCCCGAGATTTACGGCTATGGTTTCGTGGTGGACGGGCTGCGGATGGCGGACCAGGTAAATCCGAATCTCAAGCCAATGCGCTCGCCCACTACCAGCATTCTCGAAATTCCCGGTGACCCGCCGCTGCTGCACGAATTTCAGGACGTCCCTCATGGCACGGTGAGCCTGCACGATTACCGCTCCAAATCGCTCGGTGTCTTGCGGCACTTCCGCGTTTACACGCCGCCCGGATATGAGCAGAACCCCACGCACCGCTATCCCGTGCTCTACCTCCTGCACGGTTCCGGCGACAACGAGGGCACCTGGACGGTCATGGGCCGCGCCAACTGCATCCTCGACAACTTGATCGCCCAGGGAAAAGCGAAACCCATGGTGATCGTCATGACCGATGGCCACGCCTCGGCGCCCAACTTCACGGGCGTGCCATCGGCAGGCATGATCTCCCGCAACGTCGAGGATTACGCGAAGGATTTGCTCGGCGATGTCATGCCGCTGGCGGAAAACCGGTATCGTATCATGGCGGATCGCGATCATCGCGCCATCGTCGGCCTCTCGATGGGCGGCGGCCAGTCGCTCTATGTGGGGTTGAACAATCTGGACAAGTTTGGCTGGGTGGGCGGAATGAGTTCAGCCGCTCGCAACGGCGAGGCGATGGCGGCGGGCGCAATCGCCGACCCGCGGGTGAACCAGAAATTGAAGCTGCTCTGGATCGCCATTGGCAAGGACGACGGCCTGTTGAAAGCCAACGAGGAGTTCGTCGCCGTGCTCAAACAACATCACATTAATCACGAGTTTATCGTCACCGAGGGCAATCACAGCTGGCCCGTCTGGCGCAAACACCTCGCCCAGTTCGCCCCTTTGCTCTTCCAACCGCAATGAACAAGCTCAGCTGCGCCCTCATCAGCCTATGCTTCCTTGCAGTAGCCGCGATGGCGGCCCCGGTCGAGCGATGGCTTTATTCCCAGACCAATTTGCAGGTGGATGAAAACGCCACGGAGCTCGAGGATCTCTGGCGTCGCGCGGCCAAGGCCGGCTACACCCACGTCCTGTTGGCGGATTCGAAGATGGCCAAACTCGGCGATGTTCCCGCGCATTACTTTCGCAATCTGGAACGAATGAAGAAACTGGCCGCCGAGTTGAAACTCGAGGTTGTTCCGGCGTTGTTTCACATGGGCTATTCGGAAGCGATGCTCTGGCACGATCCCAACCTGGCGGAAGCGCTGCCCGTCAAGGACGCCTTGTTTGTCGTCAAGAACGGCGTCGCCAATGTCGTGTCCGACCCGCCTATCGCCATTCGGGGCGGTGACATGTCCAATTTGAGTCTGTGGAGTTGGAAGGATCCGGTGGCGGTCGCTGACTCCGGCGCCGTGCGCATGACCGATCCTGAAGGCAGGCGCGCGCGGATTGCGCAGCACCTGAAACTCACGCCGTTTCGTCAGTACCATCTCACTGTGCGCGTGAAGACCGCGGCCTTTCGCGGGAAGCCGGAGGTGAAATTGATAGCCGGTGAGCGGATGTTGAACTACGCCGATCTCGGGATCGAGCCGACCCAGGACTGGACCACCCATCACGTCATTTTCAACTCACTGGACAATTCGGAGGCGCAGCTTTATCTCGGTTGCTGGGACGGCACCACCGGCACCGTGTGGTGGGATGACTGCACCATCGAGGAGGCGGGCCTGGTAAATCTCGTGCGCCGCCCGGGTGCGCCGCTGACCGTGCGCCGTGAATCGGGTGGGGCGCTGGTTGAGGGCCGCGATTTTGAAACCGTGATTGATCTCCGCAGCGGCGTGATTCCCTGGAAAGGGGAATTCGAGGTCTGGCACCAACCGCCGGGCATCAAGACCTCGCTGCCGGACGGGACACGCTTGTGCGTCTCCTACTACCACGCCATCACCGTCAATAACGCCCAGGCCACCATTTGCCCCAGCGAACCCAAAACGTACGAGCTCCTGCGCGATGAGGCCCGGCGGGTGCATGTAGCCTGGGGTGCCAAGGGTTACATGATGTCCCACGACGAAATCCGCGTCTGGAACTGGTGCGCGGCCTGTCAAAAGCGGAACCTCGACGCTGGCGCCCTGCTCGCCGACAACGCGCGACGATGCGTGAACATTCTGCGAGAAATCAATCCCGGCGGCCGTATCTACATCTGGAACGACATGTTTGATCCCACCCACAACGCCCATGACAACTACTACCTCGTACGCGGGAGCTTTCGCGATTCATGGGAGGGGCTCGACAAGGATGTGATCATCGTCAACTGGAATTTCGGCCGGCGGGACCAGAGTTTGAAATGGTTCGCGGAACTCGGGCATCCGCAAATTCTCGCCGGCTATTATGACGGCAAACCGGGTCAGATCCTCCAATGGCTGGAGTCCGCGAAGAACATCAACGGCGTCCAGGGGGTGATGTATACCACCTGGCGGCATCGGTTTGATGACCTGGAGAAGTTTGCCGAATTGGCGGCGCACCCGGGTCAGTAGCGGACCGGTCCAAAAAAGCCAAAATGACTTGCCACCGTTCGGCACGTTATCTAAATTGCGCCACGTGTCCCCGGTAAATGGACATCGCCTTTGGTTGCGCGCTTAGCTCAGTGGTAGAGCATTACCTTCACACGGTAGGGGTCGCAGGTTCGAAACCTGCAGCGCGTACCATCCTTCCGGGCCGTCCCTCGACGTGCCAGACGGTGACAAAACGTGACTTTCGCCTGTCTTTTCAATCGCTTTTCCAGCTTCGACATTCACGGCTTTTGTGCAGTTCCGCTTTAACAGTGGTTTTCAACAAACCGCCCAGGAAAATTGAATTCTCCGCTACCGTTTCAAACGGAAGAAACTCTGGGAGCCTTGGGTTGGGAGCGTCACGAATGTCTGAGCCCCTGAAACGGTTGGCGTCGTGTTGACATCGTTCCAGACTCCGGCAGTTCCCAGATTTTGATTTGATTGAACAGTCACGTTTGAAAACACGCTCGGCCACGACAGACGGACTCCACTGTCCGCCACCTCGGCCGCCACCAGGAAGGGAACCGGATCGAGCCGCACTACAAATCCGTCCGATCCAGATCCGGCACTCACACCGTTCAATTGGTGGCCCAGCACTGTCAAAGCCCCCGCGAAGTTCCCACCCGCAATCAGTCCGCCACCAGCCACCGCTGACAAACTGAACCCGACCGGGTTGCCCGAGGTGTTTAAATCAATCAGCGTCTGCGGAATCCCGTTGGAACTGACGGCGGTCGCAAACCATCCCGTCGAACTGCCACCCGGCGCAATTGTGAAACCGCCCAGTGCCGTGCCACCCGCGTAATAGTTTCCGCCTGCATAAATCAATCCGCCCGGCCCCGCGGTCACGCACTGCCCGCTGCTGTTGGTGGCGGCCTGCACCCACTGCACTGTTCCGTCCGGTGCGAGCGCCGCCAGAAAAAAACCGTTGGGATCAGTGAGATTGACGTTCGTCGGACCAAATTGCGCACTACCGCTGAATCCTCCCACCACGCAAATCTGCCCGTTCGTGGATACCGTCACGCCTTGGGCAAAGTCATACGCTGATCCGCCGAAATTCTGTGCCCACGCCGGAGTTCCGTTGGCTGCAAATCTCGCCAGAAACGCGTCATAATCGCCTGCGCTCGTCAAAACGTTCGTACCAATGATCGCCGCTCCAGTAAATCGGCCACAGACATACAACTCCCCGTTCGTTCCGAGCGCCAGCGCCTGCGCACTCACGAATTGCGACCCACCAAACGACCGCGCCCATGTCACACCGCCATCCGAAGCGAACTCAATCAGAAAGGCCGCCTGCGCACCTCCGTTGGTGTCCGTCAACGTCGCACCCGGCGTGGTCGAAGCCCCCGGATAGACACTCGTCGAGCTGACGAACGCGCCAGTCAAATAAACCTGGCCCGCACTTCCTGCCTGCACGCCGTTGGCAAAATCATCCGAAGCTCCGCTCACACGATCCACCCAGACCAGGCTCCCGTCTCCGGCGAGCTTGGCCACGAAGCCGTCGTTGCCATTCTGGCTGTTCAGCGTGGTGTTTCCGAAAGTTGCCGAGCCGGTAAAAAATCCGCATAGATAAAGAAGCCCGGATGAGTCCACGACCAACGCCGTGGGTTGAATGAATTGAGTGCCGCGCACTTGACGCACCCATGAGACGCCTCCAGTCGGATCAAGTTTCGCCACAAACAGGTCCTTCGCTCCGGTGGCGGTGAGATTCGTGCTCCCGAACTGCGCGGTGCCGGCAAATCCGCCGGCGACGAAGACATTTCCGTTCGAGTCGGCCGCCGTGGCGGCCACCAGATCATTCCCGCTGCCGCCCAGCGCCTGACCCCACGTGTACGCCATCGGAATGTCTGCCTGTGCCACCCCTCCGCCTACGCAAGCAACTGCCAGGATCAAAAATCGCAATACCGCTGCCATTCGTTCAGGGACAGTATCACACATCTCCATCCCGGCGCGAGGCCCGGCCGGCACCTAAAACGAGTACCCAATTCCAGCCTCGGCGAAAACGGCACGGCCCAGTTCGACGCGGGCGGAGTGTCCGTTGACGTCCTGCGAAAAGTTGCCGAGGTATTGGAACCGCCCGCCCAAGTAGCCGCTCCACTGGGGGGTGAACCGGCACACCAACCGCAAATCCCCATAGCCGCCGGGCAGTATCCCCACCTTCCGGGCGGAGCCCGCAAACGTCTGTGTATTCGACACCCCCGGCTGCAGGACCGGGTTCATGCTTGGGATCGTGATCGCCTCATTGTACTGAAACTCGCTGGACATGATCCCCAGCGCAAATCCACCCCCCGCCTCCAGGCTCACGCCCGCGCCGAGTTTATACCGCACATACGGCCCCAGCCGCAGCGTGAACAGGTCCCCGTCCAGCCGTCGCAATCCGTTGTCAATGGCCCCGCCGGTCACCGTCGTCGTCGTGGTGCTGGCTGGCAGCAGGGGGATGCGCGGGTCAGTCCCGCCGCCCGTCCCGGCCGATGTGCCCGCGTAGGGAGCCGGCGGCAGCGCGATGCCCGCCGCGTACGTGTCCGTCGTGCGGCTCACATCGCCCACCAGGGTCTCCTGGTCTTTGATGGTCACCAGCGTGTAGTTGGCCCCGAAGCTCAGTCCCCAGCTGCCCGAGTCGAACCGGCCCAGCCGGTACAGATAGCTCAAATCCACCCCCGGCATCGGATCTCCGTCCACCTTCGGTGTGCCAAAATTTTGCATGGCGGACGAACTGTTCATGCTCAGCGTCGTGCCCGCCACCGTCGGCGGCACCGCCGAGTTGCCCACCTGGCTCGCATTGCCGTAGCCCCAGAACCACGTCTTGCCGTCCGCAATTCCGCTCGCATCCGGGTTGACGAACCCGTCCTCATACGTGCGCGTGCCGCCCGGCCCCACGATTGGTGGCGCCACGAAACCTCCCAGGCCTGTGAACCGCGCCGAAATGTTGAACGCCACCGTCGCCCCCAGCCGGAACTCGCCCGCCGGTTCATCGTCCGCCCCGAAAGCTGCGGCTGCGCAGAGCCATACCGCCGCGAGAGCCGCGGATTTCATCACCTTCATTTTGATCCTGTTGCATTTCATGTTGTGCGCCTGTTTGTCTGCCGCCCGGGAGGGGCGGGTTGTTCACACCGCGATGACCTGGTAATACCGCACCGTCACCGTGCTCGAATCGCTCGCCGTCTTCGGCGGCCCGTTGTCCAGCCAGAACAGCGTCCCGCCCGTGCCCGTCAACGGCGGCAGCGCCGTCACCCAGTTCACATCGTCGCTGCTGTACTGCACGTAATACGTCTGCCCCGCCACCGACTGGAACTGCACCAGATACTCCTGGTTGTCCAGCCGCGTCACCACCGTGCCGGCCACCACCGTCCCCACCGGGTTGACCGGCGCCAGCGGCGCCACCGCCTGCGCCACAAAACCCACCGCCGCCCCCAGCACCGGCGCCAGCGCCGCCGTCGGAATGAAGTATTCGACCGTCAACGCCACGCTCTGCCCGTTCAACAGCGCCTGGTTGTACTGGAGGTACGGCACCCCGTTGATCGTCCCCACCGCATTGACCACCCGCACCCCCGCCGGCACGTTCTCGACCAGCA
>Ga0206919_1225_pt2 | contig 10618 bp, 8 predicted proteins | sample Alteio_BWOrgHeat_67_FD_152962 | JGI IMG/M metagenome (GOLD analysis project Ga0206919, IMG submission 152962) | Enriched cells from forest soil in Barre Woods Harvard Forest LTER site, Petersham, Massachusetts, United States -... | ecosystem: Environmental > Terrestrial > Soil > Temperate forest > O... | reverse complement strand
ACCCTGAGCAATTCGGGCCGGCACGTATCCATGGACGCACCGTTTGTTCAAGGCGAAGAAAATACTTTATTAGACGTATTAGAAAACTCAGAACCAAATACCGACTCGATACTGATCAATGAATCATTATCAGAAGAGATCAAACGTTCGCTTTCTACTTTGACAGAACGGGAACGCGAGATCATTGTATTGTTCTTTGGATTAGGCACCAATCATCCCCTTTCACTGGAAGAGATTGGTGAGAAATTTAACCTGACACGTGAGCGTGTTCGCCAGATAAAAGACAAAGCGCTGCAGCGTTTGCGCCATACTTCAAGAAGCAAGATCTTAAAGTCATATCTTGGATAATTACCAGGAATCAAGAAATAAGAAACAGCCCTTCAATATTGAGGGGCTTTTTTATTGCAGGTAGCTTTGGTACTGGTTATTTAATTTCGTCTTATATTCGTAATTCTAAAATCTACGCGTATGACAATCCCAATTTACCAGGCCGATGCCTTTACCTCACAACTATTTGGCGGCAACCCGGCCGCTGTGTGTCCATTAAATGCTTGGCTACCCGACGAAACCATGCAAAAGATCGCCATTGAAAACAACCTGGCGGAGACAGCTTTTTTTGTAAAGAACGAAAACGGCTATGCACTGCGCTGGTTCACGCCTGAGTACGAGATTGACCTCTGCGGCCACGCTACGCTTGCCTCCGCACATATTTTATTTACGGAACTGGGTTACGAGGGTGACACTATTCACTTTGAAACCGTAAAAGCCGGCACACTGACCGTTAAACGCAACGGCGATAAATACACGATGGATTTTCCTTCACGCCCTCCTATTCCGATTGAGATACCGAATGGTTTAATAGAGGCATTAGGCGGTAAAAAGCCTAAAGCGGTATTACGCTCGCGCGATTATTTTTTAGAGTACGAAAGCGAAGATGACATTGCACAAATATCGCCCGACTTTTTTGCGTTGTCAAAAATGGATACCGTAGGTGTGATCGTTACTGCGCCCGGTAAAAAAGTAGATTTTGTGTCGCGCTTCTTTGCGCCCGGTGCAGGTATTGCAGAAGACCCGGTAACGGGCTCCGCGCATTGCAATCTCATTCCCTATTGGGCTAAGAAATTAGGCAAGGTTAACTTACATGCCTTGCAAATATCACCCCGTAAAGGCGAGCTGTGGTGCGAACTCCACGGCGAACGCGTTTTAATGAGCGGCAAAGCGGTGACGTATTTGAAGGGGGAGATATATCTTTAAGCTGAAGGCTTAAAGCCGAAAGGATAAAGCGCTTTTGGCTTTAGTCTTTTAGCTTTCTGCTCAATAACCCACCGTCATCTGTTGCCGGATATGCATCGGGTTTTCTATTTCATCGATCACAGCAACTGCGAGGTCTTCCATACTGATAAAGCTTTTACCGCTGGCATCGCTTAACAATTGATTGCCGCCTGTCCGGAATTTCCCTGTACGCTCGCCCGGAGCTGTTTCGGCAGACGGGCTGATATAGGTCCAGTCTAATTCTTTTTCGTTCTGATAGAGTTTTAATGCATCACGCTGCGCCAGGGCGCCTGATTTATATTCAGTAGGGAAGTTGGGCGTATCTACCAGTTGTTGGCCGGGTGCTACTTCAAGGCTACCCGCCCCTCCTATTACGACCAGTCGTTTTACATTGGCCTGTTTTAAACCTTTGATCAGCGGAACAGCCAGTTCTGCAATGGTAGACGGCGGCGCGCCCTTAGTGAAGTTATAAGCACTCACAACGGCATCCTGGTCAAACGCGCCCGTTTCCACATCCTGCGCTTTGAACAGATCGCCTTTGGCAACTTTTAAGTGATCGTGTATGATGGTAAAATCCTGCGGATGACGAACAACGGCGGTAACATCATGCCCGCGATTTAACGCTTCTTTAACAATGCGGCTGCCAATGCGTCCGCCTGCGGCAAATACGGCTATTTTCATATTGGTTATAAAGGTTTGAGAGGTGGTAAATGTTTTGAATATGCTGGTAAAATTCCCCATTAGAGAATTAGGGTGTATCGTGAGTATTTTCCACGCAATTGTTAATAACTATTCGATTTTTTATGATTAATTTGAAAGCTGGTGTTAACGGTACCGAACAGGTTTTAGATGCAGCTTACAAGGTTAGAAATAAAGGGATTTAAGAGTTTTGGCGACAAGATCACCATTAATTTTAATGAGGGTGTGACCGCCATTGTGGGGCCTAATGGTTGCGGAAAATCGAACGTGGTCGACTCCATTCGCTGGGTTTTGGGCGAGCAAAGCACCCGCATGCTCCGATCTGAAAAGATGGACAACGTGATCTTTAACGGGTCAAAAAGCCGCAAGGCCGCCAATCTTGCTGAAGTATCGCTCACTTTTGATAATACCAAAAACATTCTGCCTACCGAATACTCGCAGGTAACACTTACCCGTAAACTATACCGCACCGGCGAGAGCGAGTACCGCCTTAACGATGTGCAGTGCCGTTTAAAAGACATTACGGACCTGTTCCTGGATACGGGCATCGGCTCTGATTCGTATGCCATTATCGAGTTGCGGATGATCGAAGAGATCATCTCCAACAAAGAAGGCTCACGCCGTAACTTGTTTGAAGAAGCATCGGGAATATCTAAATATAAACTCCGCAAGAAACAGACTTTCAGTAAGTTAAAAGATACAGAAGCCGATCTTGAGCGTGTGGAGGATCTGCTCTTCGAGATCGAAAAAAATCTCAAAATGCTCGAGAACCAGGCCAAAAAAACCGAGCGTTATTACAAGCTTAAAGAGCAATATAAATCGTTAAGCATTACGCTGGCTTCTTTTAAGATCGCGTCTTTTGGCGATTCGCTGGGCCGTATCGAGGCACAGGAACAGAAACAACGCGAGGAAAAAGCGGGCATTGCCACACAAATAGACACGCTGGAAGCCAGCGTTCAGCAACAAAAGCTTGACAGCATTACTAAAGAGAAAAACCTGGCTACCCAGCAAAAAGCTACTAATGAGTTTGTGGCCAAAATACGGTCTTACGAAAGCGAGAAAAAGATCAAGAACGAGCAGTTAAAGTTCCAGCAGGACAAAGAAGCACGCCTGACCGGCGATTTGGACCGCGACCGAAAGCAACTGGATCACGTGCTTTATAATATTAAGCGCCTTTCGGAAGAGAAAGTACAGGAAGAAGAAAACCTGCAAACACTCACGGCTAAGGTAGATGAATTACGCCGCACGGTGGAAGAATTGCGCTTACAACAAAGCAGTGCCCGCAACGAGCTGAATGAGATCAATACCATAAATAGTAACCTGCAAAACCAGGCCTATAAAGCCGAAAAGGATATTGATATTTTGCAGATACAGCAGCAGGCGCTGGAGCAGGAAAGCCAGCGCAATATGGAGGATGCTACCAGTAAAAGCGCCGAGCTTTCGCACTTTACCGATGCCGTTGCTGAATTGCAACGCCGCACCGATGCGCTGGAAACCGAATACAACGCCGAAGCGGAACTGGAGCATAAGCTGCAGGAGCAAATGGCGGAGACCGACAATGAGATCAACCAACTGAAAGACAGTATTGTTACTGAAAGCCGGAAACTCGACGCCAAACAAAACGAATATAACCTGACCAAAAGTTTGGTGGATAATTTGGAAGGTTTTCCCGAATCTATCCGCTTCCTGAAAAATAACGCCGCCTGGGTAAAAAACGTGCCGCTATTCAGCGACGTGCTGTTTTGCCGCGAGGAGTACCGCATCGCCATCGAGAATTATCTCGAACCGCTGATGAACTATTACGTGGTAGAGAATTATGATGACGCCATTCGGGCCATTAATTTATTAAGTAATTCGTCAAAGGGCCGGGCGCAGTTTTTTGTATTGAGCAATTACGCCTCAGCCGGCGCAAAAGACGTATCGGCGCCAAATGATAGTTGGGTGCCGGCTTTGAGCGTGATCGAGGTAGATAAGCGCTACCAGGCGCTTTGCAATCACCTGCTTAGAAATGTTTACCTGGTTAATGATGAGCACGGCCATGAGTTAACCAATGCGCCGATAGAAGACGGGCTGGTACTGTTAGGCAAGAGTGGCAAATTTAATAAGTCGAGATACACTATTGCCGGTGGTTCGGTGGGTTTGTTTGAAGGCAAACGTATTGGCCGCGCCAAGAACCTGGAGAACCTGTCCAAAGAGATCAAACAACTGGATGACGTACTGTTTGGGCGCAAACATCGGTTAGAGGATCTGCAGAACAAGCATGGTGTTTTAAAGGCATCTACCAAAACGAGCGAACTCAAACTAAAACAGGAAGAACTTAATCGCCTCCATACCGAACTCATTACTGTTAAAACCCGGCAGGAACAGTATCAAACATTTATTGAGAACAGCCTGAACCGCAAGGATGATATTGCGCTCAAAATAGAAGGCATCATCAATGAGATAGCTACCCTGCGGCCTTTGTTAATAGAGTTAAAGGATAAAAAGCAAATACAAAGCGATCTGTTAGCGGATAAACAATCCGTATTTAATGAATTGAATGAACGCGTTACAGAGCGTTCGGGTACTTATAATCACGAAAATATCCGCTTCCATCAGCAGCAAAATAAGGTAGCTGGCTTAGAGAAGGACCTTGAATATCGTTACACCCAACAGGAAACGCTCGAAAAACAGATACGCCAGAACAGCAGCGAACTGGATGTTGTAAAAGCAGCTATACAGGAAAACCTGCAGATGGCCGATAATAGTGATGACAGTCTGCTGGAAATGTACAGCCAGAAAGATGAATTTGAAAAAGCCACACAGCAGGCCGAACAAGAGTATTATAGCTGGCGCGGACAGATCACCGAAAATGAAAATGAGGTAAGCAACCTGCGCCGTAAAAAAGACCAGGTAGAAGTGTTGGAAAACGAGTTGAAAGATCAGCGTAATAATCTAAAAATAGAATTAAATGCCCTGAAAGAGCGCTTATCTGTTGAGTTTAATATCGATATTGAGGAATTGCCCGAAACCGATATTGAAACCAATGAAAGCGAGTATGAACTGCGCGAAAAGGCCGACAAGATAAAACGCCAGTTAGACGACTTTGGCGCCATTAACCCGATGGCAGTTGAGGCTTATAACGAGATGGACGAACGTTACCAGTTCATCCAGGCGCAAAAGAAGGACCTGAACGAAGCCAAGGCCTCCCTCCTGACTACTATACAGGAAATTGACGATACTGCCCGGGATAAATTCATGTCGTCTTTCACCGCTATACGCGACAACTTTATTAAAGTATTCCGCTCCCTGTTTAATGAAGAAGACTCCTGCGATCTGGTATTAAGCGACCCTGAAAATCCGCTGGAATCGGATATCGATATCATAGCCAAACCAAAGGGCAAACGTCCGCTGTCTATCAACCAGCTTTCGGGTGGTGAAAAAACGTTGACGGCTACCGCTATTCTCTTCTCGCTTTACCTGTTAAAACCGGCGCCGTTCTGTATTTTTGATGAGGTGGATGCCCCGCTGGATGACACCAATATTGACAAATTCAATAACATCATCCGCGAGTTTTCGAAGGATTCGCAGTTTATCATCGTATCGCATAATAAGCGCACCATTGCGAGCACCGATCTTATTTACGGGGTAACCATGGTAGAGCAGGGCATCTCGCGTGTGGTACCGGTAGATATGCGGGAACTGGCAAACTGATGTGCAGATATACAAATGTGCGGATGTGCGGATGCTTTAATGGCCGTTAATTTTCCTGATCTAAAAACTCCTCCACATCCAAATAGTCAACACCTGCATTTTCGGCACAAAGGCGATCGATGGTAGAATGGCCGACCATTAATACATCTCTGCGTTGCAGGTTATGTGTTTGCAGTAGCTGATCGATCACATCCGCCTCGGGTTTGGGTACAGTTTCTTCTGCAAAGTAGCACACGAGGTAGGGTTCAAGGCCGTTCCACTCTATCTGCTTGATCTTATTTAACTGCTGCTGCGGATTACCGTTGGTGACTATAAACAGTTGCTTCCGGTCAACCACGATCTCCTGCAACATATTAAGTACATTTTTATAAACCAACAACTTTAATGGCAGCTTTGCGGTGAGCATCATATGCTGCAGGTTGGCGCGGTATTTTTCGTCAATGCCAAATTTCTGCTGTAATGCGTCGAATACGTTATCTTTCCCTCCTTCCAGGTAGGTGCTTACCATTAGTTCGGTTGCTGTCTTTGAGTCGGTTGGGCCAATGTATTCGAGCATACCGGCAAAGAGATAATACACCTGGAACAGGTAATCTTTTTCGGGATAGATCACATTGTCCAGCTCAAAAATAAAGGCCGTCTTGCGGCTGTCTATATCACTATACTTCATGCACCAAACTAATACCGTATTCATTGAATAATTGCTCGGCTTCCAATAACAACTTTGCTTCTTCGTCGCGCAGCAAATACACTTTTTCTATCTTATTATCCAAGCATAAAGCCAGCATTTGGTGGGCGTAAGAAGATGATTGCGGATCGGGCAGGCGCAGCATTTTGCCGGAAGCGATCATTACTTCAGGTACATCATGATCACCCATGACCGTGTTATCATATGTTAGCTTATTTTTAAGGCTATAAGCTTTTGCCGAAGTTGCCGCGGTAATAAGAATATTCACTATTGCACAATTAATCCGTCTTTCATCATCACCTTACGGTCTGAAATAGCGGCCAGGTCCTCGTTATGGGTCACGATCACGAATGTCTGGTTAAACTCGCGGCGCAGCTTGACAAACAGTTGATGCAACTCCAGCGCATTGGCCGAATCAAGATTGCCAGATGGTTCATCTGCAAAAATCAAAGCCGGGTTATTGATCAACGCGCGCGCTACAGCTACGCGTTGTTGCTCGCCCCCGGAAAGCTCATTGGGTTTATGATGCAGGCGTTCTTTTAATCCTAAAAGCTCCAGTAATTCTGTCGCGCGCTTCTCGGCGATTCCTTTTGATGTTCCTGCAATGAATGCCGGGATACAGACATTCTCTATCGCATCAAACTCTGCCAGTAAATGATGGAACTGAAACACAAAGCCTATCTCGCGGTTGCGGAAGGCGCTCAAATTGCGATTGCTCAATTGATTCAGCTCTTTATCATTGATAAACAGCTGACCGGCCTCTGGGCGGTCCAACGTGCCTAAGATATTCAGCAGGGTGCTTTTGCCCGCGCCGGATGCACCCACGATGGTCACGATCTCGCCTTTTTCAACCTCCAGGTCAACACCTTTTAAAATCTGTAACTGTCCGTATGATTTATGTATAGCGCGTGCTTTGAGCATGCGCAAAGGTAGTTGTTTAACGGCTTTGTCACAATCCTATAAATCTTTTAGAACGCTATTTATGGTTCGCGCAAAAAATGTAGATTTACGCCAAATTCTTCTCATATGAATATCCACGAATACCAGGGTAAATCCATTTTAAAAAGTTTTGGCGTGCGGGTGCAGGAAGGCTTCGTAGCCGATACTGTTGATCAAGCCGTTGATGCCGCAAAGAAATTGAAGGAAGACTATAACTCTGACTGGGTTGTGGTAAAAGCGCAGATACATGCAGGTGGCCGCGGCAAAGGCGGCGGCGTGAAACTGGCCAAAAACCTGGATGAAGTAAAAGAAAAAGCTTCTGCTATTTTAGGCATGCAACTGGTTACCCCGCAAACCGGACCTGAAGGTAAACTGGTGCGTAAGATATACGTGGCGCAGGATGTTTATTATCCGGGCGAGAGCGAAACCAAAGAGTTTTATGTGAGCGTGCTGCTGGATCGTGCGAAAGGACGTAACATCATCATGTACTCTACCGAGGGTGGTATGGACATTGAGCATGTGGCCGAACATACACCGCATTTAATTTTCAAAGAAGAGGTTGACCCTAAAGTTGGCCTGCAGGGATTTCAAACCCGCAAGATCGCCTTTAACCTGGGCTTGTCGGGCGATGCGTTCAAAGACATGACCAAATTCATTGCTGCTTTGTATAAAGCATACGAAGCTACCGACTCGTCTTTGTTTGAGATCAACCCTGTACTGAAAACATCTGATAATAAAATATTAGCGGTAGACGCTAAAGTGAACCTGGACGACAACGCTTTATACCGTCACCCGGATTATCTTGCAATGCGCGACGTGAACGAAGAAGATCCTACCGAAGTGGAAGCAGGTAAATCAAACCTGAACTACGTGAAGCTGGATGGTAACGTAGGTTGCATGGTAAATGGTGCCGGTTTGGCCATGGCTACTATGGACATCATTAAATTAGCGGGCGGCGAGCCTGCTAACTTTTTGGACGTAGGCGGTACTGCCAATGCGCAAACCGTTAAAGCGGGCTTTAATATTATCCTGAGCGATCCGCATGTAAAGGCAATATTGATCAACATTTTTGGTGGTATTGTTCGTTGTGACCGTGTGGCACAGGGTGTGATCGATGCTTATCATGAGATCGGCAATATCCCCGTTCCAATTATTGTTCGCCTACAGGGCACCAATGCCAAAGAAGCAAAAGAACTGATAGACAACTCCGGCCTGAAGGTTTACTCGGCAATCTTACTAAAAGAAGCCGCTGACCGTGTAAAGGAAGTATTGGCTATGTAAGATTAGTTATATAGAGATTAAAGATTAGGGGAGCTTGCTCTCCTTTTTTGTTTTATATACTCCTCAGCGTCATTGCGAGGAGCAAGCGCGAAGTGCGTAGCTGCGACGAAGCGATCCCGCACTTTGCATGGAGGCCAATCTATCGGGGATTGATTCGTCCCTGCTTTGCCGGGACCGGCAATGACGTGGCGGTGAGTTTAATCCTTCAAAAACGGGTTAAAGTTGCGTGTACCAATAGCCATGCCTGCGGCGCGGCATACGGTTTTATCGCCAAACTTAAAGTTGATCTTATCCATGGCCTGGTAAAGTTTAATGCGTTCTTCATTATCCTCAAACAGGTTGATCTGGTAGCTGCCGTGGGTCAGGTCGCTTAACTTTACGCCTATCAGACGGATGGGCCGGTGCTGGTTCCAGGCTTTTTTGAGCAGGTTTTTAATACCCGGGATGAGGATATGCTCGGCTGCGGTAAGCGGTATCTTTTCCTGCACGGTATGCGTTTCGAAATTGGAATAACGTACCTTGATGGCCAGGCAGGATGCCACGCGGTTTTCGCGGCGCAGTTTGGCCGATAGTTCCTCAGTCATGGATACCAATACGGTTTCTATGGTTTTAATATCCGACACATCGGTATGAAATGTATTTTCGGTAGAGATAGATTTGCGATCACTATGCGGTACCACCTCGCTATCGTCAAGGCCATGCGCTTTTTCCCATATAAATCTACCGGCTTTGCCAAAGACGGCTTCCAGGAATTTGACATCACATTTTTGCAGGTCGCCGATCTTTTCAATGCCAAACTGGTAAAGTTTCTGGCAAGTCTTTTCACCCAGCATGGGTATTTTGCGGATAGCTAACGGCGCCATGAACTCTTTTTCATCGCCGTGCTTTATCCACAATTTCCCGTTGGGTTTGGCGGCGTTAGTTGCCATTTTAGCTACGGTTTTAGTAGCGGCCATCCCAAAGGAAATAGGCAGGCCGGTTTCGTCTATCACGCGCTGGCGCAGTTTGGTCGCTATTTCGTACGGATCGTGAAAGCGATCCATACCGGTGAGATCGATGTAAAACTCATCTATAGAGGTTTTCTGAAAGACCGGTACGCTATCGGCGATGATCCTGGTTACTTCACGGGACGCTTCTGAATAGCGCCCATGCGAACCACGGATAACAATAGCATGGGTACATAGCTTCATGGCCTGCCTCATCGGCATGGCGGAATGTACGCCAAATTTTCGCGCCTCATAGCTGCAGGACGCCACTACACCCCTATCCGCCGAGCCGCCGATCAGCACGGCTTTGCCAATAAGATCGGGGTTAAACTTACGCTCTACCGATACAAAAAAGGAGTCGAGATCAATATGGACGATATAGCGTTTGCTATCCATTAAACAAATATAAAATTAATTTTTAAATTACTAATTATATTAGTATAATTGTTTCCCGCTAAAATTTATAGCCGTGAAACATTACGCCGATTACTTCCTTTTACTGTCGCCCAATGCGCATGTTTCGCAGCGCGTTGCCGAATATAAACATTATGCGGAAAGTGTGATCGGTCCCTACGACAGCCAGTATTCTAAGGCGCATATTTCCGTGCGGCAAATACAGCGGCAAAAGGCCTTTATGACCGAGCCCACGCTGCACTCTTTAAGTAAAGGATTAGCTACCCTGCCGCCTGTAACGCTAACGGTTGATGGCTTTGATTATTTTAACCATGGCGAGGAGTTTAAAACCATTTACGCCAGGCTTCGATCAGATCATGCCACTACCCAATGGTTCAAAGGATTAAAAAAACACCTGAGCCTGAAAGAATTTATGGTGCCGCATATCACCATTACGCGCAACATTCCCGTCGATGATTTCAACCGGCTCTGGCCCTATTTTAAAGCCATTAATTGGATAGAGGACTTTACCGTGAGTGAACTCACCATTTTACAACGCGAGAGTTTTACTGCTTTTAAAAGCTGGGAGCCGTTTATTACGCTACCATTTGAGGCGCGGCATTTAATAACAACGTTGCCGAAAGTGGTTAACCGCCCGCCTGTAAAAGTA
>Ga0206919_1162_pt2 | contig 10667 bp, 8 predicted proteins | sample Alteio_BWOrgHeat_67_FD_152962 | JGI IMG/M metagenome (GOLD analysis project Ga0206919, IMG submission 152962) | Enriched cells from forest soil in Barre Woods Harvard Forest LTER site, Petersham, Massachusetts, United States -... | ecosystem: Environmental > Terrestrial > Soil > Temperate forest > O... | reverse complement strand
GCGGACCAATAGCAATTGATAACCCAAATAATGATTATACGGGTGGCACAAAAGTCATGGCCGTGAAAAACGCGGGGATGATCGTATTAGAATCTGGAAAGTTAGGCGCTGGTCCTGTCGAGGTCGATCCGGAATCCATGCTTACCTTATGGGGAGATCATAATATCAATTCTCATGCACGTCTACAGGCTGCACAAGGTTCGGTTGTTCGGTTCCAATCTTCGAATCCTGAAATTGGCTCATTGCTTGGCGGCGCATTGGTTTATTTGGGGACAAAGCCAGATCCCACCAAGAAGCCCCCCGTCCAGGGTGCCGATACAACCTTGACACTTGGAGGAGACGACACGAATGCGACTTTTTACGGGTCATTAATTGAACAGTCGAGCAGTTCGGGATTGGGTCGGGGGGCAGTTAAAAAAGTTGGTTTAGGAACATGGACCCTATATGGAAACCATACCTACACAGGCACAACAACCATTGAAAAAGGCGGGGTAGATTTGCGGGGTGGCGTTGCAGGAGATCTACTTGTAAAAACGGACGGCAAATTATTGGGATCAGGAATTATTCACGGGTCATTGACTCTGGATGGAGCCATGGAGGTGGCATTAGATAGTAAGCCCATAAATCCTTTGACTGTTGATGGTCCCGTTCAAGTGAATGGAAATTTAAACATTGTTTTAGCAGAAGACTATACTCCCAGCGCTGGGAAAACCTGGGTTGTTCTCACCAGCTCAAAAAGCATCCAAGGAAAATCCAAACTGGTCACGGCGGGTTATGAATCTCTTGTCGTCGACAATCAATTGATAATTAAAAAAGATTGATCACAAGCATCCCACCTCAGATCTTTAAGCCGTTGTGGAATCACTTGTGAATACCTCAGAGAACCGCTACATCCAAGAGCTACTGAAGGATGAAGGCACTTTCGATTCTCGGCACCTCCTCGAATAGCGGGAAGAGCTGGTTCACTACGGCTCTCTGTGCGTGGCTGCGGAGAAAGGGTGTCCGGGTCGCACCATTCAAGGCGCAAAATATGTCTAATAATTCATATGTCACCTTGGATGGGGGTGAGATTGGTCGCGCACAAGGTGTACAAGCCGAGGCCTGTGGACTGTTACCGAGAGTGGAGATGAATCCTATTCTATTGAAGCCTTCGGGGCAGATGGGATCGCAATTGATCGTTCTTGGACAAGCACGTCATCATCTCAAAGCAGGAGAGTATTACCGGGAGATTGAAAGTTTCTGGCGAACGGTTGAAGAGACGTTGGAGTATTGGAAGAAGGAGTGTGACGTTCTCATTTTAGAAGGGGCTGGCAGTCCAGTGGAACTCAATCTGATGAAGCGGGACATTGTAAACCTCAGGCCAGTGCGACATTTGGACGGACGATGGCTGCTAGTATCCGACATCGAACGTGGGGGGGTTTTTGCACAAATCGTTGGAACTTGGAACTTGATGGAGCCAGAAGATCAGGCCCGCGGTTTGGGCGTGGTCGTGAATAAATTCCGGGGGGACCTCTCCCTTTTCTCCGAGGCAGCAGCCTGTTTGTCATCCCGGACAACGTTGCCTCTTCTTGGAACACTTCCCTTCAAGGATAGTCTCCAGCCTGAAAAGGAGGACAGTCTATGTCGGGAGGCGGATACGTTCGTTGAGGGATCCACAATGGGCTGGATTAGTTTCCCGAATCTTTCCAACTCACAAGATTCCCAAGCCTGGAAATTTGATCAAGGAGTCGGTCTTCACTGGGTGGAGAGGCTGGACGATTTAATCGGAGTTCAGGCCATTGTTTTGCCGGGAACAAAAAACACTTTGGCAGATTTGAAATGGCTGCACCAGTCAGGGCTGGCAGCGGCCATTCAACGGGCCGCCCATGCAGGAGTTCCGGTTGTGGGGATCTGCGGTGGCTACCAGATGCTCGGTGATTGGCTCACCGATCCCTCCGGTGTGGCTGGTGATGCAGGAGGTATGAAGGGGTTAAATTTATTGCCAGTGTCCACCCTTTTTGAGGCAACGAAGCAGGTTCATCAGATCGAAGCAATATGGGAAGGAAATCGATGGATGGCCTATGAAACTCATATGGGGAAAACAACAATGACAGAGAAGTGCGAACCGTTGATCGAGATTCAGACCAGTTCAGGGCAACAACCCGAAGGATGTCGAAAGGGGAAAATATGGGGTACCTATCTCCACGGACTCTTTGAATCCCCAGCAGTTCGTATCAGTCTGGCAAGGAATGCGGGATTTCGTAATTTCAAATGCTCACCCATATCCTGGCGAGAATCGCAGCAGACCGTGTATGATGGGATGGCGGATATGCTGGACGAATACATAAATATGGAGACAATCTTAAAATATGTTGCGGATTGATCCACTCGGGCTTCTCCTGGCATTGATCCTGGACCTCTGTATAGGAGATCCGGAACGCTGGCCGCATATCGCGCGATTTACCGGAACTCTCTCAGTATGGTTTGAAAAGAGATTGACCAGTAAGGGAGAGGAATCTCGCACGGTGGTACTTGGGTTTGTATTTTGGTTGTTGGTCGTGGGAACAATCATGGCGGGGTATTGTGCGATCAACTTTGTTCTATCTCTGATCCCCCTGAGGTTTGGCGTTCTGAATCTAGCGTGGGCTTTTAACGTTTTTGTTATTTATCAGTCGATCGCTGCCAAGGATTTGGTGAAGCACGCCAAGGCTGTGCTTGGATCGTTGCAGGAGGGGGATTTACCATGGGCTCGTTGGCATCTCTCCCGGATGGTTGGCCGAGACACGGAGAATTTGGAGGCAGCAGAAATAAGTCGCGCCACAATTGAAAGTGTGGCGGAAAGCATCAATGACGGGATCATTGCACCGCTCTTCTTTGCCCTAATTGCGGGCGCTCCCGGAGCCCTGCTCTATCGCGTGGCCAATACCCTGGATTCCCTAGTTGGACATCGGACGGAAAGTTATGAGAAATTTGGAAAGGCATCGGCACTCATTGATGATATTCTGAACCTGATACCCGCGCGAATCGCGGCCTTCATTTTTTGTAAAGTGAATCAAAATGCGAAATGGGATATTGTTAAAGTCGAAGCGGCAACTCATTCGAGTCCGAATGCCGGCTTTGGAGAGGTAGCCATGGCATATGGGCTGGGGGTTCGGTTGGGAGGAGATAATACCTATGGTGGGGTGGTGGTTCCCATGCCCGTTTTTAATGCAGAGGGACGGGAAGCCGCCCCGGAAGATATCGCTTCCAGTCTGGACTGGATGTGGAAGGTGACCGGATGTGGTGCCGGCATATTTCTACTGATTTCCATGATACTGTATTATATTGGCCTATGACCAACTCCCGACCCCGGCTCAAAGCAGGGGCCTTTCAGATTTACACAGGTGAGGGCAAGGGAAAAAGCACGGCCTCAATGGGTTTGATGCTGCGCGCAATTGGAAGCGGCTTTCGAGTCTATTATCTGAGGATGATGAAACCCCGATGGAAAACCGGGGAACTGGCCATCTGTCCAACACTTAGTCCCAATTTAACGTATCGAAATGTGGAACAGGATTGGATCCTCTCAAAGAGTAAACATATCCCGGAGCATGTCGAAGCGATGAAGGTGGCCCTGGCGAAAGAGATGGAGGAAGTCGGACGGATCGTGGTCGGGGCCGAATACGATCTAGTGATTTTAGACGAGATCAATTATTGCCTGCATCGAGGCTTGATCCCATTGGAGACTGCGATTTCCCTGGTGGAGTCCCGTCCTTCGAACGTGGAATTAGTTTTTACTGGGCGCTACGCACCGGAAGAGTTGGTGACACGCGCCGGAGTCGTTACGGAGATGCGCAAGATCAAACATCATTTCGATTCGGGCGTGGAGGCAAGAAGAGGGATCGAATTCTAAAAATATGCGATTCTGGATTCCTTGATCTGCGTATAGGATGAATACACCCAATGGAATTATCATCGCGGGGATGAATAGCAGCAGCGGGAAGACCGCGATCAGTTGCATGATTCTGGCTGCACTTGCCGAACGGGGAATCGCCGTCCAACCCTTTAAGGCCGGCCCCGATTTTATTGACCCAGGCTATCATGATCGATTTTGTTCCGGTGCGATCTCACGCAATCTGGACTGCTGGTTGATGGGTCGAGAAAATGTCCTAAAAGAGGTTGCGGAAAATGTTGCTGGACGAATCGGAGTCGTCGAAGGGGTGATGGGCCTTTTCGACGGGGGTGATTCGACTTCTGATGAAGGCAGTACAATGGAGCTTGCCCGAATGTTGCAATGGCCAATCATATTGGTCGTTCCGTGTCACAAGTCAGGACGTTCTGTTGCGGCCTCCCTACAAGGATTTATCCACGAGGCAGGACCGGGAAGAATCATGGGAGTCATTCTGAATCAGACCAATGGAGAGAGTCATTCTGACTATTTGAAACAGGCGATCACCCCGCTCGGTCTACCGATTCTGGGGGTTCTCCCAAACTGCGAGGAATTGAACTGGCCGGAACGACATCTGGGACTTCAAGCCAGTCAGGAACGACAATTACCTTCTCGCCAGCAACTCGCACAGCTTGCTGAAAAATATTTAAATCTCTCTCGATTGCTTGCGATTGTTGAACCTGTACCTCCTCTCAAGGTGATGCCCATCCGTGCTAAGTCTCGCTTGCGAATTGGCATTGCCCGGGATGAGGCCTTCCATTTTTATTATGAGTCGAACCTGGACTACCTTCGAAAGGCAGGTGCCGAACTGATTCCCTTTTCACCTATTCATGATGCCCGCCTGCCAGCTAACCTTAATGGACTCTATTTTGGAGGAGGTTTTCCCGAGATGTTTGCCGGACCATTGTCCGACAATGGCTCCCTGCGGCTAGAGATCCCAAGTCGGATCAACTCGGGGATGCCCTGCTATGCGGAATGTGGTGGGTTGATGTATTTAGCAGAGGAGTTGGTGACCCTGGATGGCGAGCGATTCCCAATGTGCGGTCTAATTCCGGGGGCGGTTGAAATGACCGAAAGGCTGAATAACTTCGGATACTGTGTAACCTCAGGATCGAGCTCTTCCCCAGAGGCTGCTTTCCATGGACACGAATTTCATCATTCCATCTGGAGGGATGAGAATGAGCATGCCAATCTCTGGAAAGTCCGCCGCAACCGCCTAGGATCTGAACGGCGCGAGGGGTTTCGTCACAAAGGCTTGCATGCCTCCTATGTCCATCTTCACTTTGCAAGGAGTTCGAAAGTTGTTGATAAAGTATTTGATTTAAGTCCAATCACAAAAACAGTGAATCGGGGTTGAATAGGTGTGGCTCATTAATCGCTCCCCGCCCAATTCAGAATTGATGACAGACCCCGCGGCTGTTTAGTGGATTCAACCTTGGCGACTCCAATATTCAATTCGATGATACGCTCATACTCATTGAGCCTGAGACGGCCAAAGCATTTGAGCTCGCGAATGCACCAACGGTTCCCCCGATCAAATCAAGCGATCTGTTTCCGAAAACGCATCTCAGATTGGATTCAAAAATAAGAGTTGGGAGGAGAGGTATCATCGATTACCCCTCTTTCTACGTCTCCAAAATCTTCGCCACAGTCGATCGATCAAGGTTGGTAGAAAACCACAGGTCGGAATAGTCATTTTCTGAAAAATGTGTCAAGTAAATGGTGCTCTCATAGGAGAGCAATACGGTTTGCAAATCATCGATCGTCGATTCGAACCCGACAAGCGGCTCTCCCTATATTCGCCCCTTTACACCACTCGTATTTACGTCTTATATAAGAGCATGACAACATTGACTGCCACTCAAGCCCGAGTCAACCTATCCTCTGTTTTGAGGCGCGCCCTCAAAGGAGATGATATTGGTATTGTGGTGGAAGGTAAGATCGTAGCCTTGCGCCCTGTCGAAGTGATCTCCCGTGATTACGCCGAACGCGAGTATGGGATTACCCAGACACAGATGAATAGCATTGCCCGCAAACTCCATGAAAAAGCCGAAAAAAGCCACCTCGCCGGAAAATCCAAGACCTTCAGCAGAAGTCTCGACACGCTCATTAAGAATCGAGATTGATCCCGATTTGCTGGAAGCACTCCGGGTTTTGGCCAAAACGGAACAAAAGGAAATCGGGGATTTAATCCAGAATATGCGAAGCAGTTTCGGATATCCCCATCTCCATCATGGCCGAGGTATTCGGGACTTGGGACAAGGGGTCTATGAATGTCGCCACAATTTGCACCATAGGCTTATTTTCACGGCACACAGGGGCTACCTCTATTTCCATATGATTGGGAACCACGATCAAGGCAGGCAGTTTCTCAGAAATTTATAATGACCCCACCATTCCTATATCGGACTTCGGTGATAAGCTCTCCTCTGTCGTCCGGCTGTGCCGGACTATGGCGGACGGGAAAGAAAAGCGGCGTCATGGCCGCCGCACTACAAAAAAATCTGTGAAAATCCGCATAATCTGTGGATAAAATCGACTCCCGCCTTATTCTTAATTTATTATATGATTCACTGCATTGGCGCAGGTCCTGGTGACCTGGATTACCTAACGGAGCGCGGTAGCAGGCTTCTACAGGAGTGCAATGTCATTGCAGGGTTTACGGCCGTGGTGGAGATGGTATTGCCGAGGGTTCGACCCGATTGTGAGGTGATTCGAATGGGGTATAAAGACCAGGTTGAAAAGTTGGCACTGGTTGCCGAGCGGCACCAGCATGGATTGAAATGTGCAGTGGTGTTCATGGGCGACATTCATTTCTCAGGCTTCCAGTTTCTAGAACGGGTGGAAACGGCCTGTGGACATCCGGTCGAAACCGTTCCTGGTATCAGTTCCGCCCAGGTACTGGCCTCTCGAGGACGAGTATGTTTTGATGAAACAACTTTTATCACCTTTCATCGACGGGGCACCTTGATCCCTTTCCAGAATCATCTGGTCCATGTCTTGCAAGACGATCGCCATGCCATCGTGATTCCGAGACCTTGGGACTTCATGCCGAAAGATATTGCCAAATTCCTGATCGAACGGGGGATCCCCGGTCATCATATGGTGGAGGTATGGGAACGACTGACTCAGGGCGAGGCCTCCTGGAAGGGCACCTTGGCGGAGTGCATCCTCGATTTTAGCGATATGAGTATTCTACTGATTCGCAGTTTGAATCCCTTGCCGAGTCAGCTTAAATGAGCCAGGTGAATTTAATCGAGTATGGGATCGTCATTGCCGGTCATGGAAGCCGGGATAGTGAGGGTGTGCAGGAATTTGAAAGTCTGATGCAGATCGTCAAACAGCGATCGATGGGACATCCTGTCTCTCATGGGTTTCTTGAATTTGCCCGACCAACGATTGATGAGGCGATTCGAGAACACATACAGGTGGGGATCAAACGGATTACGGTAGTACCTGGAGTCTTGCTTGCGGCGACCCATGCGAAGAATGATATGCCTAGTGAGGTGCAGGCGTTGAGGAGGGAATTTCCGGATGTTCAGATCGATTTCGGAGCACCGTTACATCTTCATCCACTAGTGCTGCAACTAATTCAGCGAAAAATCATTGAAACCGAATCGAAATCAAAGCGTGTTCTCAAACGTTCCGAGACCTGCCTGGTGGTTGTGGGACGTGGCACCACTGATCCCGATGCTAATTCAGATGTCTCTAAACTTGCACGTATGGTGGAGGAGGGAATGGGTTTTGGAGCCTCCATGGTCTGTTATTCAGGGACTGCCAAGCCTTCCATTGCTGATGGTTTACAGTTGGCAGGACGTCTCGGTTTTTCGCGTATGGTGGTCATCCCATTTTTTCTCTTCACCGGGGTTTTGGTCAAACGCATCCTCTCTGCTACGGAGGAATTTAGAGACAGAACTTCGGGCGTGGAAGTTCTCTCCTGCGATTATCTGGGTGTTCACGAATCCATTGCTGATGCCTTTCTCCAGCGTGCGGCGGAGAGTATTGAGGGCCAGGCAGCGATGAATTGTGGCTTGTGCAAGTATCGCGTTGCCATTGTTGGGTATGAGAACGAGAAAGGAGCTCCGCAGCAGGGACATCACTTCCATGTTCGGGCAGCTAGAACCAGCTCCTCAGAAGAGTCGATAAAACCTATCGAGACCCCCACCTCTCAAGGCATCAAAAAAGGGTATGAGACGCACCCCATTGAGGTTGAAAGCTTTGAGATCATCGATCGAGGACGAGATTGGAGCATGTTCAAACAGCCTGAGCGGGATCTCTTGCAGAGATTGGTGCATACGAGTGGAGACTTTGCTATAGTCGATGATATCTATATCTCTCCGGGCGCAGTCGAAGCAGGGTTAAAGGCGCTTTCTACTAGATCTCTGATCGTTACCGATGTCACTATGGTTCAAAGCGGTCTCCGACGAACATTATTAGAGAAGTTCGATATTTCCACCAGATGCCATGTGCATGATGAAGAAACTCGACTCATGGCAGAGGCCTCTGGAATAACCCGATCTGCTGCCGGGATTCGCCGAGCCTGGATGCAGTATGGCAACAATCTTATCCTAGCCATTGGGGACGCCCCTACTGCTGTGGAGGAGACAGTGCGACTGATTAATGAACAGCGGTGGAGACCCTATCTAGTGATCGGACTGCCTGTGGGATTTGTCGGAACTGCAGAGTGCAAAGAAAATCTACGACGCTGCCTTCATGTTCCTCGGATCACCAATCACGGAACCCGTGGTGGTTCTCCGTGGGCGGCGGCGGTAATCAATGCTATGTTGATTCGTCTGGCACGTGAGGTTTTATGACCCGACAGGAACTTGATCTTACCCAGCTTGCTCCCAATGGTCTCCGTCGAGGTTATACCACGGGAACCTGTGCCACAGCGGCGGTTCAGGCAGCATTACACAAAATAATCTCGGGGAAAGATTCTACGGAGATTAAGGTCTTACTTCCGGATGAAGGTTATTATCTTTTTATACCGATTGACCGAGTGCAGCTGGAGTCGGATGGAGCAATTCGAGCCGATGTGATCAAGGACGCCGGAGAGGATCCTGACCAGACTCATCATGCTCGTATCTATGTGCGGGTGAGAAGGAACCAGATGGGGAAAATTGTCATACACCGCGGAAAGGGAGTTGGCCTAGTTACTGAACCCGGCCTCCAGATTCCGATTGGAGAACCTGCGGTTAATCCTGTTCCCAGGCAGATGATCATGAAGGCCGTGAGACAGATACTGGAGGATGAAGATAATTCCGAACAAGGGTTTGATCTCGAGATCGGCTGTGAAAACGGGGAGGAGATTGCGAAAAGAACATTTAATCCACGCTTGGGGATCCTTGGCGGTATTTCGATTCTCGGGACTAGTGGCATCGTTGAACCTAAGTCTCTGGCAGCCTTCAAGGCCTCTGTGGAGATCTATATTCGGGTCGCTCTCGGGGATCGTCCCTTAGAGATGGTTCTCTCTCCAGGAAACCTCGGTCAGCGTTTTGCTAGAGAACATTTGGAATTACCCATCAAACGGGTGGTACAGATGTCGAATTTTATCGGGTTTGCGATCGACTGCGTGAGCGGCATGTTGTCGGAATTGGATTACGATCTTCCTCGGCTTTGGATGATTGGCCATCCAGGAAAACTGGCAAAAGTTCTGGATAATGTCTGGGACACCCATTCCCAGGAAAGCGGAAGTGCGATCCCGGCTCTTATCCGGGTAGCGAGAGAGCTAAATCTGTCGATTGACCAACTTGATTTGTTGGAACGGGCCAAAACTGTTGAACACTTCACAGAGTTATTGGATCCCTTGCCGATAGCCCCTTCATTCTGGCGCGAAGTAGAGGACCGCATTGGACGACTCATCATTCAACGAGTTCAACGGGTAGACTGTGTCAAGGTGAGGCTTTTCCGGATGGATGCACGAGCTTTGGGCACTTATATTTAGTCCCTTAGAATTTAGATTCCGCGCAAAAAGCGCAAGATTTTAAGTGGAGGGCGAACTTCCATGTGCGCCCACTTCTCCGGGGCGCCTGGGGGCCTCTCTCCTTTGCACCCCGTGAAATCGGGATCCAATTAGGGCGCATACGGAAATTCGCCCTCCATCTTCTACACCAAAAAACCTCTTACTCCACCCACGACAACGAGGAAACCAATAAATCACCTCCGGTATTTTTGTGTTCTTTGTGTTCTTTTGTGGCTATTCCTTCCTCTCTTGCTTAGAGCATAAATAATGAGACCGCTGGGAATATTTTATGGAATTGGCGTTGGACCCGGGGAACCCGGCTTGATTCCTGTTATTGCCTGGGAAAAATTGAAGCGCTGCCAGGTAATTTACACTCCACGAGCCCGGACGATGGAGTATTCCGTGGCTCGAAAATGTTTACCAACGGATGAGATTCCAGATGAACGATTTCGTGAGATCGAATTTACGATGGATCCGGATCGAATGGCGCTAAGTGAACATTATACATCCCTCGCCATGTCGATCCGAAATGACCTCCAGTCGGGAAATGATGTGGCTTATTTAACTCTCGGCGATCCCTTCACTTACTCCACCTACAGTTACACGCTCTTTGCTCTGAAAGATCTTCTGCCCAGATGCCTGTATCGGACCTTTCCGGGAGTCACCAGTTATGGTGCCCTGGCTGCGACGACAAGTTTTTCACTGGGAGAGGGAAAGGAACGGGTTTTAATTTTACCATGTCCGGAGGAGATTCAAGAGCTCAAACAAGCGATTCAGGATAACGATGTGGTCGTCCTGATG
>Ga0206919_1267_pt1 | contig 10688 bp, 9 predicted proteins | sample Alteio_BWOrgHeat_67_FD_152962 | JGI IMG/M metagenome (GOLD analysis project Ga0206919, IMG submission 152962) | Enriched cells from forest soil in Barre Woods Harvard Forest LTER site, Petersham, Massachusetts, United States -... | ecosystem: Environmental > Terrestrial > Soil > Temperate forest > O... | reverse complement strand
TGCCCGTATCTCCCCCCGATTGAAGGTCTCAGCAATCTCCGACTCAAAATTGATCAGATCCTCTTTAGTTAAATTCGTAATTGGCATTTTTTTGTTAATTAATAGATAACAGATAATAGAGAGTAGAGAATAATTAGTCGTTGAAGAGTTAATCCTACATGCATTCTACAGAGATCCAAAGAAATCATGTTAATTATGTAAATCCTTGCTCTGTTCAAAGTCACCAATTCCCAATTAACCCATCATGTGCCAGGATTGGAAAGAAAGGGCCGGGCTCCTACTTTCTGGAGTCCCGCTATTTGTTTTTCTCCCCTTTGAAATTCAACTGAAGCATAATCAGCCTCTCGATCGATAAATATTATCTGGCTTCCATGGGATTCGAATTTGAAGGGTATCTCCAGCAACCCACGGAGAGCTGATCGGACAGATTGTTGTGCTGCTGGTGGAACAAAAAACAGGATGAAACCACCTCCACCCGCACCAATGATTTTTCCACCCAAGGCCCCAGCTGACTTTGCTGCACTATAGATTCCATCAATCGATTCGTTAGAGATCAGACTGCTTAATTTTCGCTTGATCTGCCAGGCCTCATCCAAGAGATGGCCAAATCCGTCCAGGGAATCGGGTGACTGCACAATTCTTACAGCCTCTTCAACCATGGACATGTATCGCCGCATTTGCTCCTCCTTCGATGCCAGGGTCGGTGCATACGACGAGGCCAGATCTGAAGAGGTTCGCTGTTGCCCAGTAAAAAAGAGTAGGAAATGCCTATTCAACTCCTGCATCCTGGGAATCGGTATCGGCAGAGGAACCACTGAGATTTCTCCCGTTGTAAGGAAACGCACCATATTGAGTCCACCATAAGCAGCCATGGTCTGATCCTGAGAACCGACACTCTCCTTCATGCTTTCCTGCTCGATATGGATACTTTCCATTGTCAGCTCGCGTTTGCTCCGCAATTGGCCTCTCAATGCATAAAGTGCGTTGAGTAATCCCACAACGAAACTGGAACTGGAACCCACACCGCTTCGCGATGGCAAATCGCCATCATGATGAATTTCCAATCCACGATCAAAGTTGAGATGACCAATTATGCTTCTGACCGCCGGGTGCTCAATTTCCGAAATCTCCTTGCACAGTTCAGTCCGCGAATAGACGATACGATAGCGATGATCAAAAAACGGCGGTAGGTACCGGACGGTTAGATAACAATACTTGTCAATAGATGTGGCTAGTACCGCTCCTCCATTTAAGCGATACCATGAGGGATAATCGGTTCCCCCACCAAAAAAGGAAATCCTATAGGGCGTTCGGCAAATGACCATAATTAGTTATAGCAGATGGAGTAAGACAACGGGGATTTAAACCCTACAAGCATCCCACAATATCTATAATTTCTTTTTTTGCAGGTTTTTTGATTTTTGCCTCTCAATGTTTCTGGAAGAAGGTCTGGGCCGCAGAGTAGGATTCAGGGGTACCGATATCGAGCAGTTGGGAGTTCACACAAAAAACCCCCAGTCGATCGGGTATCAATGTTGGAAAGAGATCCCGCTCGATCGAGGTGGGTCGATCCAATGGCAGTGAGGAGACCAGTTGCGGATCAAGAAAGTAGATCCCGGCGTTGATCCATCCGGAGGCACCAGATTGTTTCTCTGCAAAGTTCGTGACTTTACCGCAGTCATCAAATTTCACCGTACCAAAGCGAGAGGTATCAGATACAAATGAGGCCACCAGGGTGGCAGGTGTCTGCAACTTGATGGCGTGATGAATAAAATCTGGCAGATTGATTGGACAGAAAGAATCACCATTGAATACCAAAAATGCCTGCCTACCAATGAGTGATAAGGCTTGAGCGATGGCACCAGCAGTGCCAAGAGGTTGTTTCTCGCGCGAGTATAACAATTGGATCGAGCCATGTCGTTCTCCCAACAATCCTTCGAAATGATCGGCGAGATAACCGATGGCGAGCACCGCTCGACGGATTCCTTGAATCTCCAGATAATCGAGCAGATGGCTGATGAATGGGCGGCCCGCGATATCCGCCAATACCTTGGGTCGGTCGGAAACCACCGACCGCAGTCGAGTTCCCAGCCCACCGGCAAGTATCAAAGCAGAAGGTAAATAGGTTAAAATAAAGGGTTTGGGCGGACAGGAGTGTCCGCGCTCCGTTTTGGATTGAAAAAAGCAATCGGCAAAAATTGGCGTAATCTGTAGATAAAACTTCTGCGATTCATAGAATCATCTCTGATTTCTGGCTATCTGTTCCCGATGATAATTGAGGAGATCGAGTAAGGTTTGATTGGCACTGATTTCCGGTTTCCACCCGGTCACCCTACGGAACTTTGTGATATCAGGAATCTGGAGGGTGACATCGGAGGGTCTCAGTAATGCGGGATCGACCACATGCTGGATCGGACACTTGGCCATTCCCTTTAACCTTTCCAGGAGTTCACCGATAGACATTGTTTCTTCTCCTCCAATGTTGTAGACCTCTCCTGGATCACCCTTTTCCAATAGAAGCCAGTATGCGCGCACGGCATCGCGAACATCTGCAAGGGTTCGGATGCTATTAAGATTACCCACCCTGATCGGGCCATTCGATATTCCCGCCTCCACCTCTGCGATTTGTCTGGCGAACGCACTTTCGGCAAATACCGACCCACGCCGGGGACCGGTATGAGTGAACATCCGGGTACGCAAAGTTTTGATTTTGTAGGAAAGCCAGTATTGCAACGCGATCATGTCCTCTCCCGTCTTCGAGACGGCATAGGGACTGGCCGGACGAAACGGATTTGACTCTCGAATCGGAAGTTCCTCCTCCGTAACCTGACCGTAAACCTCCGACGAACTGCAGATGTGGATACGTGGATCGAGTCCCACGATGCGAACGGCATCAAGTAAATTTGTGGTCCCAATGACATTAGTGTGGAGAGTGTCGGCCGGTAAATTGAAACTTGTTGTGACGTAGGACTGTGCCGCGAGATGGAAAATCCAATCTGGACGAACATCACCCAGAAGTTTGATCAACGAATTAAGATCGCGTAGCTCAGCTTGATGAAGATGAATTCTAGGCAATATCGGCAAAATATGATCCAGGGGACTTCGCCACCGCACGAGACCATGCACCTGCACATCCGGGTGACTCTTCAATGCATACTCAGCCAGGTGGCTGCCAACCATTCCGGTAATGCCGGTTATTAATATTTTCATAATAAGTGGAGGGGGAATCTCCGTATGCGAACTAATTGGATCCCGCCCGTTCCTAATTCTAAACAAGTTTTTTATCCTTCAGAAATTTTGTGACGATTTCTAACACATATTCACGGGCTGCTTCGTTCACGGCTTGATGATTCCCAAAGGTAAACCCATGGCTCATGATCAGATTTGACTCTTTAAGATCACCGCTAACACGATGAGGGAAAAGTTTTAATGCCGGTTGTTGGGCGATATTGCCTGCAATGAGCGGACGACTTTCAATATTGTGCTGTTTGAGAAACAGCCGAAATTCCTGCGGAGTGAAGGGTGCATCCGGTTGAATGACCATGGGGAAGCCAAACCAGGAATGACGGCCGTGTAGTGTTGGTTTTTGGAATCGGAAAAACTTCCCAAAGGATCTCATGGCCTCCCTCCAAAAGAGGGCGTTGCTGGTCCGCACTGCGATGAAATTTTCCAGTTTTGGTAATTGAACCGGCCCAAAGGAGGCCTGTAGTTCGGTCGGTCGCAAATTGTAACCAACATTGACGAATAGAAAGCGGGGATCGATCTCCGGATATTGAGCCTCATATTTTTCACGATCATGCGTTTCCCGCACCCAGCCATGCGCACGGAGAATTCGCATGGTTTCGGCCAGTTCAAAATTGTTTGTGTGACAGATCCCACCCTCGAGAGTTGTAATATGATGCGAGTAATAGAAGCTGAACGTCCCGACGATGCCAAAGGAACCGACCGACTTCCCCCGATACAACGACCCGAGAGCTTCACAACAATCCTCAATCACGATCAGATTGTGCTTCCGCGCAATCTCCATCAGTCCATCCATGTCACAGGGGTTCCCATAAACGTGGACAGGCATAATGCCACGGGTTTTCGTTCCGATCGCTTTTCGCACCTCATTTAAGTCGAGGTTGAGCGTCTCTGGATCGACGTCGATAATGACAGGTACCAATCCGCATTGGATCAAGGGCCAGACAGTTGTTGACCACGAAAGAGCTGGAACAATGATTTCATCTCCAGGGTGAAATCGGTTGGATGTAGCCGGATTCACCAGCGCAGCCACCGCTAGGAGATTGGCGGAAGAACCGGAATTAACCATGACTCCATGCTTGAAACCGAATTGGGTGGAGCAGAGTGCCTCAAAATTCCGCGTCTGAGCCCCCATCGTGACCTGGGTACTTAGCAACGTCCCGAGCGCTGCATTGATTTCATCGGCACCGAAAGTACACTCATGGAGTCGCACGGCAGGCTTCCTGGGGTTGAAGGTAAAATCAAAGTTGGCTTTGACATAATCTTCAACTCCCCGTCGAAGTGATTCAGGCACTGGTAGATGACTCATATATTAATAGTTAGAAGTTAGAAGATAAAAGATAGAAGATAGAAGATAGAAGATAGGAGATAGGAGACTAAAAGAGAAAAAACCGATTTAACGGCAGATTGAAAATTCCCTGCCCGCTTTTCCCTGGAAGGCTATCCTCCAATGATCTCTATTTCCGGGAGCGGGAAAATGAACTTACCGCCCTGTAGGAGATACTCCCGTTCGCGTTGGAGAATGTTTTCCTTAAAGTGCCAGGGAAGAACGAAGAAATAATCCGGTTTTCGTTTGCGAGCCTCTTCCTCTGAGATAATGGGGATATTTGATCCTGGAGTATAACATCCGAATTTGTCTGGATTGACTTCCGCAATATAGGGAATTTCTTTTTCAGTGAACCCGCAGAACTGGAGAAGAACATTTCCTTTGGTGGAGGCGCCATAGCCATAGACTGTCTTGCCGTCGGCATTGAGGGCCTTCATCAGACGTTGAAGATTAACGCGATGCTCAAATACCCGCTCTTCAAACTGGCGGAAAGGACGAGGGGTTCTCAAACCCATTCGATCCTCCTGCTCGAGGAGCCATTGGATGACGGCGTTGTTACTGCGCAGATTGGCTCCTGCATGACAGGCAGTCACAGCGAAGCTACCACCATTCACCGCATTCATCTGAACATCGATGACCCGCAATCCACACCTTTTTAATAGTTCCATCACTGGCAAAAGCGAATAGTACTCCACATGCTCATGACAAATCGTATCGTACGAGTTAGTCCGCAACATCGAAGGCATGTAGCTCTGTTCAAAATGCCAAATACCTTCTGGATGAAGTAAATCAGCAATTTCCTGGACAAATTTCAGGGGATCTTCCAAGTCGTAGAACATTGCAATTGAGGTGATGATTTTGGGCCGGGCATTGGGGAATTTCTCCTGAAAGGGGCGAGAGGCAAAGAAATCCGGGATCAATTCAATCCCGTCGGTATAATATTTTGAAAACTTCGCTCCCGTTGGATCCATCCCCACTCGACGCCGACTCCTCATTCCATAGGCCTTAAGTGTCGTGGCGTCATTACTGCCAATATCCAACACCCAATCCTCCACATCGATTGGACGCAGACGCAGGAGATAGTTCACCTTATGGTTGAGATGGGCGACCATCGACTGATTCAAACCGGAACGATATCCATAGTTATCTCCATACATTTCTGTTGGATCATAGCTATGTCTGAGTTGCAGCAGACCACTGTCCATACACCAAACCAACTCCAGGGGGCCATCCGTGACAGGTTCGGCCCTGCTTCTGGGAAAGACCCCCGTGAGTTTCTGATATCCGAGATTTAACACGGAGATCAGGTTTTTACTTCCGGAAATGCGGCATTTTTCAATCGGTTGGTTCATTTTAGCCTAATGTATTTCGTAAAACATTAATCTGCGGGAAGAACCTCTGCGGTTTTTAGGTTCATCAAAGCTTCAACATTCGGACAATCAAATTGGGTTCCATCTTCGGAACATCCTCGTCCACCAATTCCATGATGGTTTCACATTTGATAGCGGCCAAATCTTGAAGTTGCTGGCTGACATTCACTTGTTTTAATTTGGACGAAACCAAAAAATCCCCGTTGTCGTCCATTGAAAAGTTCCATTGATGGAGTCCTCCATAATTCTCTCTCATTGCCACGTTTGGGCAATGTTCCATAAGCACATACCCGCCCTTTTTTACAACTCCGATCATCTGTCGAAACACCTGGTGAGGATCCGCAGAGTGATCGATGCAATTGGATGCAAAAACCAAGTCAAAGGTGTTCTCGGCCCATCGATTCAACAAGCTCTCACCGGCCAACTGCTCGGTCCTCACCAGGGGCTTGACTCCATGCTTGAGCATAAGTTGATCATAAATGTCCGCCAGGGGATCCACTGCCACAATTTCAATCCTTTTTCCTGGGACGATCTTCCCTAAGTTAGTCATGGGTCCAGCACCAACATCTAATATCGTCACGGACTCCCGATCGGGTAAAAGTGCCTGGGCTCGTTCATGGAGAGGGAGATTGGGATCCATCCTTTTTTGAAAAAGTTTAGGACCGTTTAAACCTTTGGTTTGAAGATATATATCCCAAAAATGGGCCTCCTCCTTCATACCCACCTTCCACCTGACACGATTAGGGATTGGTACCCCATACATGACGTTGAGTTTCTCCCAAATCCCCATCCATCCCTCCTTCTGCCAAACGTCCAGTGCCGTTTGTACCTTCTGTATAACTTTCATGGTGTTAGTAATTTCCCAGGCATCCCTGTGGGATGCTTGTGGTTTTAAATACAAAAGATGGCTTTCTATGCGTCTGCTTTGTGGTTAAATCCGTATCCCACCGTTTTTGCGATAGAACCGTGTTAGATTCGTTCACTTAGGAGTTTATCGACCATCTGTGAGAAGTTTATCTTCGGCTTCCAGCCGGTGGCCCTGCGCAATTTACTGTTGTCGCCTCGAAGGGTGATTGCTGGCGAGAAGGAAGAGGGCAACGCTCCTCCGGATTCCTTCACCACCAAGGAAAAGTTCAAACCGAGTTTTGCACATGCCTGTTGAGCAAATTCACCTACCGAATGCAACTCCCCCGTCGCTACTACATAGTCGTCAGGTTTATCATGTTGAAGAATCAGCCTCATTGCCTCGACAAAATCAGGAACGTATCCCCAATCGACTTGGGCGCTGAGATTTAAAAGTTCAATTTGGTTGCTCTGCCCGCGAACCACTTCGCACAATCCCTTGACAATTTTCTGGGAAACAAATTGGGGCGCTCGTTGGGGAGACTCATGATTATACAGAATCCCGACAGAGATAAAGCAGCCACGTCGCCGAAAATATCTCGCCAGCTCCACACCATATAATTTCGTCAACCCGTAAGTGCTCTCAGGTTGAAACGGCGTCTCCTCGTTTTGAGGCGAGTGCAATGGTTTCCCAAATAAATGGGATGAGGCTGCATAAAATGCCCGGCAGCTCGGAGCGTGACGGGAAAGTGCCTCTAAACAATTTCTCCATCCGTCGACATGGACTCTCATGCTGTTCGCCCACAATTCTGATTCCCCCACCAGCGACCGATCTTGGGAGGAGTGATGATAGGCTGCCAAATAATATAACTCGTCGGGAGGATGTGTTTGGAAAAAATGATCCACTGCAGTTCGATCCAATATGGAGAAGTCCAGAGATTCCATCGCCTGTTCCTTCCACAATTTATCCCTTGATATACTCCATATCTCGCACTCATGACCTAGGAGCTGTCGCCGTAGATGCACTCCATCCTGCCCGTTCGCTCCAATAATCAAAACCCTCTTCATTCTCCCTTTCCTCTTCCTCTTAATCCTAGTCTTAGTCTTTATCCAAATCTGACTCCTGGGAAATGATTGCGATGAGGATTATGAGGGAGAGTAGGTGTAAGAGGGAGAGAAGGATATTTATTCACTACTGAAAATACACGCAGCCGTAATCCCCCTGATAACCGGTCTGCTGAAAAATCCATTCCCATTCTTCAGGACGATAGAAACATTCACAGGTCAGCTGCCAGTAGACCAGGTTGGTCTTCTCCCGTTCGTTACGATAACCATCCACGACAATATACTTGGCCTTCCCTCGGCACACTCTCTCAATTTCACGAAGGGCGGTAAAGAGATCATAAATGAGAAGATTGTGCAGAACATTAATCGACAACACACAATCAAACTCTTGATTACCGTACGGAAGCTGGGCAGCGGTACCGACTCGCAATCGGTCTTTGACTTCGGGCATGGCATTTTGAATGGCGTATTCGGAGATATCGATGCCGTAAACATCCAATCCTGGAAGTACCTCCATCAGATCCTTGACCAGAAATCCCTTACCACAACCTATATCCAGGACTTTGTGTCCAGGCTTGAGACCGTAGTGTTGGATAATTAATTCGGCGAAGGCCCGCCACCTGCCATCATACCGATATCCCCCATAACCATATTTCCGGTCTCCATCGAAGTATTCAAAGCCAAATTTCTTCGAAATTGCGGCGCACTCTGCTTTGTCGCATTCGACAACCCGCTGGAGATAGTTACGGGGCGTCGACTTGTGGATTTTTGAAATGAAATCAATAAATGACATACACCAACGTTCCTATGAGATGCAGGAAGTGGAGGGCGACTCTCCGTATGCGCCCTAATTCGATCCCTGCCCGCTCCCAATTCCTAATTTCTAAATGATAATTGAAATGCCCCCCATTTCCCGACAAGTGGGCTCATACGGAGATTCGCCCTCCACTTCGATCCAAAAAACTTGATTTTTAAACATCATATTTTGGGTTTCATGGAATCTAATTCAGCTGATGGGGTACAATCAGATTGGTGATGACGCCGTGCAACCGCTTTTGTACGGAAAGGGAGATGAGTGGGGGCAATGCCAGATAGACTGAACTTTCCGGCGGAACCTTGTGTGGCGACAGGATGGGTAGTCCGTAATGTTGCAGACCTTGGCGATTAGGATCCTCATCAACAAAAAAGGCCGCTCTCCCCTCCAACTCTTTCCATAGCCAGGTGCCTGCAATCGCAGTCCCAAATATCCCAAGTTTTTTCTCCTCGGACTCTTTTCTGGCCTGAGCACTGACCTCCGACAACCAAGCTAGATGATGTTCCAGTAGCTGGGCATGTTCAAACCCAACTGAAGTAAAAGGATACGGTTTGGCGGTGGGCCGGGCAACAATCGTGATCTCCTTCGGTACCCATTGATTGGTGGCGACCAGGATTTCAAACCCCGCAGCGCGGATAAGGGCACTCAGAGTTTCCACGGAAAAGTGCGAGCAATGATCGGCTAAAAGTAGTAAGAATGGATTGATACTACAATCGGGCACCTGGATCAACAGTAGGCCATCCTCTTTTACTAGTCGGCGGAGTCGTGAAAGCATATCGCAGGGTTGGGGCAGATGCTCCAGACAGTGAATCAAAGAAACCACGTCATAGGCTTCCCGGATGACCATATCAGGAGAGGAATACAATTTTACAAAGCCAGGAATCGCGCTGAGCTGTTCATGATGTTTATCGTTCCATTCGCAACCATACAAATTCCATCCGGAAACCGATCGTTGGAAGGCCCGCAGAAAACCACCGTTGCCACACCCGTAATCCAGGAGTGAACCTTCGAGAGAAAGGGTGACGTTGGATAATAACCTACGGATGATGCACTCCGAACGCAGACTGGGTTGTCCGGTTTGCGGGTCGAAGACACTTTGCTCCTGTCCGCCCGATTGATAGTAAATGCTATAACTGCTATATATTTTCTCAATCTCAGCATTCCACTGAGAATCAGTTACGGTCTGGGGCATCCCACAAGCCGAGCAGACGGCAAACTTCCCCGAATCCCCCCAAGGCTTGCAATCCGAAGTGATCCGATGCAGTGCTCGATACGACTCAATCTCTCGAAGATCGCCAGATGAGCAGTATATACATTGAGTCAACATCTTCCTCTTCCTCTTACTCTTAGTCTTAGCCTCAATCCTTCTCTCCTTCAAAAATCAGGGGGGAGATTATGATTAAAAGGAAGAGGAAGAATTAGGGCACATCTATTGACTGGTGTGACCTTTATTTACTGTAGAAAATTAACTTCGCAGAATATAAGTCGGATCGACCGATTTGAGATAATCTAGATATTTTTTCCCCCAATCAACCACCTCCTGGATTCCCTCTTCCAGGCTGATCTGGGGTTCCCAGCCGACGTCTCGTTTGATGGCACTACTGTCGAGCCAATATTGTCCGTCCTGGCCCAATCGGTCACCAGTGACCTCGCACAGCTGGTCGAAAGGAATCTTCATCACCTCGGAAACTTTATGAACTAGATCATAAATGGAGATCGGTAGCACCGGTCCCGCATTATAGACCGTTCCGAGGGGAGCCTTTTCCGATACTAGATGGATGGCACGACCCAGATCGCGAGAATGAATATAGGACTTCCTGGCACGGCCTCCGCCTTGGAGAGGAAGCTTGCGACCGGTCAACCCACTAACCACAGCACGGGGAATCACGCGATGCAACAATTGCCCCGACCCATAAGCATTGGAGGGGCGGATAATATTCATCGGAAATTTAAGAACTCGTGAGACTGCCAGCAAATACATATCGAATCCGGCTTTGGAGGCAGCGTAAGGACTGGTGGGCTGTAG
>Ga0206919_1266_pt1 | contig 10731 bp, 8 predicted proteins | sample Alteio_BWOrgHeat_67_FD_152962 | JGI IMG/M metagenome (GOLD analysis project Ga0206919, IMG submission 152962) | Enriched cells from forest soil in Barre Woods Harvard Forest LTER site, Petersham, Massachusetts, United States -... | ecosystem: Environmental > Terrestrial > Soil > Temperate forest > O... | reverse complement strand
GTGCCCATAGGATTTTTGCTGATGAAGACCAATAAAGACCTCAATATATTCTTTATTATCATTTTGGGCTTTTCTGTATTGGCAACCCTTAACGGTTTGAAACAGCTTTATGTTGGGCTTTCGCCGGGCGAGCAAAAATTCCTGGACGATGGCGCTTATAAAACTCACCTGCTATGGGGTAAATTGCGCGTTTTCTCTTTTTATAGTGATGCGGGACAGTTCGGAGCTTCGCAGGCAGAAATAGCTTTGATTGGGTTCATTTTAGCACTCGGCCCGTTCAGGTGGTGGAAGCGTTTAATTTTATTTGGTGTGGGTCTTTTGGCCTTCGACGGTATGCTGATATCCGGTACCCGCGGCGCCCTGGTAGGTTTGGTTTCCGGTGCATTCATCGCATTGCTTATCAGTAAAAACTTTAAAGCCATGCTCATAGGCGGCATTATATTGGGTGCTTTCCTGGGTGGTTTAAAGTACACTAAAGTAGGTAACGGCGTTTATCAGATATATCGTTTAAGAAGCGCTTTAGACCCCCAGGAGGCTTCGCTCAACGTGCGCCTCAACAACCAGGCAATGCTTAGAGATTATCTGAAAGACCGGCCCTTTGGCGGTGGCTTGGGTGTGATTGGCACCTGGGGTGTGGAATACAATAAAGATAAATTCCTATCTACCATACCACCAGATAGTTACTGGGTAAAGGTTTGGGCTATGTATGGCATTGTGGGTTTTGTGATATGGATATGTATGATGGTGTATATATTAGGCAAGTGTTGCGGCATCGTCTGGCGACTGGAGGACCCAGGCCTTAAGGTAAAGATGATAGCGCTCACGGCCGGCTACTGTGGTATATTAATGTGTAGTTACGGTAACGAGGTAATCAATACTGCACCGTCGTCGTACATTAGTTATCTTTCGTGGGTATTTATATTTATAAGCCCAAAACTTGATAAGGAAATTAAAGATTGGAAAGCTAAAAATTTAGAACCAGCACATGCCGTTTGAGATATTCACTATACCGGCCCTGATATTTTTTGCCATCGGATTTTTACGCGGCATTATCATGAAAAGACCGTAATTTGCTGCTGCCTATGAGTACGCATTTTAATAACGATATTATTATTGTAGGGCAACAACCCTGGGATACCGAAATAGGTAGTAATTGTAAAAACATAGCGCTTGAATGGAGCAAAACCCATCGGGTGCTTTATCTTAATTCGCCTTTGGACAGGATCACCCTCCTCAAAAACAGACAAGATCCAAAGGTTCAAAAACGGCAAAACGTTATTAAGCACAAAGAAAGCGGACTGGTTAAGCTGAAGGATAACCTTTGGAACTACTATCCGGATTGCATGGTGGAATCCATTAACTGGATTGGAAATGACTTTGTGTACAATCTTATTAACAGGTCCAATAATAAAAAATTCGCCGGCTCGGTTAAAAAGGCAATCGCCGAATTAGGTTTTAAAGATTATCTGCTGTTTAACGATAGCGAAATGTTTAAAGCCTTTTACCTGGCCGATTTTTTAGGCCCGGTACTTAGTATGTACTATTCGCGCGACTACATGGTGGCGTTCGACTATTTCAAAAAGCATGGCGCAAAGAATGAACCGTTGCTCATTGCAAAAAGCGATCTGTGTTTTTCTAATTCGGCCTATTTGGCCAATTATTGCAGGCAGTATAATCCCAAATCATTCGACGTAGGACAAGGATGTGATATTGAAGATTTTAAAAAGATGAAAGCCGGTGAGGTACCGGAAGACCTAAAAACAATCAAAGGCCCAATCATTGGTTATATGGGCGCTTTACATAGCACGCGTTTAGATAAAGAAGTGATCAAAAACATTGCTTTAGGGTTTCCGGATTGCAAAGTGGTTTTGATAGGCCCGGAAGATGAAGGCTTTGCTTCGAGTAATTTACACCAAATAGAAAACATCATCTTTATGGGACATCGTCCCGTAAGTGCGCTGCCAGCCTATATTAACGGTTTCGATGTTTGCATCAATCCCCAGATATTGAACGAAGTAACTATTGGCAACTATCCCCGTAAAATAGATGAATACCTGGCTTTAGGGAAACCAACGGTAGCAACTGCAACAGAAACCATGCAGCTTTTTAAAGATTATGTTTACCTGGCTAACGGAAAAGAGGACTTTGTGGATAAAGTAAAACAGGCATTAGCTGATAAGGATGAAGCTCGCGCCGCCTCGCGAAAAGAATTTGCCTTTTCACACACCTGGGAAAACTCGGTAAAAAGAATGGACGAAAAAATTATTGTCGAATTAGACAAAGAGGGCTAAATAACATGTCGGTATTACTTATCATATTGCTGGTATTTGAAGCGTTGGTCTTTGTTCATCTTATTTTTCCATTTACACTTTATTTGCTTAACAGCATTTTGAGAAAGAAGCTAAAGGATTTAGACGGTACAATCCCTGAATCAGATTTTGCGGTGATCGTTACCGCCTATGAACAAACTTCGATGTTGCCCAGCGTTGTGAACTCCATCCTCGGCTTAAATTATAGCAATTACCTGGTTTACATAGTTGCTGACAACTGCGACATCAGCAATTTAAAGTTTGACGACCCAAGAGTAAATCTGCTAAGGCCCGACACTGTGCTGGCCAGCAATACTGCTTCACATTTTTATGCTATTCATCATTTTAAGCGTCCGCATGATAAACTAACGATCATAGACAGCGACAATCTTGTTGCACCTGACTTTTTAACAGAGTTAGATAAAGTTTTTGCGGAAGGTTATCGAGCCGTTCAAGGCGTTCGTGCCGCTAAAAATTTAAACACCAACTATGCGTGTTTGGATGAAGCGGGCGACATATATTATCGCTATGTCGATCGGAAGTTGCTGTTTGGCGCAGGTTCCTCGGCTTCGCTGGCGGGATCGGGGATGGCATTTGAAACGCAACTATATCGCGACTGTCTTGAGCAACAGGATATTACCGGTGCGGGGTTCGATAAAATATTGCAGTATGAAATATTGAACCGCAAATTGAAGATCTCCTTTGCCGATAGGGCAATAGTTTATGATGAAAAGACCTCCAAATCAGATCAATTAGTAAAACAACGTGCCCGCTGGATCAATACCTGGTTCAAATTCTTCAAGTTAGGATTAAAAATGTTTGTAAAAAGCATATTTACCTTCAACTGGAACCAATTCTTGTTTAGTATTATGCTATTAAGGCCGCCGTTATTCATCGTCATCATTTTATCGTCGTTATTCTTTGCAGCCGATATCTTTATCATGCCATGGCTTTCTCTTGTATGGTTGGTAGGCGGCTTGACATTCCTGTTTGTTTTCTCGCGTGCGTTGAACTATTTTAAAGCTGATGAGCGTATCAGGCAGTCGCTCAAAAGCATTCCCAAATTTATATTTTTCCAGGTGCTGGCACTGGTAAAAGCCAATAAAGCCAACAAGCTTTCGGTGGCTACGAAGCATGACCAGGACTTAACTATCGATGAAATAAAGTAACATGGCTGACCGCAAAATAAAGATACTGCAGGCCATACGCCAGGGAAAGATCGGCGGTGGCGAATCGCATGTGCTTGACCTCGTTAAAGCCTTGGATAAAAGCAAATATGAATCTGTTGTTTTGGCCTTTACGCCCGGTCCAATGATTGATCGCATGCGCGAACTGGGCATAAAAAGCTATGTGATAGAAACAGAAAAGCCATTTGATAAAGAAGTACGCCCCCCTGTAAGCGAGATCATGGCCGCCGAAGGAATTGATATTGTTCATGCCCACGGCACCCGTGCCAATTCAAATGTTTATTACAGCGCCCGAAGGCTGGCAATCCCGCTTATTTATACCGTTCACGGCTGGTCATACCACCCCGGCCAGAACCCGTTAATAAAATACCTGCGTATTCTTAGCGAAAAGTACCTTGTTGATAAATCAACATTGACTATTTGCGTTTCAAACAGCAATCTTGAAGAAGCGCAAACCCACTTCAAATTAAAAAATGCCATCGTTATTAAAAATGGTATTGATGAAGAGAAATTTAATCCGGATGCCAGTTATCCCGATTTGCGAAGTGACTTAGGAATAAAAAAGGATGAGGTATTAGTTGGATATATTGTGCGTGTTACTTTACAAAAGGATCCATTGACTTTAATCAGGGCAATATCCTTAGTTGATCCGGCGCTGAAAGTAAAAGTGATTTTTGTTGGTGAGGGTGACTTGTTAGATGAAGCGAAGAAACTGGCCCACGAGTTAAAGGTCAATAGCAAGATCATCTTTATGAACTTCAGGCAGGATGTTCCTAACGTATTGAATGCTATAGATATTTATTGCCTGCCGTCGTTATGGGAAGGATTACCGATTGGCGTGCTTGAAGCCATGGCGATGCGAAAAGCTATCATCGCCTCATCTATCGATGCTAATAAAGAGGTTATAACCGATATGGAAAACGGTGTGCTGGTACCGGTAAGAACGCCGGAAGTATTAGCTGATGCCATTATGCTGTTAGCCAAAGATGCGGAATTGCGTAAACGCCTCGGTACCAACGCAGGCAAAACCATAGCAGATAACTTCAACGTGCAAAAAATGACCCGCCGGGTCGAGGCAGCCTACGATAGCGTTGTCAATCCACTAACTTAATTTATCTTGTTTTGTCTTCGTGCGTGATGGAAGACCGTACGGTCTTACGCGAAGTAACTTGAATAATTAGCCAGTTGTATGCCCAGGCAAATAAGATCATCCCTGAAAATACAACAGGTAAAGTAAAGCCGCCCAAAGCAGCTCTTGTTTCGGGGGTATAGAAGCAGCTAAAGATGAACAAATGCGTAAGATACAAGGCATACGAAAAGCCTGTTATCCATAGAATGAGCTTACTGACTGGTGCTAATCGATAAAGGATAATCACGACAGATGTATAGGCTGCAAAAACAAACAAATCATTCATGCTTTTTCCAACTGCACCACCATTTAATACCATTAACATAGCCACAGGTATACAAATCAGCGCTATTAAAAAATAACGCCAAATGGGCATACCGATAATTTTATCCAGTGTATTTGTGCGCGCCACGATCATCCCCAAAGCAAACTCCCATAAATACTGCAAAAAGAAACCGTTGAATACACGTAAATCTGCATAGGGGGATAATGCAACAGCCAAACTATAGGCAAGCGATATAATAAGCGCTGTTCCAAAAAATACTTTGTATTTTTCTTTATTCAAAAGCCATAAAATGAGCGGGAATACCAGGTAAAATTGTATGATGGTAGAGATAAACCAAAGCTGTCCGCCAAATGACTCATCATACTTTGGTATAAACATCTTATACAAAAAGATATGGCTCAAATAGGCCGGCACTCCGAACGGATATATCTTAATGAAGATATTGATTAAAAAGATGAGCGTAACTGTAATGTAGTACGGTATTAAAACCTTATTGAGGCGGCGTTTAAGAAAATCGAAATACGTGGTGTACTTTGATTTAGCCAACCCAAAACCCGAAGCAAAGAAGAACAAGTGTACACCAGCCCCGCCAAACGAAAAAGCGTATTTAAAAGGCAGTGACATAGCTAAGCCTTGCGACAAGTGATAAACTACTATAGTAAGAATGGAAAAGCCCCGCGCGTAATCAATAAACTCACTTTTTTGCATGCTCAGGTAGTTTACGCAAAAATAGCATATAAGTTTTGTTAAAACTTGCTCAAACTGATTTAGGTAAAACTTCGTATAACAACTATTCGTTGAAAAAGTAAAATAGTGGGATTTAATAAAGAAAAGATTATTTTTCCGTTCAAATTAAATTAGATGCCGTCCGTCGCTAAAAAGCTCCTTTTATATACCAAAAATATTCATTTCCAGTCATTGCTTGGCAACGGCTCTGTAGCGGTATTTGGTGTGTTGATCATGGGTATCCTTTATCACGGGCTTACCCGCGATAATGCCGGCATGTACGCACTTTTCCTTACCATTTTTGGCTTTGTAGATACTTTCAGGACTGGGTTTTTGACATTTCCTTTTGTTAAATTTTATACAGGTACGAGCCCAGATCGCGAACGGGAGATAACAGGCTCAACCTGGATGCTGGCCATAGTTATTACTACAGGTTTTGTGATCCTCAACTTGATCTTACAATATTTATGGCCTGTGCACGATGATGACTTACTGTTCTTTATCAAATATTTCCCTTGGTTATTCATAGCTGGCCTGCCTTATTTCATGGCCACTATTATCGTACAGGGAAATAAAAGATTTGACAGGTTGTTAGTATTGCGATTGATCAACCAGTTGTTATATATCATCTTTATCATCATGCTGGCATTCATGAAGATAATGTCCATTGATAAGGTGCTTGTTTTTTATATTATCTCGAATCTTGTCACCAGCTTATTTGCCATGTTTGCAGGTTGGACATCTTTGGATACCATCAAAAACCGATCGCGAACTTGTATGCTGGAGATATATAACTTCGGCAAATTTAGCTTTGGGACCAACCTGAGTGCTACTATGTTTAAGGTTACCGATGTTTTTTTCATCAACTTTTACCTGAATAAGGCGGCCCTGGCTATTTATACATTAGGCGGACGGTTATTACAGATCATAGAAATTCCATTGGGTAGCTTAACAGCTTCGGGCATGGCCGCGCTTTCAGATCATTTTAACAAAAACGAGAAGAAGGAAATGATGCACCTGATGAAAAAGATGACCGGTATGGTGTCTTTCGGGTTAATGATCCTCGCAGTATTATCAATCATCTTTGCTTACCCTATTATCTATATTATTGGCGGCGAGCAATATATTCATACTGAAGCGCCAAACTTGTTCAGGTTATTTATGAGTATAGCCATATTATATCCGGCCGATCGTTTCTTTGCGGTGGCACTGGATGTGATTCATAAACCCCAGATAAATTTCTATAAAATTTTGATCATGCTGGCCTCTAATATAGCAGGTGATTTTATAGGACTGCAGATATATCGCTCTATTTATTCGGTAGTACTCGTTGGGCTTATCCCAACAATAATAGCCATTGTCGTAGCCTATATCCCTTTAAAAAAATATTCCCCTTTTAGCCTTTTGGGTATCTATACATCGGGTTACAGGTCGAGCGTGGAACTTTTACGCGACGGTTGGAGATCAGCCGCCGGGAGGCAAGAGGAAACCAAGCAGCATTAAATATGAAGCTTACATCAATCATCACAGTTAACTTTAATCAACCTGCGGTTACCATCGAATTTTTGAATTCGGTTAAGCAACACGCCAAACAAGATGAAGTAGAAGTAATTGTGGTAGACAATGGTAGTAAGGAAGATCACGGCGATGCTTTCCAAAAAGCTTATACCGGTTTAGTTTACATCCGTTCGGATAAAAACCTGGGTTTTGCCGGTGGGAATAATATAGGCATTGAACAGGCCAAAGGCGACTATCTTTTATTGTTAAACAACGATACTGAAATTACCAATAACCTGATCGATGTATTGAAAGCCGAACTGGATCGGGACTCGACTATAGGGTTGGTTTCCCCATTGATAATTTATTATCAAGATCCTGATATCATCCAATACGCCGGCTTTACAGAGATGAACTATCTAACCTGCCGAAATGCGGGCATTGGCAGCTTTGAAAAGAACAATGGCCAGTATGATAATGATAGCCGACAGACGGCATTTATTCACGGCGCGGCAGTAATGTGCCGTAAAGCCGACCTTGAAAAGACAGGACTGATGGATGAGCGGTATTTTCTCTACTATGAAGAACTTGACTGGTGCGAACGATTTAAGCGTGCCGGTAAGAAGATTTGGTTTACAGGTAAAACTAAGATATATCATAAAGAGTCGATAAGTGTTGGCAAGGAAAGTATTATTAAGACTTACTTCATGACGCGCAATCGCATGTTGTTTATACGTAAAAATACAGGGTGGCTCAATACCATTTTGTTCAGCATTTATTACATTTTGGTGGCTTGCGGCAAACAGGCTTATCTTTATTTAAAAAAAGGCCGAAAAGATCTGTTAAAATGGTTGCTTCACGGTATTGGGTGGAATTTAACCCATTCAAAAGACAGCAGTTATTTAGGCTTTAAAATCTGATACCTATGATAATTGCCTTTTGGATAAGCATCTTTTTTATTGTTTACACCTTTGTGGGTTATGGGTTTGTTTTGTTTGCTTTGGTGAAGATTAAAGAAGCTATTAAGAAGCCATTTGTATTTAAATCAGGTGCTGAACTGCCAACTGTTAGTATACTGGTCGCCGCTTATAATGAGCAGGACGTAATTCTCGAAAAGCTGAATAATACACTCGAATTAGATTATCCCAAAGACAAATTACAGGTCATTTTTATAACGGATGGCTCTAACGACGGGACGGATATCAAGCTGCACGATCGTAAGGAGATTACGCATTTGCACCAGGATAAACGCGAAGGCAAAATGGCTGCTATTGAACGGGCTATGCCATTTGTAAGCGGCGAGATCACGGTATTTACAGATGCCAATACCTTTTTAAATAAGAAAGCATTGATGGAGTTGGTGAAACATTACCAAAACCCCGGAGTGGGCGCTGTAGCGGGGGAGAAGCGCATCATCATCGGTGACACGGCCGACGCCAGCTCGGCAGGGGAGGGTTTTTACTGGAAGTACGAATCAAAACTGAAAAAATGGGATTATGCCCTCTACTCTAACGTGGGGGCAGCGGGCGAATTATTTAGTATTAGAACCGCCTTGTACCACCCGGTTGAGCGAGATACGATCATTGACGACCATATGATCGCCATGCGCATTGCCGAGAAAGGCTATATTATTGGTTATGAACCCAAAGCATATGCTATTGAAACCGCATCTGCTAACGTAAAGGAAGAATTAAAGCGCAAAATTCGCATTGCCGCTGGTGGCATGCAGTCGGTTTTAAGATTAAAAAAAGCAGCCAATCCTTTTAGAAATCCATTATTTGCCTTTCAATATGTGAGTCATCGCGTTTTACGCTGGACGGTCACTCCGTTCCTGCTGATTGCCGTCTTTGTTCTGAACTTGTTGATAGCTTTAAATACCCAGCTTACTTTTTATTGGGTTATCATGGCCCTCCAGGTTACTTTCTATAGCTTAAGCATCATCGGCTTATACTTTGAGCATCGGAATATCCGTATCAAAGCTTTGTTTGTGCCCTATTATTTCTGTGTGATGAATTATGCCGTGCTGGCTGGTATCTTCCGTTACTTTGGCAAAAAGCAAAGCGCTGCCTGGGAGAAATCGAAAAGAAAATAGCTAAACGTTTTCTTTTTGCAATAAAGCCGGAATGGTTTTCAAGATCACCCTCAGGTCATTCCTGAAGCTATGGTTTAAAGCATAAGAATTATCGAGATAAAGCCTTTCTTCCTCGCTCATTGCACCCTTACCGCGTTTTTCAACCTGCCACAAGCCAGTGATACCGGCAGGAGCATTGAAACGCAAAGCATTTTTATCGGTGGTGAGTTTTTCAGCCTCGTATAATGGCAGCGGACGATTACCTACCAAACTCATATTGCCGATGAATACATTCCATAGTTGAGGTAATTCATCTATACTGCTATTGCGGATAAAGTTGCCAATTTTTGTTACACGAGGATCGTCTTTGATCTTAATAAAGGTGGAACCTGCCCCGGGTTTTACATTACTCATATAATCTTTTTCGCACATTACTGTTTTATCAGCATAAAGTGGAAACTGGCATTTTTCATAAACAATGCAATCGGCACACAATCGGCTGGGGTTTTGAGCAGTCAAGTTAGCATGGTCAGCATGGTCATACTGGTTCAGATGCTTCAAATCTTTTAAACGTGCGTCGGCATTCATGAACATCGACCTGAATTTGTAGAATTTAAACACATTATACCCGGTGCCTACACGGAAGGAATAATAAAATGCCGGGCCTTTAGACTCTAACTTGATCAAAATATAAATGATCAGGAACAGCGGGGATAACATTAATAATGCTAAACCCGAGAAGAAAATATCAAAAATGCGTTTACCAATAGGTGTTTTGTAAGTGGAGATCGCTTTTGTTTTGAGTTTCTTTTGCAACGCATCCCAATGATCGATAGCGAAATTTACCCGGGTTTCTATATTCTCGCAAACCAGCGGCATTTGGAACACATCAGAAGTTCCTTCGTCTAATGCAATCTTGCGTACATTGTCATTAAAGTGATTGACTATCAAAAAAACGGGAACACGTGGTAGTTTACGTTTGGTAATTTCACTAACCTTAATGCCGGTTTCACTTAATATCTCGTTTTTTGAAATAATAGCGGCTATATTGAAGTTGCGTACCTGCCAAATAGAGATGAGCTCGGTGGCATTAATGAAATGCATGACTTGCATCCCGTTAAAATTGCAATGGCTAATACTGGCCGATGTTTCCCTATCGAAATTTATTAGCGCGATAATTGGCTGATCGTCACTCATAAAAACCTCTTATTTACCCACCCGTTTCAATACAACTCGTACGCGGGCCTCTAATTCGGCGGGGTTAAATGGTTTAACAATGTAATCGTCGGCGCCCAGGTTAAGGCATTTAATGCGTTTATCCGATGAGTCGTCGCCCGAGATAATGATAATAGGAATGGCGTTAAAGAAAGTGCTGGCTTTTAATTGGCTTATTAACTCAAAACCATTAATGCCGGGAGTATTGAGGTCGGATATGATGATGTCCGGCATGTTGCCATTTTGCAGGTAAGTAAGGCCGTCGAGCACATTATTGAACGTAACAATTTGGTATTGTTTGTTTAAATACT
>Ga0206919_1265_pt1 | contig 10733 bp, 6 predicted proteins | sample Alteio_BWOrgHeat_67_FD_152962 | JGI IMG/M metagenome (GOLD analysis project Ga0206919, IMG submission 152962) | Enriched cells from forest soil in Barre Woods Harvard Forest LTER site, Petersham, Massachusetts, United States -... | ecosystem: Environmental > Terrestrial > Soil > Temperate forest > O... | reverse complement strand
TTCATGGGATGGAGATCGGCGAAGCGTGGATTTTCGGCTTTGAGATGGAATTTCCCATCTTTTTTGATCAACCGTTTGAGTGTCGTCTCACCATCAATCATCGCGGCCACGATATCACCCGGTGTGGCCTCTTTCTTTTCAAGGATTACCAGATCGCCATCGAAAATCCCCGCCTGAATCATGCTTGCGCCTTTCACACGAACGGCAAAGGCCCGATGGGGATCACGGATTCCCAGCGTACTCGGGACAAAACGCAGGGTAGCCGGAGCTTCCCCGCCCTCAAAGCGATCCGGCAAACCGGCAGGAATCGAATCAAACAATGGCAGCTGAACCGAACTAACGGGAGCGGCCTGCGGTCGAGTTGAAAATAAGCCTCTCGAATGGGATTGACGAAGAATCAATCGGGCGGTTTCCAGCTTTTCTATTATGTACGAAACAGCCCGAGGACTCTTAAATCCGCAATGACCCTGAATTTCCCGGACGGTGGGAGGGCGCTGGTGTTCGTCACTATAATTCTCGATAAATTCGAGAACCATCTGTTGAGAGTTGGTCAAAGAGTTCGACATGTTGTACGAACGTATAACACGTTATTCATTTGTGTCAAGACCCGAATCAAGCCGTTGGGAAACGGCATACACCTAAAAACCGCAGACACCATACCCACAGATTAAGATGATTGTGCGGAAGGCGGTGAATTAAAATGGTTTTATTCAATAGGTGAAGTCAAAATGTTACAGCATCGAATCACTGAACATAAACCTAAACGTGTTACGTATGACAAAAGGATTTTTGCATTTAAACCCAAAGAACATCCCTCCGTTTTTCTATCTGTGTAAATCTGTGAAATCTGTGGATAAAAACCGGCTTTAAATCTAGGCGAAGCCTCGTCAGAGATCTCTCAAAAACTTCAGATAAGCTGCGGCTCCCTGCTCAAGATCGTGCAAGTCGATGAACTCATCCTTGGTATGGGCTTGTGCAACCGATCCGGGGCCGAAGGCCACAGAGGGGATACCGGATTGAGCAAAGATGGCGGCATCACAAAACCAGGGGGCAACATCTTTGCCTCGACCTGCATTGGCAAGTTTTTTGATCCAAAGATTGTTCGGGTCATTGTCCAGAGGAGGTGAGGAGCGTTGGACCTTGATTTTCACATCTTTGGTCGTCTTAGCGACTTTCCGGCGCACAAATTCAACTGCTTTTCTTTCATCAAATGTTGGCACGGTGCGAATGTCTACCTCAACCCGACAGCGATCCGGTACGATGTTGACTTTTGAGCCACCCTGAATGGTACCCACATTCATCGTGGCCGTTCCAAGGCTCTTATGAGGCCACTTTTTTAACTTTGGTATGACCTCCTCTTCAATAGCTGTAATAGCCTTTGCCATAGGGTAAATAGCATTCACACCCTTCTGCGGGATTGAACTGTGACAGGACCTCCCGTGCGATTCCATTTCTAGCCAGCAGGCACCTTTGTGAGCATAAATCACTTTTAACCCAGTGGGCTCTCCCGCCACGACGAAGTCGGCTTCTATCCCTTTCCGGGCAAGCGCGATGGCACCTTCGTTCCCAGCCTCCTCTCCCATCAATCCGACAAAGCTAACCTGCACCCCAGACTTCTGCCAGTCTGGTGATTTAAGCCATTCCTTTAGTGCATGGAGCATGGCCGCCATCGGACCCTTCGTATCGGACGATCCCCGACCGTAAAGTCGGTTATTCCGAATAACTGGATCAAATGGAGAGATGCTCATTCCCAAAACACTCACCGTATCGGTATGCGGTGCAAACCAGACCCGGGACTTAACTTTCCCCATTGGCTTCCAATGAGCAATAACATTTGGACGGAGAGGATAAATCTGCTGGACCTCCACTTCTGCCCCAAGACCCTTTAAATGAGAGGTAAGATAATCGGCCATTCCCTGCTCATTGATCTGAGTGGTTCCTGGATCACCCGATGGGTTGACACTCGGGATAGCGACTAGGTCCCGAAGGAGATCGTTAAGGTTTTGGGGTGTTGACACGTATGGAACTATCAAAACACAGGGGACAAAAGTCAAAGGAAAACGGTTCGAGAGTGGGCGGATCTCCGTATACGCCCACTTGTCGGGATGTGGGGGGCATTTCCCCTTGCACCCAGGAAAAACGAGATCCAGTTAGGGCGCATACGGAGATTCACCCTCCACTTTTTTCGAGTCGCCTTCCGTAACCCGTTAATCTGCGCCAATCTGCGAAATCTGCAGGTAAAATCCCCGCGTTTTTCAATCGCTCGAAGATTGCCGGATTCTAGACTTTATTCTACATATAGTGTAAAAAGTTGCCATACTACACAACATATTGTATATTTCTGCTTGCCACCCCACTACTGATGAGTACATTCGGTCATTATGTATCTGAAAGGTTTACAAGTAATCGGTTTTAAGTCGTTCGCTGACAAAACCAATATAGAGTTTCACCCCGGTGTCACTGCGGTCGTTGGCCCGAATGGCTGCGGTAAATCGAATGTTCTGGATTCGATCCGCTGGGTATTAGGCGAACAATCGGCCAAAGCCCTTCGAGGCGGCCAGATGCAGGATGTCATTTTCAACGGGAGCGAGTCACGGAAGCCGCTGGGTATGGCTGAGGTTGCCCTGACCTTTGGAGACTGCGAAGCCGAACTCGGCACGGAATACAATGAGGTGACGATTACACGGCGGTTATTCCGGGATGGTTCCAGTGAATACGAATTGAACAAGACTCCTTGCAGACTCAAGGACATCCATCAACTCTTCATGGATACAGGGATTGGGCGAACGGCCTACTCCATTATGGAGCAAGGCAGGATCGACCAGATTCTCTCCGCTAGGCCGGAGGATCGGCGTGCGGTATTTGAGGAGGCTGCGGGAATCACCAAGTTCAAGAGTCAGAAGAGGGAGGCACTACGCAAATTGGAGTATACGGAGACGAATTTAGTTCGTTTGGATGATATTATTCGGGAGATCCGCCGACAGTTAAACTCACTCCAGCGACAGGCTGGCAAGGCCCGGAGGTATCAGGAACTTTTTGTCCAGCTCCGTCAGTTGGAACTTCAAGTGGCCAAACACCAATACGACCTCCTTGTACTCGAGATAAATCGTTCTGCGGAGCAAGCGGACGTCTCAAAATCGACGCATGAACAACTAATCTTGGCCGTGGAAACCGAGGATACCTCTTTACATCGGTTACGGACGGAGTTAAGCGAGCTGGAAGGTCGGATCACCTTAATCCGCGACGAACTCAATTTAGCCAATCGAAGCTTGGAACGAGAGGAGGAGCGTCAGCGCACCAACCGATCCCGGGTCGAGGAATTTGGTGAGCTGCGCGAGAATTGCCGGTTAGAGATCTCAGCCACCGCTGAAAAGCTTCGCGTTCAGGAGGAGCAGTTGGGCACCTTGCAGACTCAAATCAGTGATCACGCTGTGAATCTCGCAACGGCTCAGGAGGGTTATTCCTCGAAAGAGCGGGAGACTAAATTAGCTGAACAGCAACTTCGTGAGAAGGAGGCGGCCAAGGCTGACAAGCAACACGAGATCAACCGGGCACAAAGCCAGATGTCAAATCTCCGGAATCAATTGACAGCCTTGGAAATGCAGCAAAAGAACACCTTACTTCGAGTCGAAGCATTGCGTTCGGAGCAAACTGGATTGACGCAACGCCGCGATGAAGCTGAATCTCAACGAATAAGCCACGCTCGAGAATTACAACAGGCTGAGACGTCGTTGCAGCAATCCAAGGAAAATCTGGCGAAGCGCCGCGATGAATTGACCTCGCAAACCACGGCATCGCGTCAATCTGAACAGGCTCAGCGCGAGGCTCAAACCATCCTGCAAAAGCTGCAGGCCCGGGTTGATGCCTTAACACAATTGGAAGTTTCTCATGCCGATTCCCCTCCTGCCACTCAGCAGGTGTTGCAGTCTGTCGCCAAGGGAGAGATTTCAGCTGAACTCGCAGGAACTCTTACCGATCATCTTCAGATCACCCCAGGTTATGAGGGGCCCATCGCACTCCTCTTAGGCGAAGCCGTCAATGCGATCCTCGTTGAAAATGAGGTGGGTGTTCGGACGATTTTGGGGCAGTTGAAAGAGAGGATGGAAGGGCAGGTCGTTTTGGCCCCCCGTCATCTTCCTCGTTCTCACCCAACAATCTCTCTATCTCACTCAAGTGCCCTGCAGTTTGTGCAGGCTACGGAGATATCGCAAACCTTGGTCATTTCCCTGCTATCTGAGGCTCATGTGGTTGAAAGTTTGGATGAAGCCTTGCGGATCAAACACCAAGATCCATCGGCGATTGTCGTTAGTAAAGATGGCACTCTAATCACCCGATCCGGTCTAATCTATTCAGGGAAATCAGCTAACTCTTCTCCGGCCGTCTTTACCCGTCGAATCGAGCGTCGAGAACTGGAACTTCAACTGGAAGGACTGCAATCTAAGGCAAACGAATTCACCCAGCAGGCCACTATCTTGATGGAGGCGGTGCAGACTGCCCAGACTGCCTTGCAACAAGCCCAAGGCGAATCACAGCAGGCTGAGATCTCTTTTGCGACCTTGCGACATACCCAGCAAATTCTCACCACCACCGTCCGAGATCAGGATGCCGTGATTCAACGTGCGGGGCAGGAACTGAACCGCCTCCTCTCCCAGGAGGAGCAGGATCGGAATCGTCAGGTTCAAATGACCGAACAGATCACTGTCAGGTCCGCTGAGATGAGCCGAATGGAAGGGGAACTAGCCGCTTTGACGGAGGAGTCGATCACCCTCCAAGCCACAGAGTCCACACTTCGCCAAGAGTTGATTGAACAGCAGATCCAAGTTGCCTCACTCAGTCACCAACATAAGAGTTGGGAGCAACAACTCCAAAATGTGCAGACCCGACTTCTGGAACTGAAGGAATTCTCGACGACCCGTTCCCGGGAATCCGTCGATTACGAGGCCAGGATTGCCCAAGCGGAGGTAGAAATACTCCAAGCGAGGGAGGCACAGGAAAAGGCCGTCATCCGATCGAGGGAACTTGGGGAAAAGTTGCAAGAGGCGTCGGTTGCAAGAGGCGAACATCAATCAAAGATTGATGAACGCGAGCAGTTCCTGCGTGGTGAGCGCAAGAAACTTGCCGAAGTCCAGGCTATGCAAACGGAATGCGAAATCCGCTTGACCGAGCACAGGATCAACCAGGGACATCTTGCGGAACACATTCAACAGACCTATCAGGTGAACATTGCGGAGTTCTCTCCCACCGTTGTGACTGAGGGTGAATCAGGTCAACCAGTTGAGAAAGTCTTTGATTGGGCAGCACTCGAAGCACAAGTCAAAGAGCTGAAGGATAAGGTCGACGCCATGGGTCCCGTCAATCTTGAATCAATTACCGAGTTCGAAGAACTGTCGGAGCGGCTGAAATTCTTGGAAGGTCAGCAGACCGATTTATTGAATGCCAAGCAACAGTTGATGCAGGCAATCACCGAGATCAATCAGACCACGGAAAAAATGTTCGCGGAGACTTTTGAACAGGTGAAAACAAACTTCCAGCAGATCTTCAGTGAGCTATTCGGTGGTGGTAAAGCCACGCTCGAACTCAGTGACGCCTCCAATCCGCTCGAATGTGGAATCGATATCATCGCCCGACCTCCCGGAAAACAGCCACAAACGATCTCCCTGCTCTCCGGTGGTGAAAGAGCGATGACCGCCGTATCGCTACTACTCTCCATCTACATGGTGAAGCCAAGTCCGTTCTGTGTTTTAGACGAGATGGACGCCCCGTTGGACGAGTCGAACATCAATCGATTTCTCAAAATCGTACAACGCTTCACTGAACACTCCCAATTCGTTGTGATCACCCACAACAAGCGAACCATCAGCATGGCCGACGCAATATATGGAGTGACAATGCCCGAACGAGGTGTCTCCAAGCTTATGTCCGTCAAACTTGCGAGGGAGGAGGCAAAGGAGAAAAATGGTACCAATGGCCACACCCGAAGTGTGGAGCAAGTCACCGAAGGAGAACTTAATAGCGAGGCGGTACTTGCGGCAAATTAGCCGGAAACCGCATGAGGGCTAAAAATGGTTTGATTCATTAAAAATCGGCATAGTAGAGTTGGCCATGGCTCACACATCCTCCAATTCTTTGCCATTGGGAACGAATGCTCCAGAGTTCGCCTTGCCGGACGTGGTAACGGGAAAAACCATCTCGCTGTCTGAGTTAAAGGACAAGAAGGCCTATTTGATCATGTTTATCTGTCGGCACTGTCCTTATGTTGTCCACGTTCAGGAGGAGCTGACAAGGTTAGGGCAAGATTATGTGAGCCGCGATATTGCCATAGTGGCGATTAGTTCCAATGACGCCAACAGGTATCCGGAAGATGCGCCCTCCAAGCTTAAGGAGATGGCACTCACGTTGAAGTTTAATTTTCCGCTATGTTATGACGAGAGCCAGAGGGTTGCTCTTGCCCATCAGGCTGAATGCACCCCCGACTTTTTCCTCTTTGATGCACATCGTCAGTTAATTTATCGGGGACAGCTTGATGGTAGTCGTCCGAGCAACGGGAAAAAAGTGGATGGTGCGGACCTCCGCGCAGCTCTTGAGGCAGTTCTGACAGGCGGAGTCATCTCCCCGAAGCAGACTCCAAGCATGGGTTGTGGGATCAAGTGGAAGACGTGACCTTAATCTCGGAATTCGGGTCACAGGCATCCCACAGGATGCCTAATAAAGTGGAGGGCGAATCTCCGTATGCGCCCTAATTGGATCTCGCTTTTCCTGGGTGCAAAGGGGGGAAAGGCCCCCAATATCCCGACAAGTGGGCGCATACGGAGGCGCGCCCTCCACTTTATTTCTTAACAGCCTTGCTATTGGCAAGGCCGGAGCATGAAGAACGAAAAATTTCTTCTCGGCGGAAGGTCTGGTATCCGTTAGTCTCATATGATGCCTCATCAAGGGAAAAAACCAGTTTGGATGCCAGTGGGTGGTATTGGGGCATTGCTTTTTGGAGCAGGCCTATATGTGTTCCTAGGTGCCATTGCCTACTATTATTACAATCAGTCTGGTTATCATCAGGCACAGGAGATCGTATTAAAGGATCAGGAGCAGTTACTTTTTCGAGAATACCAGAAATTACATTCTCAAGTGGATACCCTGCAAAACGATCTAACTGAAAAAGGAAATGTTTTACTGAATCGGGAGCAGATCCTCCAGCAGACAACCGAATCTTTGAAGCATGTACAAATGGAAAAGCAGATTCAGGCATCCACCCCTGTTCCCGACCCAAAAAAGCCCCGTCACGATTTATTTATCCGACTGACTGAGGCCTTAAAACCCCAACCTTCATTGTCAGAATGTACACTGATTGATGGAGGTGAGGGGGTCATTCTGAGAGTTAACAATGGATTATTATTCGACCCGGCAGAATTAACTGTGAATGCAAAAGGGGTGGAAATTCTTAAACAGATCGCCCTAATCTTGAAAGAAGTGCCCATGGCGCCAGTAGTGGAGTTGCAGTCTCATACTGATGATCAACCGCCTGGGGCCTCCTTGGTAACGACATATCCAACGAACTGGGAGGTTTCGGCTCGGCGTGCCAGCTCAATCCTAAGAACACTTTCGAATGAAGGAGGGATGTCCGCAAAGAACTTGAAAGCGGTGGGGATGGGGGACAGTCATCCGATTGCTCCCAATGATACCAAAGAGAATAAGGCCATGAATCGACGTCTGGATATTCTGATAAAGCCGGTTGGCTAATATGAAAGATCCCGATGTTGCGATTTTGCATGCCTTATGGACGAACCGCGAAGGATTTACCTCCGGGGTCCAGTTAGCGGAGAAACTGGGTTTGACGCGATCGGCGGTTTGGAAGCGGATGGAGGCGCTTGAGGCGCTGGGGTATCCGATTCTTGCTCAACCGCATTTAGGGTATCGACTGGGCTCTAACTTGCCTGACATTCTTTGTGCCGATGAGATTCGCGCACGTGTGGTGGGATCGTCGATCGACTGGAGGCCGGTCGTTTTCAAGGAGACGAACTCGACCAATGATCTTCTTTCCCGGGAGGCACAAGGCAACGCGCCCGAGGGGCTTGTCATCGTGGCCGAACGGCAGACTCAGGGACGAGGACGACAAGGAAGAGTGTGGAAATCGTCCGATGGACTGGGATTGTCTTTCTCTGTTTTATTGCGTCCGGACTGGCCTTTGGTTCAAGCGGCCAGACTGACGATTATCGCCAGCCTGGCGGTTGCGGAGGCACTGGAGGAGATAATTGGAAGCAAAGTCCAGATTAAATGGCCAAACGATCTATTTGTTGGCGGCCGGAAATTGGGAGGCATTCTGACCGAGGTTCAAGGTGAGGTTGAGTCGATGCGATTCGCAGTGGTTGGGATTGGAATCAATGTTCGTCACTCCAAAAAGGATTTCCCATTGGAATTACAGACCACGGCGACCTCCCTTGATATGGTCTCCAATCAGGAACATCGCCGGGTGGACGTGCTGGTGATGATTCTGCAGAAGCTTACGCATTATTATCATGAGGAATTTCCAGCAGTGCGCGCTGCCTGGAGTGACCGGTGTTTGTCTCTGGGTAAGCTCGTTCAAGTCCAGACCGCCCGTGGAGTCAAGCAGGGCCAAGCACTTGGCTTGGACGAGGAGGGGGCGCTGATGTTGCGGGTGGAGTCCGGTCGGGTCGAGAGGATCACAAGCGGCGATCTCTTTTAAATCGGGAAGGGGAATTTTATCCACAGATTACGCAGATTTTCACAGATGGGTTTTATTCGAGTGGAGGGCGAATCTCCGTATGCGCCCTGACCTTCAGCCCTGACACTTTTTGCAATTGGTAGATCGGTTGGATGGACGGGCCATGCGATGGAACAATATCAGATGGGGAGTCTGATCCGACCCCGAGTTCGGTATATTGGCCCATCTCCAGACGGGGATAAGCATACTTCGACTTCTATTAAAAACACCAAAAACTTCCATGAAAATCGAAACTAGACCCTATCTTTTTCATGGATAATTCAGTCGATGGGATAATGCCAGCATGCGGATCTGATCCGACATCGAGTTCAGCACATCGCCCCGGTGCTGTGGCTTGGGGAGAAATTTGAGGACGTTTATAGCTGCGGAATAATTCGCGTAGAAGTGCTTCGCGGAGTGAAGGATAGGTTTTTGCGAGATCGCTTGGGGAATTTCTTCGATGTGGTCAATCAAGCTCCCACGGATATCGCTTTTTGGGGGGATGCCTCCGAATTAGCATGGACTCTTGATCGGCTGGGTTAGGTTCTTCCTCTGCCAGATATACTAATCTCTGCTTGTGACCGTCGTGTAGGAGTACCAGTTTTAACGGCAGATTCCCATTTTCGGCAGGTGCCCAGGCTGATGGTTATTCCTTTTCATTCATAGGTTGCCGAGTTGGCAATCCAGGCCTAACGTTGTTTCCTAAACTTTGTGAAACGACAACTTCCTGAACTTCTGGCCCCTGCGGGCAATTGGGACTGTGCGCGGGCAGCCGTGGCCAATGGGGCGGATGCTGTCTATTTTGGGTTGCCACAGTTCAATGCGCGGATGCGGGCTGATAATTTCACGTTGGAGGAATTATCGGAACTTGTGGAGTTCCTGCATGCCCATCGGGTGCGAGCATATGTAGCGCTCAACACGCTGATCTTCACGGAGGAACTACCGGCGGTGGAACAATTTCTTATCGCTCTGCAAAACGCCGAGGTCGATGCGATTATTGTACAGGATTTGGGGTTGGTTCAATTAGCGCGAAGAGTCGTCCCCGACCTGGAGGTGCATGCGAGTACGCAGATGACAATTACTTCACCCGAAGGGGCGCGATGGGCAAAACGTCTAGGGGCAACCAGGGTGGTCCTGGCGCGAGAAACCTCCCTGAAGGAGATGGAACGATTTCAACAGGAGGATTTGCCACCAACGGAGGTCTTCGTCCACGGAGCACTCTGCGTGGCCTATTCAGGGCAATGTCTGACCAGTGAATCTCTCGGACAGCGAAGCGCTAATCGAGGCGAATGTGCCCAGGCCTGTCGACTGCCCTATCAGATGTTAGTTGATGGTGTCCTGCGAGATCTTGGCAGTCGTCGATATCTTCTTTCACCACAGGACCTCGCTGCTGTGGATGAGATCCCGGAACTTGTCCGTCTGGGTGTCACGAGCTTTAAAATTGAGGGTCGACTGAAATCCCCCGAATACGTTTCTGCGATCTGTCAGGTTTACCGAAAAGCCATCGACCTGGCGGGTGGCAAACTTGAGGGGACTATTGCTGCGGAAGATCGATACAAAATGGAGATGTCCTTTTCGCGTGGTTTGTTCTCAGGTTGGATGCATGGAGTCAACCATCAGCGACTAGTCCATGGCACCTACTCGAACAAACGTGGTCCGATGATTGGAACGATTGCGCAAGTTGGGAGAGATCACGTAGAGATCGATGAACTCCTGATGCCGTTGCATCCTGGTGATGGCCTTCTCATTGACGATGGTCGGGACCAAAATCGACAGCAGGGAGGTCGATTATATGAAATCAAGGGCTGTAAGTTATTTTTCCAACACAGAAAAATTAACTTTGATCAATTGAAACCAGGGATGCCTGTTTACAAAACAGATGACCCCCGGTTGGATGCAGCTCTTAAACGGAGCTACACTGGGGTCATTGATAAATCTCGGACAACTCTCGACCTAGTAGTCCGCGGAAAAATCGGAGAAAAATTATCCATTCACCGTCCTCATAAGGCGAACAGCC
>Ga0206919_1263_pt1 | contig 10855 bp, 9 predicted proteins | sample Alteio_BWOrgHeat_67_FD_152962 | JGI IMG/M metagenome (GOLD analysis project Ga0206919, IMG submission 152962) | Enriched cells from forest soil in Barre Woods Harvard Forest LTER site, Petersham, Massachusetts, United States -... | ecosystem: Environmental > Terrestrial > Soil > Temperate forest > O... | reverse complement strand
GTCGGCTGCTACCAAGGTCAGGGTGTCCGCCGGGAGTCCTTGTGTTTCGGGTGAAAAAGAGTAAATCAAACGTGAGCCCTGAACGTCTCACAAATGGTGCACCTGTGGTTTCAACGCGGACTGGTTGCGGTCGTCATTGGATTGATGGCTGGGGTGGTGTTTTCGGCCGGGGCGGCGGAGCCGGCGGAGGTGTCGTTTTGCAATGACGTGATGCCGGTGCTGGCGAAGGCGGGGTGCAATCTGGGCACGTGCCATGGAAACAAATATGGCAAGGGCGGCTTCAAGCTTTCCCTGCGCGGCCAGGATCCCGGAACGGATCACGCGACGATCACCCGCGAGATGTTTGGGCGGCGGATCAACGCGGTCAATCCAGACGAGAGCCTCGTGTTGCTCAAGGCCACCACACAACTGGCTCATGAGGGAGGTTTGCGGTTCCGCAAGGATTCGGCGGAGTACGAGGTGCTGCGACGCTGGATCGCGGCGGGGATGCCGGATGACACGGGCGCCGCGCCGAAGCTGGTGCGGCTGGAGGCCAGCCCGAGCGAGCGTGTTTTGGTGGAGCCGGAGGACAAGGTGCAGTTGAAGGTGGAGGCGACCTTTGCGGATGGCAGCCACCGGGATGTCACCAAGGTGGCGGTGTATGAGACGGCAAATACGCTGGTGTCGGTGTCGCATGACGGCCTGGCGAAACGCGAAGGAACCGGGGAATCCACGGTGCTGGTGCGTTTTCTGGATCAGCAACTACCGGTGCGGCTGGCCTTCATTCCGGCGCGACCGGACTTCGCGTGGAAGAAGGTCCCGGCGAACAATTACATCGATGAACAGGTGTTTGCCAAGCTGCGGTCGTTGCGGATGAATCCTTCGGAGCTGTGCACGGATTCGGAGTTCGTGCGCCGCGCGCAGCTTGATCTGCTGGGCTTGCTGCCGACCGCCGAGGAGGCGCGGGCGTTTGTGGCGGACAAGCATCGGGACAAACGCGCCAAGCTGATCGACCAGTTGATCGAGCGGCCGGAGTTTGCGGATTTCTGGGCGTTGAAATGGGCCGACCTGTTGCGTAACGAGGAAAAGGCGCTGGATCGGAAGGGCGTGCAGGACTTCTACCACTGGATCCGGCAGAGCCTCGCGGAGAACAAGCCGCTGGACCAGTTCGTTCGCGAGATCATCGCGGCGCGGGGCAGCACGTACAGCAATCCGGCGGCGAATTTCTACCGGTCGTTGCGTGATCCGGTGACGCGCGCGGAATCGTCGGCGCAGGTGTTTCTGGGCATCCGGTTGCAGTGCGCGCAATGCCACAACCATCCGTTCGACCGCTGGACGCAGGACGATTACTACAACTGGACGACGCTGTTTTCGCGGGTTCAGTACAAGGTTCTGGAGAACAACAAGCTGGACGGGCTGGATTCGCACGAGTTCATCGGCGAGCAGATCGTCTGCATGGCGCGCGAGGGCGAGGTGAAGAATGCGCGCACGGGCAAGGAGGCCACACCGCGCTTCCTGGGGGCGGCAACGCCGGAGTTTGGCGACGACCGCGACCGGCTGGAGGAACTGGCGACGTGGGTGACCAGCCCGAACAATCCGCTCTTCGCGCGTTCGCAGGCGAATCGCATCTGGTTCAACCTGATGGGGCGCGGCATCGTGGACCCGATCGATGATTTCCGGCCGACCAATCCTCCGTCGCACCCGGCATTGCTCGAGGCGCTGACGAAGGACTTTGTGGCGCACAAGTTCGATCTCAAGTACATGGTGCGGCTGATCATGAACTCGCGGGCGTACCAGCTTTCCGATGAGCCGGTGGAATCCAACCGGGAGGATCTGGTGAATTACTCGCACGTGATCCCGCGCCGGCTGACGGCCGAGCAGTTGATCGACGCGCAGCATCAAGTTTTGGGCGTGCCGACGAAGTTCTCGGGCTATCCGGTTGGTTTGCGGGCGGGGCAGATGCCGGGTGTGGCGACGACGTCACGGCGGCGGGGGCCGTCGTCATCATCGTCGGACAAGTTTCTGGTGCTGTTCGGCAAACCGCAGCGGTTGCTGACGTGCGAGTGCGAGCGGTCGAGCGAGACGACGTTGAATCAGGCGTTTCAGCTCATCAGCGGGCCGGCCATCAATGAACTGCTTTCGGACCCGGACAATCGATTGGGCCGGTTGGTGGCGTCGGGCAAGCCGAATCGTGAGGCGGTGGAGGAATTGTATTGGACGGCATTGACGCGACCGCCGACGGCGAAGGAACTTGAAAAGGCGGTGGCGTACCTGGAGAAGGCAAAGGATCGGCGGGCGGGGCTGGAGGATGTGACGTGGGGGTTGCTGAATGCCAAAGAGTTTGTCTTGAGAAAGTGAGGCGGGGATGCAGACGCGCGCCAAACTAATGGGTCGACGGGAGGCGGTGAAACGAGGAGGATTGCTTGCCGGCGCCATCGTCTTATCTGGTCACGCCGCGACGACGATTGAGTTTCCCCATCCGCCGACATTTTCAGATTTTCGGAAGACTTGGAATATTGCGAAGGAAGAGGAGAGAATTGACGCGCAGGTTGAGTTTTTCAAAGCGGCGATGTTCAGCAGCGGGGATATCCGAAAAATACGCCTTCGAAAAGGAAAACAAGAGTTGGTTGGGGCGGGCGTACAGGGAAAATTCGACGACGATATTCCGGCAGACCTGTTAAGGAAGGCGGCCGCGCTCGATCCGAAAAATCCGATGATTTGGGCCGCCTTGAGTTTTCGGCTGTTGGCAGAAACCCAACGGTCGGAGACAGCGTTTGGGGAGGCATTCAGCGCGGTTGATCATTTAACCGAGGTAGATCCTGACAACAAACTGGCCCGGTATATCAGGGCTGCACTTTTAGCAAAGCAGAAGAAGTTTTCAGGATCAGCTCAGGCTCTCTCCTCAGCCACGGAATGCCGAACCTTAAATACCTATATGGCAGAGATGCGCCGATGCGTTATCGTCGCTTGCGAAGCAGTTGGTTTTTCAAAGTTCACCGCCCGGCTGGTAGCCTGCGGTGCTACCTGTGACGTAGTCACATTTTCAACGATTGGCAAGGCAGTGGCGGAACATGAAGAGTTCGACGTGGGATCATCAAGGGAATGCTTACAAATGGGAAGGCGGATGGAAAAAGAAAGTTCCACCTTTCTTGAGGAGTTGGTCGCGTTTTCCGTTCAAGTCAAAGCTTTGAAAAAGCTCAACGACCCGGAATTGGTGACTGTGGAACGCCAGCAAAAGGAGCGACGGGAAGCCATCAAGCGCTACGATACGATTCTCGAATCGAAGGAGGCGCATAGCCTTCCAGAAAAGACGTGGGTGGAGTACTATGATCGTATGTATGAGGCCGGAGAAGGCAGGGCCGTGGAGTGGCTGAGCGAGCGGATCGGCAAAAAGTCTTGATGAAAATGCGGTGGTGTGAAGGTATACTGAGAAAGCATTGATATGAAAAGCCCAGCCTCTTTTGCCTGCCCCGGCTTTCACGCGACGCGGTATTCACGGCGGCAGATGTTGCGGATTGGCGGGCTGGGGATGCTGGGGATGACGCTGCCGAAGTTGTTGCAGGCGGCGGAGAAAAGCAAGGGGCCCAAGGCGCGGGCGAAGTCGGTCATTTTCCTGTTTCAATTTGGCGGGCCGAGCCATCTGGACATGTTCGACATGAAGCCGAACGCGCCCGAGGGGATTCGCGGGCCGTACAAGCCGATGGGGAGCGCGGCGGATGGCATCCAGGTGTGCGAAAAGATGCCCGAGACGGCGAAGATCATGGACAAGGTGACGCTCATCCGGTCCGTGCATCACACGATGAAGAATCACAACTCGGCGGCGTATTACGCCCTGACCGGGCACGCACCGCTGACGGATGACCAGCGGCTGCGGGATTCCATCGATCTTTTTCCTGCGTATGGGTCGATCGTGGACCGGCTGGCGCCGGTGCGGGATGACATGCCGACGTTTGTGTCGTATCCGCACATCATTTCGGACGGATCGATCACGCCGGGACAGCACGCGAGTTTTCTCGGGAAGAAGCACGATCCGTTGTTTTTCACGCAGGACCCGAATGCATCCGATTTCAACCTGCCGGAACTGAGCCTGCCTTCGAATCTGCCGATCGAACGGCTGGAAGCACGGCGGGAGATCCAGAAGCTGATCGATCAGCAGGCGCGACTGCTGGACATCTCTGCGGCGGCGAAGGGGCTGGATGATTATTATGAGCGGGCGCTGGCGATGCTCAATTCGACGCGGCTGCGGGATGCGTTCAATCTCACGTCGGAATCGGCGAAGGTGCGCGAGAAGTATGGGCGGACGACATACGGGCAGGGGTGTCTGCTGTCACGACGGCTGGTGGAGGCGGGGTCGAAGTTCGTGACGGTGTATTTTTCCAATTCGATCGGCGGGCAGAGCACGGAGTCCGGCGGCTGGGACACGCACGGGTTCAACAACACGCGGATGTTCCCGATCATCGAGAAGTATCATCTGCCGATCACGGAGCAGACGCTGCCGACGTTCCTGAACGATCTCGAGGAACGCGGGCTGCTGGACAGCACGCTGGTGGTATGGATGGGAGAGTTTGGCCGGACGCCAAAGATCAACGAGAACATCAGCCGCGATCACTGGCCGCAATGTTACACGGTGATGCTGGCAGGCGGCGGCGTGAAGCGCGGATTCGTCTACGGCGAGTCCGACAAGAACGGGATGTACCCGGCGAAGGATCCGGTCACGCCGGATGATCTGGCGGCGACGATTTATTATCTGCTCGGCATCGATCCGCACACGGAGATTTACAACGCGATCAACCGGCCGGTGTTGATCTCCGACGGGAAGCCGATCATGGGGGTGATTGCGTGAGCGGGGCAGGGGAAGTAATCGGTGATCAGTAATCAGTGATCGGTGAACGGGAGCCGGTCAGTAAAGGATGTTTTCGATGAACTGGCGGATGTGCTCCGGTGTGTTCCGGTTTTTCCTCACCACGACGGCCAGTTCCCGGCTGAAGCGTGGCTTCATGGGGATTCGCTGGACGGAGCGGCTTTTCAGGTAAATTGACATCGTGCGCTGCGGGACGATGCTGATGCCCATGCCGAGCGAGACGAGGTTGACGATTAGGTCGAAGCTGTCCAATTCCATCGCGGGCTGAACCGAAAGGCTGTGTTTTCGGAACCAGTCGCGGAGGAGCTTGCCGGTGTTGCAGTCGCCGTCGATCAGCAGGCAACGCTGTTTTGCCAAAAGTCTCCGGAACCGGTCCGGGGTGGCTTTATCGAAGCCGGCAGGGAGCCGGAAATTGGGCGGCACGATAAGAGTGAAATCGTCGGCGAAACGATGGGTGACCTGAAGAGCTTGGGCAATCCGGCGCGGTGGTGAGAGAAGTCCAACGTCGATCTCCTTCGCTTCGAGGGCGTCCAGAATCTGCCGGCTCGACTGGTGGACCACCTGAATCTGGATGGCGGGGAATTTTCTCTGGTAGGCGAAGAAGAAACCCGGCAAGCAGGCCAGGCCGATGGAGCGGGAGATGCCGACGCGGATTGTTTTCGGTGCGAGGTCGAATTTGTCGTTCAGGCGCTCGATGGTGTGATTGACGGATTGGAGAATGGCGGCTGATTCCCGGGAAAGCAGCTCTCCGGCTGCGGTCAAAGCGACATGGCGGGTGGTGCGTTCGAACAGAGCGACGCCCAAACTGGTTTCCATCGCGCGAATCTGCCGGGTGATGGCGCTTTGGGTCAGTCCGGCCAGTTGCCCGGCCCGGGTGAAGCTGCGGTGCGTGGCCACGAGGTGGAACAGGCTCAATTCGTAGAGGTCAAAGGGAACGGTAGCCAAGTATTCATTCTCATTTAGCATCATTAAAATTCTACTAATGAATTTAATGTATAATCAAGTCCGGACTACCTTGCCAGCGCAGTGAATCAAAACTCAAACAGCGAAAAATATGGCAAATCAAAATGACAGACATGCGGAGAATGTGCCCGGCCGGTGGTATGTGGATGCGATCTGCATCATCTGTGGCATGTGTGGCGAGTATGCCCCGGAGACGTTCCGTGCGTCAGCGGATGGCACGCAGAACATCGTTTTCCGGCAGCCGGTGACGCCACAGGAGTTGGAGGCGGCGAAGGAGGCGATGGAAGGATGCCCGGTGGATTCGATCGGCAATGATGGGATTTGGAAATTCGAGGAGCCGGTGAAATGCGTGAACGAGGTTGGTTACGCTGGCATGGATGGCAGAATGTTGGAGCATCGATGATGCAACCCACGTTTGGGGGACATCACGATGTCTCAATCCCTCGTGCCAGTTCGAGGGACAAAAGGACGCATTCCAGGGTAAAACTGGACGGGTTGGACGGTTGGTGGACGGGTACTGGACGGGTAGGAAGTGAAGAATCGCCAATGTTTACGGGCCATTGGACGACTGGACGGGTAAAACACCCCCTGGAGGTGGGTGGGGCGGTAATCGGCGATCGGTTGTCGGTAATCAGTGGGGATGGGGAGACAGCGTGTGGGGATAAGCCGGCTCACCTCAAACCCGGCAACACGGCCTTGCTCACCTTTGCCACGGGCTCACCCAAGAACCGCTCCGCCCATTCGCTGAACCGCTCCGTTTCGTCCGTCACAAACGCGCGAATCTCTCCAGCCCGCCGCCGCCGTGTGTCCAAGAGCCCAGCATCGGCCAGTCGCTCGGCCACAAATTGCGCGCACGTCGCCGCCGAATCCACCAAACGGATTTTGCGCCCGACGATTCTCCGGATCGCCGGCTTCAGCAACGGGTAGTGCGTACACCCCAGCACCAGCGTGTCCACCCGCCCGGCGACGATCGGCCGCAGGTATTCGCGTAACACCAGATCGGTGACCTGGTGATCCAGCCAGCCCTCCTCCACCAGCGGAACCAGCAGCGGACAGGCGACGGCCACCACGTGCGCCGCGTCGCACCGCGCCAGGATGCCGCGCGTATACGCCTGGCTGCGCACCGTGGCGCTGGTGGCGATGACCCCGATGCGATGATTGCGCGTCGCCGCCAGCGCCGCCCGCACTCCGGGCAACGTCACCCCAAAGACCGGCACTTTGAAGCGCCGCTCCAGCTCCGGCAACGCCCACGCTGAAGCCGTGTTGCAGGCCACCACCACCGCCTTCACTTTTTCCTGGAGCAGAAACGCCGTGTCTTCGCACGCAAAACGCACCACGGTCTCCGGCGATTTGCTGCCATACGGGACCCGCGCCGTGTCGCCCAGATAGATCAAATCCTCCCGCGGCAGCGTCCGCCGAAATTCGCGGGCGACCGTCAATCCGCCAACGCCGGAGTCAAAGATGCCAATCGGGAGCGACTTCATCGGAAACATCAGCGGATCTCCTTACCGCTCCACCACTTTTTTGTAGGCCAGTATCCCATCGACAATCGCCTGCGCCAGCTTCTCCCGAAATCCCTTGTCATAGAGTTTTTTCGCCTCGTCCGGATACGTCATGAAACCACTTTCAATCAACACCCCCGGCATCTCGATCCCCCGCAATACCGCGAAACGGGCGTGCTTGACGCCGCGATCTTCCATTTCGAGCGAGGTGATCAGCGATTTTTGAATCTGCCAGGCGAGGTACACGTTGCGGTCGTTGTTCTTGTTGCCGGGAAAATTGCCGTTGCTGGTGCCTTCGCCCTGTGCGTTCGTGGAACTGGCGTGCGCCGGCGTCAGGCAGTAGGTCTCCGGCCCGCGCGCCGAACTGCCCGCGAGCGCGTTGAAATGCAGACTGACGAACAAATCGGCGGGGCCTTCATTGGCCTTCTCGGAGCGTTCGGTCAATTCAGTGTAAGTGTCGCTCGAACGGGTCAGCACCACCTTGAAGCCCGCCTCCTTCAACCGCTTTTGCACCTCCAGCGCGAGGGCCAGCGTGTATTTCTTCTCCTGTTGCCGGCCGTCCTGGTTCCCGGGGTCTTTGCCGCCGTGGCCCGGATCAAGGCAGATCGTTTGAATTTTTTCGCCGCGTTTGCCATGCGGCGGAAAAAGAATCGGATTGATCACCGTTTGCAGATCAATGGGCGAAATGTAGGCAACGCCGCCCTTGCGCGCGATCACCACCGAGAGCGACACCGTGACCCCATTGATCTCGGCCTTCGTCGAATCCATGTCGAAGACCAGCTTCGACCATTTGGATTTGGCCTGCACCTGCTTGTCCGGCCGGGTCCATTTCAACTCAAAATTATTCGCGGCCGCCCAGTCATCCAGCCGGACATATTCGCGGTCGAAAAGCTGGACCCGCTCCAGCCGGCCCAGGCTGCTTTGCGCCCCGGCGCCGGCGAGGCCGGCCAGCAGGCAGACCATGCTCAAAATGGTGTTCATCCGTCGCGCGGAATCTGCCATGCCGCACCGCCAATTCAAGGCAAATGGCCTGCCCCAAGGCACCTTCGCCGCGTTTATTTTGAAAACCGTTGACGCCCTCTGGCGTGTTACCTAGATTGGGCCGGACAGTTGACACCACGTTAAAGCGCGCCAGAGCAACCTGCGAATACATCTTCCAGCATGACTACCCCCTCCACTCCGTCCAAAGGCCTGGACGGCATCATCGCCGCCAGCACCCGGCTCAGCGATGTCAAAGGCGATGTCGGAGAACTGATCTACTGCGGCTACAACATCAACGAGCTGGCCGGCAAGGCGACCTACGAGGAAGTTGTGCACCTGCTCCACCACGGCCACCTGCCCAATCGCAAGGAATTGACCGATTTAAAGGCCACTCTCGCGGGCTTCCGTGAGCTGCCCCAGGGCGTCATCGAGATCATCACCACCCTGCCCAAGACCACGCCGCCGATGCACGCCATCCGCACCGGCGTCTCCGCCCTCGGCTGCTTTGACACCACTTCAGACGATGATTCCATGCACGCCCAGCGCCGCAAGGCCCTGCGTCTCATCTCCCAGATTCCCGTGGTTATGGCCTATTTCCACCGGCATCGCCAAGGCCTCGAACTCGTTCATCCCGATCCGGCCTTGGGCGAGGCGGCCAATTTCCTCTACATGATTGACGGAGAACGCCCGTCGCAGGAAAAGGAAAACACCATGGACATGTGTTACGTGCTCCATGCGGATCACGGCATGAACGCTTCGACGTTCAGCGCGCGCGTGACGATTGCCACCCTGAGCGACATGTATTCCGCCATTACCACCGCCATCGGCACGCTCAAGGGCCCCTTGCACGGCGGCGCCAACGAGGGCGTCATCAAGATGCTCAAGGAAATTGGCTCGCTCGAAAACGTCGATCCGTACATCGAAGATTGTCTGGCGCAGAAAAAGAAAATCATGGGCATCGGCCACCGCGTCTACAAAGTGCTCGATCCCCGCGCGCCCCATCTCAAGCGCATGGCCCAGATCCTCAGCTCCAAGCTTGGCGAACCCAAGTGGATTCAGATGAGTGAGCGCATTGCCGAACTGATGCTCACGCGGAAGAACCTTCACGCCAACGTGGACTTCTACTCCGCCACCGTCTACTACTCGCTCGGCATTCCCACTGACCTGTTCACCCCGGTTTTTGCCATCGCCCGGACTTCCGGCTGGACCGCCCACGTGCTTGAGCAGCTGGCCGACAACCGCCTCATCCGCCCGCAAAGCCTCTATACCGGCCCCGTCGGCCTGCGGTTCACGCCACTCGAACAGCGGTGACGGGGTAGGTTCAAAGTTCAAAGTTTAAAGTTCAAAGTCCCTACACTCGCCCGCCATGGCAAGAATTCAACGTTTCGAGGATCTTGAAGCATGGAAGAAAGGACGCGTGGGAAGGAAGGCCGTCTATGATTGCAGTCGCCAGGGCGGCTTTGCGCATGATTTTGCACTTCGTAATCAAATCCGGCGCGCCGCTCAATCAGTGACGTCCAACATCGCCGAAGGATTTGAACGTGAAGGCAACCGCGAGTTCATCCAGTTTTTGAGCGACGCCAAGGGATCGTGCGGCGAGGTGCGTGACCAGTTGTACACCGCCCTCAATGAAAAGTACGTGGCACAAATTGAATTTGACCGGCTGTACGCCCTTGCCGTCGAAACCAGCCGGATCATCTCTGGCCTGATGAAATACCTGCAACAATCCGAACTGAAGGGACCAAAATTTAAGCAGGCCACCGTCCGTAATTGACTTTGAACTTTGAACCTTAAACTTTGAACTTCGCGTAGCTCATGAACATCCACGAATATCAGGCCAAGCAACTCCTCGCCCAGTACGGCGTCACCGTTCCGCCCGGCCAGCCGTGCAAGACTGTCGATGAGGCCAAGACCGCCGCTGAAAAGATCTTCAGTGCGGGCCACAAGCTGGCCGTCGTCAAATCGCAGATTCACGCCGGTGGCCGGGGCAAGGGAACTTTCACCGACGGGTTCAAGGGTGGCGTCAAACTCGCGAAATCCGCCGAGGACGCCACCAATTTTGCCAAGGCCATGCTCGGCAACACGCTCGTCACCAAACAGACCGGCCCGGAAGGCCGCGTCGTCAGCACCGTGCTCGTCGCCGCCGCTGAGGATATCAAGAAGGAATTCTACCTCGCGGTGCTCCTCGACCGTAACAATTCCCGGCCCCTCCTGATGGCCAGCACCGAGGGTGGTGTGGAGATCGAGGAGGTCGCCGAAAAGACGCCCGAGAAAATCATCAAGGAACACATCGATCCCGCGATGGGCTTCCAGCCCTGGCAGGGCCGGAAGATTGCCGCCGCGCTCGGACTCAAGGGCGACCTCGCCAGCCAGGCCGCCAAACTCTTCGCCGGGGTCTACAAGACCTGGTGGGAATGCGACGCCGCCATGGTTGAGATCAATCCGCTTTGCATCTGCATCGGTCCCGATGGCAAGGAAAAGATGGTCGCGGTGGACGCCAAGATCGGCCTTGATGACAACGCGCTCTATCGCCATCCGGACGTCCAGGCCATGCGCGACCTTGCCGAGG
>Ga0206919_1262_pt1 | contig 10930 bp, 3 predicted proteins | sample Alteio_BWOrgHeat_67_FD_152962 | JGI IMG/M metagenome (GOLD analysis project Ga0206919, IMG submission 152962) | Enriched cells from forest soil in Barre Woods Harvard Forest LTER site, Petersham, Massachusetts, United States -... | ecosystem: Environmental > Terrestrial > Soil > Temperate forest > O... | reverse complement strand
AACAAGAGCGCGCTGTTCCTCAATGCTTAACTTTCTTTGCGTGGAGTGGCAAAAAACCCCAGCTTTCAGAGAAAACAGATCAGGACTATTCTTTAGAGAGCTTGAATCTGCATCGTACTGGCTTAAAAGAATAGGACGGCCGTCCCGAAAGAGAATGTAGTCCATGACCTTGCCCCGAAAAATAGGTCCACTCTAAAGTAGATAAATATGCTATCCTTTATAAAAAGGAAAATTAGCATGAAGAAGAGATTTTCAGAAGAACAAATCATTAATATCCTTAAAGAGGCTGACTCTGGAATACCCCTTAAGGAACTATGTCGCAAACATAATGTCAGTCCCGCTTCGTACTACAAGTGGAAAGCAAAATTTGGAGGAATGGAAGTTTCTGAAGCCCAGAGATTGAGAAGCTTGGAAGTAGAAAATGCTAAACTCAAACGCCTGGTTGCAGACCAAGCATTGGATATTGTGGGTTTGAAGGATATTCTGTCAAAAAAGTGGTAGGCCCTAAGGTTAAGCGCGCTTGGGTAGATATATTGGTAAAAGATCATAATATCAGCCAAAGGCGTGCTTTCAAATTGGTGGATTTGCATAGATCTGTAGGGCGATATATCACTAAAAAACTACAAGACAAAGAACTGTGTGAAAAAATCAAAGCAATTGCTATGGAGAGACCAAGGTTTGGCTATAGGCGAATACACGTTATATTACGTAAAGAGGGCCTGAGAATTAATCATAAGAAGTTATTCAGGCTCTATCAAATGATGGGTCTTAAAGTGAGAAGAAGGGGCTTAAGAAAAAGAGCAATAGGACCTAGGATTTGTAAGGTAAAGGCTACAGCTATTAACCATGTTTGGAGCCTGGATTTTATGTCTGACAGGCTTGCAGATGGGAGACGAATCAGATTATTGAACATAATAGACGAGTTTACACGTGAAAGCCTTAAGATGGTGGTAGATACTTCTTTATCGGGAACCAGAGTGGTCAGAGAGTTAAATGAATTGATTAAGGAGAGAGGAAAACCGGAACAGATTATTAGTGATAATGGGACTGAATTTACAAGCTTAGCTATATTAAAATGGTCTGAAGAAGCGTCGATAGGATGGCATTATATTCAACCTGGAAAACCAATGCAGAATGGTGCAGTGGAAAGCTTTAATGGGAAAGTAAGGGATGAATTTCTAAACCAACATATATTTACTAACATAAAAGAAGCAAAAGAGTTGGCAGCAAGTTGGAGAGAAGATTATAATGAGCAACGACCTCATAGCTCCTTAAATGGTCTGTCCCCAAATGAATTTAAAAGGGCTTATGAAGAAAAAATAAACAACCGGGTAGCATAAGGTTCTACTTAGATTTGGACCTAAATTTGGGGCAAGGTCATCCACAGGCTTTTGATATAATCCAAATAGTGTAAGGTCGTTGGGTTTATAGCCATTTTTTCTTGAGTAATCAAATGTAAACTCAAAAAAATTTAATGCACTATCAACACCTTCAAAGGCCGTAGCATATTTACTCCAGGTTTTGGTTTGCCTCATATAGTCAGCAAAAGAAAAAAATGGCTGGGACTTGCCATCAGAATGAGGGATAGAAGTTTTTTGCAGATCAATCCTTTCAAATTTTTCATTTGGATATTTACAGAGGATGAAATGTTTGTCTAACTTATCTACCTCTGTTTCTACTTCTTTTTCTATTTGCACATCTTTTTCTGTCTCTTTTTCTGTCTCGGCTTCCATTTCCCTTTCAACTTCAGATGTTTGATCTTCATCGATTTCACCGGATACCAGCTCCGGAAAGAAGGCAGGATCGCTAAAATGCTTGGTGATCTCATCGACTTCGTCGAGTGCAGCTTTGCGGCGCGCCCCTTCGGCAAAATGGGCCGAAATCATGTCCTTTGTTGCTTTTGCTTGAACAGGTACTTCGTCCATAGCCTTTTTTTCTGCCGGCAGTTTTCCATATTGTTTTTCGGGGGAAAGGCTTTCTGAAGTAATCCAATAATGATGCAGCTCGGTAAATGCCTTTTCTTTTTCACTGACCGACAGATTGCCAAGAAGACACTCAATCAGCAGCTGCTGTATTACATTGTGCTCCTGCTTGCAAAAAGCTCTAAAATTGTCTTTTCCTTGCTGCTCAGCCTGATTATGGATCACAAAGCGAAGGATTTCCTGCAAACCAATGGTGCTGTTTGGGTCTGTAATACCTAAAGTCGTTCTGATGGCGGTCGCTACTTGGGCAGATACCAAAAAACGCACTTTTTGTCCTTTATCAAGACCGCGCAAACGCCAGACAGCCTGTAATAAATCTCTTAGCAACATGTGCTGGCCAATGGTCACAATCGCCACAGCAGTTGTCTTTTGCGGAACGTCGGCTCCAATCGTATTGACCTGGTCCAGAAAAGTCAGCCTTTCTTCAGGAGGAATATTTGTATCTTTTAACGCTTTTTCTCCGTCCCCATCTGTGATGGTTTGCTCATTATTGTGGTAAAATACAACAGGCTTACCCATGCGCTTTGCCATCTGCCGGGCAGCTTCCAAATTGGACAATTTTTTAAAATATCCTCCAGCATCGGCAACCATATCAATATTATGGTCTTTTAAAATGGGGTAGATCAGGTCGGGATTTTCACTAGGGATCACCAGAACACTACTTTGATTTGCCCATAGAAGCGACAGGGTAACACTGTCCGTACCTGCCTCCGGAACCGGCGACAAATGATGATGCATGCTCAAGGCATTCCATAACGTACCGGTAAACCCGGAAGTGGACTGAAACATGGAAATGAGATTTTGCGGATTGCTCGCAATTTTTTCGGTATAGAAATTCAATTTCGGCAAGAGGAATTCCTGCAAAAATTCTAACCGCCATTCAGTGTTTGCGTTCAATTTCTCCGCTACTTGTTCCCAGTGCTTATTATCTACATTCTTTAAGCTGACTCCCAAACGCCCTCCCCACTTAGTCATGAGCTTATGATACCCGCTATCTTGGGCGCACTTGTCCAGTTGCTGCATGACATTCTCCAGTTCTTCTCTCATTTTATTCATCGGAATTCCTTTTTTCACATAGCCTTGAATCGTATAACTTAATGTGATATAGGGAGTAAATTCCGATCCAATACTGGGAACGCCCGCTGCAATAAAGGGAGTGGCGGATAATGCATTGCCTACAATGCCGTATCTCTCATCTGAAAACTTGGTCAATGTCGTGCCGAATATATGGCCGATTTGTCCGCTGGCCAGCGCAATATTGCCTTTGATTGAGGAAGGAAGCTCGTCAAATGCCAGCTGGGCTTGGCCGTGCTGTTCAGTGGTTAGGTCTTGATCGCGGCATAAGAAGTTGATCAAAGCTTCTTTTTTTTGAGAAGAAAGAGCTTTCAAGGTGCGCATCCCTTTCCGGATAGCCGGTTCTTCATATTCTATTTGATCACTTATGCTTAAAAACTGTTTGGCTACCTCTTTTTTCACTGTAGAATGATACACTTTTTCAGTGAGCGCGGGAGCTGAGGTTTCCAAGGGGTTGCTTTCCAGCCGATATTTGGTGCCGATCTCCATATAGAGTATCTTATACAGGTGCATCGTTTGCAAAAGGGCTGCGGAAGGAAGAGAAGCTTTCTCCCCCATGCTAAACGAGACATCGCGTCTTACGTTTAACACAGTGTCGACTTCGTCGATCAAGGGAGGCGCTTCATGGTATAATTTTAATAAAATTTGTCCTATGAGCTCTATTTTACGAGGCAAAGGATCGCCTGGCTTACTATTTTTTTTATGTACTTGCCATTCTTCCAATAATTTGAGTTTTAAGCATACCAAGCTTTTATTGGTCATGATCAAGCAATTCCGTTGCGAGCGAATCGATTCCATATCTAAGAGGATCTCTTCCAAAACCTCTTCAGACAGCTTTGTGCTCCTTTCAAAATGAATAGTCTTTAGCGATTGTCCAAATGCCCGGTCTAATATTCCATGTGTATTGCGGCTTACATCTTTGAAAAAAGAAGGAGAGACGATGAGCAAGGAAAGTTGTTTGCCATTAGCTCGTAATAGTCCAAGTAAAGGGAGCAGTACTTTGGACTTGCCAGAACCCATGATCATTTCCATGATAGGATTCTTAACGGCAGAATTTTCCAAAAGGTCAGTCAATTTTTCAATCTGAGCAGGACGCAGGCGCATGTCCATAAAATATTCGAAAACAAGATAGGCGCATGTGGCAGGCGTGGGTTCCTGTAGTTTGTAGTTGCGCCTTGTCAGCATATTTTCTGCAAACGTTTGCGTCATCTCTGCAATTTCTGCCGGGTCGGCAGGGCTCCTGGCTTTGGCTTTTCCCAAGGATTCCCAGGCTTTGAGCGCGCGCAATCTTTGCTGATCTTGTGTTTTATGTACCACAAACTTGCCTATTAATTCGTAAAGTTTTTGGATTTGTTCGGTAGATAAAGCAGGGTTGCGTTCCTGCAAGTCCCCTGGGGATTGTCTCGCAAAATTTACGATAATTTCTTCGAGGGTTAAAGGTTTGATTTGTTTTCGTAATAACTGCAGTCGTTTGGCTTGTGCTGCAGGTAGATTAGAATAGGATACATTGGCCAAAGAAAGGATCTCTTTTTCCCATGATTGCAGCTTTTCTGTGACTTTAGGATCTTCTTGAAGGATTTGTTGGATTTTTTCAGTGTCTTTGATCGTAAACTTAAAGTTTACAGAACGGCTTTCGTAACTTTCCAAATCTTTCTCCAACCGGGAAAATTCGGCCTGTTCCACCGGAGAAGAGGGTTTGTCTTTTTTGAGAAAATCCTTTAGCCCTTCGAGGTTTACAGGAGGGCGGGCAGTAAGGGTAAAAAGAGCCTCCTTATCTTTATCGTTCACTAATTCTGAACTTTGCGGCAAGGCAAACTTCGGCTGGACCTTGTCGATTTTTGCGGCAGAGGGGCGTAATACCTCATAGTTTGGCGGTAAAGCAATTTGCTGCGAAGCTACAGGAGGAGGCGGACTTTGTGAGGGCGATGCAGCTTTGGAAAGTGCTTTTGCAGACTTGATTTGAGATGCGCTCCACTCTTGCCATAGCTTGTGCAGTTTGCCATTCGAATCTTTAATTGGAACAGTAGCTGGATCCAAAAGTCGCTTAAAATGATTAGGATTGTCGATGACATAGAGTAAAAATTGCGCTAATGAACGCTCCTCGTTTGATACTGAATCCGTTCTTTTGGCGAATATGAGAGCGCTTTTAAGCCATTGCTTATCCTTGATATGGGAAGGATCATTATCCAAGCTAAGTTGGTACAGGCTGGTAAATTGGGATGAAATCCTGTTTTGAATAGCAAATCGCGTAACCAAAAGATTTTTTGAAGAAAAGGGTTGTACCGGGAATGAGGGGCCACTTTTTTCCAGAGTGGAAAGGAGCAAATCTGCAGATGGCAACCCTTGCCGACTTTTGCTTTGCGGTGCAACCAAAGAAGTTGTCTGCACTATAGGGGATTTGCCCAATAAAAGCTGGCAGCGACTTTGGAGGAGAGGATGGTTTTTATCGAGTGTTTTAAGTAAAAACAGCTCTTCCTCTTTATCGAGAGGAGCAACATTTACTCTGTAAGGCTTTCGCAAACATTGTGCATAACTTTGCGTTGTCTTATCTATCCATTCTTGATATACTTTTTCTGCCAGTTCATCAATTTTCCCCTTTCTGTAAAGAAGTTGATTTTTAATCCATAGATATCCTGCATGAGTTTGGATCACGGCAGCATTGGGATCGTTGCCACCGACAATATCTGTGATATCGCGCAATTGCTCGAGCATTGACACGATTGCACGCGACCTTAGGTCCTGATAGTTAATGAGGTGCCCCACCTGTTTCTTCAGGATTTGAGCTGCCTTCTCGTAGTCTTGCGTAAAAGCATAGACCGTGGCTAAATACACTTCTGATTCTGGTGTATTCGCGGTTGGCACATTGTCTTTATCGAGATCATAAGTAAAGTAGGAAAATGTTTTTTCATCCATTTGATCGAATCGATAATCGACATCAAACCGGGAAAGCAAAGATTCTTGCTGTTTTGGTTTTTTAAACGCAAGGTGAGGCAGAAGCAATTTTTTTTGGCCTTTATCATTTTCTAATACACATCCATGAGGATATTGGTACGGTATTTGCACATGCTCTTTATCCAGACGGATAAAATATCCGGGAAGCTGATCGCAATGGGCAACATTATTTTTGACCGAGAAAGAGAGACCAAAACGAGTCATTTCCACTTTTTTTAACTGCCCATTTTCATCGCTCCATGATTGAACGAATTGCGGGTGTTCAAGAGCTTGAAAAACCGGCGGCGCCTGGGAGCTAAGCAATTGATCACTAAGACGCTTAACTGTACTGTTCTTTGGATCAAAATTATCCGTACTGCTAACGACTTCATGAGTGATTTTTTTTGTCGATTCCTGTTGAATGCAAATTTGGCGGGGATTTTTAACCGGGCGCCAATGAGAGCATTGATGGACCATATGCATGTTCTGCAGGCAATTTTGGATATTGTCTTCTGTAGAACGAAAAAATAGATCCTTGGCTATAAAGCGGCACCAGGATGTGGAATCATTAGGGTCGAATTGCTGCTCGATCAACAGCCTGTTTCCTTTTAAGCAAACGATCGTCCGGCGCTTGGTCAATGGATCAGTAAACTGATAAGGAATGACCCCTGCTTTTGTAATGTCTCTAACCATGATCGTCGCCTGATTGACAGAAGGAAAGAGTTTTTTGAAGTCTTCGTGCTCGCGAATGGTTGTCGGCAAAAATACCTTTTGGTTGTAATTATGGCTAAAGGTAGAAAAAAATGAGCCATTTAAGGGCTCATATCTTGCATTGTCTGAAACAAAGCAGTCCCCCTCCCATCTCCAGCTCTGCGAGGGAAGGTCCGGAAATATTTTGCCGAGCACCTCGTCGATGCGTTTTTTATCTTTCTTCAGCCAATATAAAGCTGTCGCACCATGGACAAGACGCGTTTTGTCAACCTCATACAGGAGCAGCGGATCTGTTTCTTCTTTGGCTAAGGGAATTTGAGCAAGATGGCAAGAGCCTTCGAGCAACAAAGCGATCTCTTCGTCAGTAAGGGTTGCCTTTGTTCCTAAATAGGCGATGAGTTCCGCATAGACCCAGGACCTGTCCGTTGAGGTAAGCGGCTGATCCAGAATGCGGCAAAGATTTTTCATATGGTCTTTTAACTCTATAGCCTCTGGAGCTATTTGCTTCAAGGTACGTAGCATATGCAATGCAAAGACCGAAGCCATCCCATAATTTTCTCCTTGCGCTAAAAATCTGATATGTTGTTCCTGGAACCAATTGGCTACATGCCGGATCGATTCTTGTGAGGACTTGGGAGCTCTTGCGAGGATTAATCGTTGGAAAATCAAACGAAAATCGGGATCTGCCAGACATAAGGGATGCTCTTTTCCATAAGCAAGCAGATCGATCAGTCCCACATTATCTGAAGGGAACATCCTGGCAAAGCTACGAAACTCTTCATTTGACATACCAGAGCGGTAGTCAGATGCGCTTAGTGATAGGAGATTGCATTCCTGGGACAGGTGTGATATTAAGTTTACATCTGTGACCACTGGAGTCATTTTTTCTTGCTTAAAAGGACGGTATAGATTTTGAAAAAAGAGGCTTGAGCCGTATCCCTGTTGTTCGATCACTGGAATAGAAAATTTAACCTGAAAATACTCTTTATTAGTTTCTATTATACTTACTTCAACATCCTTGTTCAGCAAAGCATCGAGATCGCTTTTAAACTGATACGGTCCACTAATCGCAGTTAGATACAATGAAGAGTTCCTAAAGGCTTTTAGCCAATTAGGACAATCTGGAGAAGCAAGCAGGTAAGCAAATACCTGTTCTTCGGAAGCGTTTGCGAGTTTTGGATCGCTCTTTATTTTCTGATAAAAAGAGAGTTCCTTTTCCTTAACTAGCTTAACAAAACTGGGCGTACCTTCTTTCTTGAAGTAAGCAAACCAAACATACCTATCAGACGCCATTTGAAGAGTCCTGTTTCCGTGAGTCTCTATTTCTTTGATCATCAATGACATCTCTTCTGACATGTATCGATCTTTCAAAGCAAAATAACTTCCACAAAGATCTCTAACTCCTAAGGATGCTACATCCCCACGGAGATCTAATGTAAAGATAGGAGGATACTCAGGCCAACACTGTTTGAACGTAAGCGTTTGGAGATAAAATAGCTTAACCAAAGCATAGATACGCTCCGGTTGCATCTGATTTGGCGAGGGAACATTCGCGCAAGTCAGGAAAAAAAGACGAGAAATTTCCCCCAATTGCTCCATTAATTGCTTGCCATCATCAATACTGCGATTTTTCAGCATTTTTTGCACAACATCGGGAGACATTTGACTTAAGAATTGGACGACCCCTGACTGAACAGCAAAACTATTGGCCTTCCAATGCTTATTCATTATGTTCTGTAAGCTTGTCAACTGGGCGTCGATTTTTCCTGGATCAGGAGGGCCGATGCCTTCAATTTCTTTGAGGATAGCGCATGCCCCTTCTGTTACTCCCATTGAAATCCCCTTCTCCTGGGCAATTCCCCCTTTGTCCACTTGCTCTATTAAGGCAGGCTCAGCAGGAGGTAAGGGGACGGTAAGTGCATGATCCGGGAAAGAAGGATGGGGAGCAGGTTTCTTGGAAAACGTGTGTTTTTTGGCTTGAATGGCTTTTTGCGCTTCTTCTAAAGGCTTAAAAGCTGACTCCAGGAAAGAGGGTGGCAGCCGTTTTTGTTGAATTTGCTTAGCCATGTAATCCCCGGTATGCTTGACAGCCTTTTCTAAAAGGTTAATGTGCATCGCACCTGTTTGAGACGTGTCCATTGCCGCATCGTAAATGGTTTGTATTTTTAGGTTCATGACCAATTGTTTGTATTCTTTTTCAGGCAAATGGGTAGCCAAGTACGCTTCAATAGACTTCCATGTGCAATTCCCAATCGTCTGTCGCGACTTGAAAACCAATGACTGGGACTCTACCTGATGTATCCCCTCTTCGACAGGAGCCAGCAGTTCTTTTAATGAATCATAAATATCTTCCTGCCTATAATTCGTATCCAACTCTTTCGCTACGGGATCTTCTCTATAATGTTTCATTTCGTAAAGAGCCTGGAGTGTAACGGGATCTTCCAGACGGGATCTTGCTATTCCTCGCCATTCGAGAAAGGGCAAGATTTTTCCGTGGCCTAACGATTCATGCGCATCAATCCCGGCCCCTAAGTTATATAAGCGAAAGGTACACGTTCCCCCAAGCTCCGGGATCACTTCATAATACATGGCATGTCCCGATGGCTTTTCTATCCATCCCCCGGGAAGGAGCAATGAAGAGGACTGGCTAAAGGCCTCCTTTATCTTATTTTGTACTAAATGAACATACGCATCGGGATCAGAAACGTTGGCTATTTCCAGGGCTCCGCTTAATTGATCTGTTATCTGCTGATAGGTTTGTTGAAGTTGAGGCGAGACGGTAACAGACCTTTGTTTGATATAGTGTAACGAATAAGACAAAATTTGGACTGAATTTGCCCCTTCCAGCTCAGAATCTTTTCCAAATGAGGTACCGTGAATTTGGTGTAGGATTTTGTCTGAAACCGGCGGCATTTGCATAAGCGCAAACTGGCCTGTTTCTCCAGGTTCGATAGAGGTTAAGGCTCCTATAAGAGCAGAATCAACAAAGCCTTTTTCTTTATCTCCTTGAATATCAATTGGTTTCCCCGATAATTCCTCTGGTTTTGGAAGGGACTCAGGCACCTCAATTTTCCCCTTATCTTCGGTCACAGAAAGGGGTCCAAGGGGCAATGGTTTTTCACTTCCCTGAATTTTCCCCTTATCGGTTACAGATGAGGGCCCTGCGGGCAGTGGTTTTTCACTTAAAAGCTCATTGGCTATCGTGGAGGTCTTTATCTGTTCTTTTTCAGGCAGTTTTTGACTGTCTAATATGGTAATTTTGCGTTTACGCCAATAATGAACTCCATGGTAAATCCCATGGGCAATGAAAGCTGTGCAGCACCCCACTATAGCGCTAAATAAGAGATAGAGAACTTTTTCTCCTGTTTTTAAGTTTGGAGAATGGGCTGTTTGTCTGGGGTTAAAAAGCCTGGCCCAGATATTATCTTGGCCTGGATCAGACCCTGGGGATAAAGTGGCCATATAGTTTTTTCCAATTAGAGATAAGGGTAACCATAGGTTAATAAATATAATTACACATAATTCTCTAATCTTATTTTAATGAAAAACAGAATATATTAACAATAAACTTAAAATTTTAATGAAAAAATAAAACGAGGCGAGTATTTTAATTTTCTAAATTAAACAATATGGAAGTAGCCGGGGCGCCAAAGTCCTGCCTGAGTAACCAGTTTCTCTATATTTTTACAGTTTTTGTTGATAAACAAACGATATTCGTATGGAAGGGTGCCAAGCTGGCAACATGCATTACGCTAAATGTCTTTCGATTATAATTACCAGGATGGGACGCTGGCTACCTTAGCAGGGCGGAACGCCATTCCATATAACGCTCTTCCTTTTCCTTATGTAACGCGATGGGCAAATTTTAAAACACAGAGGCTAGAGAGAAACACAGAGAAAGCTTTCTTTATTGCTGAATGAAAAAAAGAAAAGTACTTGTTTTTATTGCATCGCGAAAAAATAGCTTCTTAAGGGTAAGAGCCTGTTCAAAATCTTTTAAATAGACAATCTCTTAGTTCTTGAAGTTTATTTGTCTACAAAACTTTAGTGGCTATATCATAACCTTTAAAACTACCACAGAGCCCACAGAGTACACAGAGGGGTATTTTTTCACTCTCTGTGTGCTCTGTGGGCTCTGTGGTAGTTTATATTTAACAATTAGAAAGATTTTGAACAGGTTCTAAGAACCTTATTAACTTTTTCTCTGTGTATTTCTGTGCCTCTGTGTTTAA
>Ga0206919_1260_pt1 | contig 10977 bp, 8 predicted proteins | sample Alteio_BWOrgHeat_67_FD_152962 | JGI IMG/M metagenome (GOLD analysis project Ga0206919, IMG submission 152962) | Enriched cells from forest soil in Barre Woods Harvard Forest LTER site, Petersham, Massachusetts, United States -... | ecosystem: Environmental > Terrestrial > Soil > Temperate forest > O... | reverse complement strand
GAGGACGGGGCCTGCGATATTGGGGAAGATCTCGGAGCGGATCAGATAAAGGACGCCTTCCCCGCGTGCCCGCGCCACCGTGACGAAATCCATTGCTTTGATGTTGACGGCAAGGGCCCGGCTGAAGCGATAGGCGCCTGGCGTGTAGATCACCGCAAGGGTGAGCACGAGGACCGGGATTGACGATCCGACAGCGGCCACGACGACAAGGCCGAAGAGCTTGCTGGGGATTGAGTTCAGCGCATCCAGGAACCTGCTCAGTACGACATCGTACCATCCCCCTGTTACCGCCGCGCTCATGCCGAGCACAACACCTGAGAAACAGGCGATGAAGACCGCGGCAAGAGAGATCCCCACCGTGTAGCGCGCGCCCATCAAGACGCGGGAGAAAATGTCACGACCCAGATAATCCGTCCCCATCCAGAACTTCGAGGACATCGGGCCGAAATAATCGAAGTCGACGATTTCCCCAATCGGATAGGGGGTCAGAAGCGGGGCGAAGACGGCAATCAGAGCCCACAGGAAGATTACTGTCAGCGCGACTATTCCCACGGCGTTGAACCGGTAACCGAGCTTGCGAGGCGACAAAGCAAACTGGGCCATGATCAACGAAGCCTCGGATTGGAGAGGATCGCGATAATGTCTGCGATGGTGATGAGGATGAGATAGGCGAGACAAAAGATCATTGCGCAAGTCTGAATCAGGGGCAGATCCCGTGTTGCCACGGCGTCCACCATCAGCTTTGCGATGCCTGGGTAGTTGAATATGGTCTCGACGATAATCACGCCGCCCAAAAGATAAGAAAGGGAGAGGGCGACCGCATTGACGATCGGGCCGAGCGCATTGGGCAGGGCATGCTTGAGCACGATTCTTCGTCTCGAGGCCCCCTTCAAAAGCGCCATTTCGGCATAGGGGGTGTCCAATGTTTCGATGACGGCGGCCCGTGTCATGCGGATCATCTGCGCCGAGATCACGAAGCTGAGCGTGATCACCGGCATGGCGAACACGCGCAACAACTCACCAAAGGAGTGGACTTCGTTGGCAAAGGAGAGAGCCGGCAGCCATTTCAAGTAGACCGCAAAGATCAGCACCGCCGATGTCGCAACCATGAATTCCGGTACTGAGATAACCGCGATCGTGATGGTGGTTATGATGCGGTCGTAAAGCGAGCCGCGCATGATCGCGGCTGTAATGCCGAGCATGAGCGCGATTGGAACGGAAAAGAGCGCCGTTGCTGCCGCCAGTTTCAGGGAACTGACCAGACGTCCGCCAATCAGGTCCGCCACAGGCATTTTGTTGGCATAGGAGGTGCCAAGGTCCCCCGTCGCCAGTCCGAACAGCCAGCGAATAAAACGCACGATGGCCGGATCGTTGAGGTGCATGGCGGTGCGAAGGCCTGCAACAGCTTCGGGCGTTGCCGATTGCCCTAGGAGGATCTGGGCTACGTCACCAGGCAAAAGCTCCGTTGCAAAGAACACGGTGAAGGACACGACGAGCAGCGTGATCACGGCCACGAGCAATCGGTTCGTCACAAGATGGAGGACGTGGGTGTTCATGTGCACTCCCTGGCGCAAGTCGGCCCGCGACTATGCATTCATAAGCAACCGGCGGGGAAGTGACCCCCGCCGGTTGCATGATGAAGCCCTCACGCCTCAAGCCACACATATTCTGCAAAGGCATAGCCCATCATGCCACCGAGCGGATTGGCTTCCAGGCCCTGGAGCTTGGAGGAGATAGCATCCACGTTGGAAATGAAGACGGGGATCGCCGTGCCGGCTTCCTCGGAAATCATGACCTGCATCGCGTCGTAGATTTCCTTGCGCTTTGCCTGATCGAGCATGCCGCGCGCTTCGACCATCATGGAGTCGAACTTTTGCGACTTATACTGGCTCTCATTCCACGGGGCATCTGAGGCATAGAGCAGCGAGAACAAGATGTCGGGGGTTGGGCGCGGATTGATGTTGCCGAAATGGACGGGCGCCTTCAGCCAGTAGTTCGACCAGTAACCGTCGGAAGGAACCCGCTGGACATCCAGCTTCATGCCGATTTCAGCGCCTGCCTGCTGAACCACTGTGGCCATGTCGATCGAGGAGGTCGCAGCTTCGGAGGCGATGACCGGGATGGTCTGACCGATGAGGCCGGCCTTTTCGAAATGGAACTTTGCCTTTTCCGGGTCATAGGCTTTCGGCTTCAGATCGGCATTGTGATAGATGCTCGCGGCGGAAACCGGCTGGTCGTTGGCAATTTCGGCCAGTCCGCGCAGGACGGATTTCTGGATCTGCTCGCGGTTCAAAAGATATTTCATGCCGGTGACGAAGTCAGCCTTGTCGCCAGGGCTCAGGTCCAGGCGCATGTTGAGATTGGTGTAGTTGCCGGACGTGGTTTTTGACATCACGACCGAAGGCTGGCTTTCAAGGAGACGCATGGAACGGGGGTTGATGGATGCGGCAAGATGAATATCGCCCGACAGCAAAGCGTTGACGCGTGCGGTGTCATCGGAAATGGCGAAGAACTCGAAGGAGTCCAGATGGGGCCCGCCTTCCTTCCAGTAGTTTTTGTTCTTGAGCGCGATCGAGCGCACGCCGGGCTCGAACACGTCGCAAACAAAGGCCCCCGTGCCATTGGCCTTGGAAAAATCGGTGGTGCCTTCCGCCAGGATCATGAAGTGATGCATGGAGAGGATGGTCGGCAGATCCGCGTTCGGGTTGGCGAGCGTGATCTCGACGGTCTTATCATCGAGCGCTTTGATCGCCGTCATCTGCTTGGCGATCGAATTCACCTTTGAGCCTACGGCAGGGTCGAGATGGCGATTAAGCGAATAGACGACGTCCGCCGCCTTCAGCGTCTTGCCGTTGTGGAACGTCACGCCGCTGCGCAACTTGACCGTCCACACCTTTGCGTCGCCGCTCTCAATGCTCTGGGCCAACTCCATCTGCGCCACACCGTCCTTATTGAGGAAGGTGAGCCGGTTATAGAAGGCGCAGCAGCGCACGTAGTCAGTGGAGAGGGAAGCCTTGGCGGGGTCGAGTGTATCGGCGGTGGAGGAAGACCAGCCGGCCGCCTTGAGTGCGCCGCCCGAAACGGGCGTAGCGGCCAGGGCTTGCGTCGCCCGGCCCAAAATGCCCATTCCCGTGCTGGCAGCAATGCCGCCTGCCAGCAGCATCTGAAGTAGCTCGCGGCGGGTGGCGCCGCGGCGGATGGCGTTTTCGACCCGGGTGTTGTCGGCTGTGGACCAGTTCGTCATTGCGCTGTTGGTCATTGAGTTCCCCTTTTTGGTTGGATGCGATGATGAGCGTCCCGGCTCTTTTTCCGCCGATTTTCGCCCAGATGATTATCTGTCTTGCTCAGGCGGCTTTACTTTCCTCCACTGCATCGGCCAAACCCGCCATGGAGGTGAAGTGGAAGTCGGGCTTGGTGAAGCTTTCCGGCTCGATCGTGCCGCCATATCCCTTTTGGGCGTGGCGCCGCTCGATCCAGCAATTGGTTAGGCCCAGTTTCCTAGAGACTGCGATATCGTGATACTGGCTCTGCGCGACGTGCAGGATGTCGCCACGGCCATTGCCCTCGGATTCGACGAAGGCGAAGACCTTTTCGAAAAAGGCCGGATCGGGTTTCTCCGTTCCCGTATCGTCGGCGGTGAAGCTTGCGTAAAAGGGACTACCAAGTTCCATGGAGAAGTATTCAAAGGCCCAGCGCTGGGCATTGGTCATGGCGATGAGGCGATAACGCGTAGCCAGGCGAGCCAGGGCGTCGGTGCTGTCGGCAAAACCTTTCCACGATTTGGCAGAATTGCGCAGACGCTCACCATAGCGTTGCTCGGAAGGTAGATTCAGATCCGGCGCGATCTGCAGGTAGACACGGACGAGATCGTCCGGAAACAGACCGACATCGGGTGCGTAGCGCGCCTTACGGTAGAGCGCCAGGGCTGCTTCGCCGTCCACGGTGACACCAACTTCGGCACCGATCTGCGACAGGCAATCCTTGAGGCCACCTTCGAAGTCTATCAGCGTGCCGACGACGTCGAAGGTAAGATATTTGAAGTCCTGGAACGCCTTTGCCAAACCAATGCTCCTCATATGAACGCGCGCCGAAGCCCGAGCGCGCATCGATTTCAAGCTGAACGCTACGCTGAACCGGACTTTCAGCTTCCGGTCACTTCAAAGGCGGCCAATCGCCAGTTTTTTTAAATTTCTTTGCCGTTCGCAGACTTATTGTCTCAGGGTCTCATCGCCAGATTCTCTGAAAATACGAAGCCTGGCGGCACAAAATTGCGAATATGGCCGCAAACCGACATATTCGCAGAATAAGCGGGCGAGGACCTGCCTGGCGATAAGGCTCGAATAGGCGAGCGCACAGACAAGCCCAAGCCCCCATTGGGTCCTTTCACCATCCGGCCATGGCAGCGCGGACGTCCCGATCCTCTAAAGTTTGGTCGAGCGTCTTGCGGGTCCGATCGAGGATCGCGTCGATCTCATTTTCGCTACAGCACAAAGGCGGTGCGTACCCGATCACGCCATTGCTGAAGGCGCGAATAATAAGGCCGTTTTGCCAGGCACGGTCGAAAATTCGGCGTGATGCATCGGCCGCGACCGGAAGCGGTGTCTTGCGCTCCTTATCGGTCACCAGTTCGATCGCAGCGAGCATTCCTCGGCCACGAACGTCACCGACAAGCGGATGGTCCGCAAGGCTCTGAAGGCCAGCCATCAGACGCGCACCAGCCTTCCTGCCGTTGTCGAGTAGGCCGCCCTCGTAGAGGCGCAGGACTTCCAGCCCGACGGCGGCGCTGACAGGATGGGCCGAATAAGTATAGCCGTGTCCGACGGCCGCCCCGCCCGCGCCATCTGCGATGGTGTCGTACACTCTGTCGGACATGAAGACTGCACCCATCGGCACATAGCCCGAAGTCAGGCCTTTGGCTGTGGTCATGAAGTCGGGAACGATGCCTTCGTCGGAGCAGGCAAACAGCGGGCCGGTGCGGCCGAACCCGGTGATCACTTCATCGGCGATGAAGAGAATATCGAGTTCGCTGCATAGATCTCGCATTGCCTTCGTCCACCCCAATGGAGGGACGAGCACCCCGCCAGAGCCCTGGATCGGTTCGACATAGAAGGCGGCGACGCGATCGGCGCCCAGTTCCTCCACCTTGCCGCGCAGGGCGGCGAGGGAGGCTGTGATAATGGCCTGCGGATCGCTACCGACGGGGTTGCGATAGGCATAATGCGAGGGGATTTTGTGCTGCCAGTCGAGCGGCACACCAAAGCCTGCGTGGAAGGCGGGGAGGGCAGTCAGACCCGCCCCCACCGTCGAGGAGCCATGATAGCCTTGCTCCAGCGAGATGAACTGGTCTTTATGGGGCGTTCCCTTGGCGTGGTAATAATAGCGGATGAAACGAACCGTGCTGTCCACCGCATCCGAACCCCCAAGCGTGAAATAGATGTGGTTCAGATCGCCCGGTGCCCGATCGGCCAGCTCCGCTGCAAGGCGGATTGCCGGTTCCGAGCCCAAGCCAAAATAGCCGGTCGCATAGGGCAACTCGCGCATCTGCTGCGTGGCAGCCTCGACGATGCTTTCATGGCCATAGCCCGCGTTGACGCACCAAAGGCCGGCAAAGCCGTCGATCATCTGATGCCCTGTTGCATCGGCGAGCGTGGCGCCCTTACCGGATTTGAGAACGCGCACGCCTGCCTGTTCATGGCCGCGATAGGACGAAACCGGATGCACCAGATGAGCACGGTCAAGTTCGATTAGGGAATTGCTCAGCATTTATCTCTCCGGGTTCAACCAAGGGCCTGATTTGCCAGCGCGAAAGTCTGGAACGGCGGCAGGTCGACGCGAGCAGGTCTTGCCCTTTGCATGGCGATGCCGCCACCGACATGGGCGAGCCCTCGTTCCGCAAGCCAGGGCGAGAGGCCGGATGCCTCGCTCGTATCCACGCGAAGGAATTCACCGGGGCACGCGGCGAACAGGAAGGAGAGCAGGCTGCGCGCCTCATCGGCGGTCGCAGCGACCACAGGCCCGGCAACCTGACCCCGGCCAAAGAGCCGCAAGGCGGCAAAGCCAGCAGCGCGGCCGTTGCGGCGAAGCACGGCAACGCGGCCTTGCTCGAACAGGAGGGGGATGAGGGCTGCGCGGTCCAATCCGCTGGCTGCCCGGTCGATCGCGGCGAACTCAGCCACGTCTTCGGGCGCGGCCCATTCGACCTCGTCCGGGCGGTGAGCTGATGCGGCAATGCCTTGATGTTGCACAATGGCACCGCTCGCGCGGAAGCCAAGCTTTGTATAAAGCGGCAAGCCCTCTTTTGTTGCCACCAGCCGGCACTCCCGGCCTTTGCTTTCCTCAAGAGCGAAATCCATGAGGCGTCGACCGATGCCACGGCCGCGCATTGCCTCGTCAACGATCACCATGTTGATGGTGGCGGCTTGTTCCCCGTAGCGCGTGACCAAGGTGGTGCCCACCACCCGCTCGTCTTTCCTGGCAACGATACCTGTGCTGAGCGAGAGCACCATGGCCCAGTCCTGGCGCCGATGCGGCCATCCGGCCTGGCGGGACAACATCACTGCTCCATCAAGATGGTCGGGCGTGAATGGGGCGAGTTCGATGGCGCTTGCCTGCATCGTCTTTGTACCGAGCCTTGTGTCTTTCTCCCTCCTTGGTAGCTCTGCCCGCGAAGTGGATGGTCCCGACAATGGGGCAGGCACGACATCTTTGAACTGTTCGTCGGGGCAGCCACCGCATCTTATGCCGAACCATGTCAGTTGAGGCGCTAAGTGATCCGGCCGGCAGGAGGGTGCCACGCAACTCTCTGCTAAAGCGCAGCTGTGATACGAAACAATCTGCTTTCGGTTACGGCAATTGCGATGAATAGGGCGGGATCGAGCGCCTATCATAGCGGGGATGACAGCCCCCAGCGCCCAACCCTAGCAAGGACCACCCCGATATGTCTGAGTTTCGGCCGAAATACATCACGTTCGACTGCTATGGCACGCTCACAAATTTCCAGATGGCCGAGGCCGCACAGAAAATCTACGGTGTACAGCTCGAAGCGCCGAAGATGGCTCGCTTTGTCAAGAATTTCGCGGCCTACCGCCTTGACGAGATTCTGGGCGACTGGAAGCCCTACAATGAAGTCATCCACAATGCCGTGGAGCGAACCTGCCGCAAGAACGGCGTCGAATTCCGCGATGAGGACGCCCGCTCGATCTACGAGGCGGTGCCGAGCTGGGGGCCGCATCCAGATGTGCCTGTCGGGCTTGCCAAGGTGGCACGAGAAATTCCGCTGGTCATACTCTCGAACGCCATGAACGAGCAGATCATGTCAAACGTCGAGAAGCTCGGGGCCCCCTTTCACGCCGTCTATACGGCGCAGCAGGCCAACGCCTATAAGCCCCGTTTCAAGGCCTTCGAATATATGTTCGACATGCTGGGGTGCGGACCGGAGGATGTGCTGCACTGCTCGTCTTCTTTTCGGTATGACTTGATGTCGGCCTATGATCTGGGCATCAAGAACAAGGTCTGGGTCAACCGGGGCCATGAGCCTGCAAACCCGTATTACGAATATACCGAGATCAGGGACATTTCGGGCCTGCCCGGCGTCGTCGGTCTGTGACGGACCATGGCGATGAAGTTCAAGTCATATTGGCACGAAACGGCTCCGGCCTTCGACGGTGGGGCCGAAGGGCCGATTGAGGGTCATTATGACGTGGCTGTGGTCGGGGGCGGGTTCACGGGCCTGTCCGCAGCCAGGCACCTTGCCAAAGCGGGGGTGAGGGTTGTCGTTCTCGAGGCGGGGCAGGTTGGCTCGGGCGCTTCGGGCCGCAACGGTGGCCATCTCAACAACGGCATCGCCCATAGCTATCTGGCTGCCAAGAGCGAACTTGGCTCAGAGCGCGCCAAGGCGCTCTACCGCGCGTTCGACGACGCCGTCGATACGATTGAGCAGATTGTTGGTGAAGAGAAGATCGAGTGCGCATTTCGCCGAGCAGGCAAGCTCAAACTTGCCTCCAAGCCGGCGCATTTTGATGCGATTGCCCGGAATTTCGAGGTAGTCAATCGCGAGATCGACCCGGACACGGCGCTCATCAACGCTGCGGCCCTGTGCGATGAGGTCGGATCGACCGCGTTTCACGGCGCCATGCTGTCGAAGAAAAGTGCGATGATGCATATGGGTCGCTTTGTCACTGGATTGGCCAAGGCGGCGGTGCGACACGGGGCGACCGTCTTTGAAAACGCGCCGGTGACCGAGCGGCGGCTTGCCAATAGCAGGCACGAACTTATCACGCCGCGTGGCAACGTCACCGCTGCCAATGTCTTCGTGGCGACTGGGGCCTATACGTCAGGTCCCTTCAATTATTTCCGCCGCCGCATCGTCCCTGTCGGCAGCTTCATCATCGCGACCAGGCCGCTTTCTGAGAGCGAGGTTGCCGCATCCATGCCCGGCAACCGGACTTGTGTGACCTCGCTCAATATCGGCAATTACTTTCGCTTATCGCCAGACAATCGCTTGATCTTCGGCGGACGGGCCCGCTTCTCCGCCACATCGGACCAGCGCTCCGACGCCAAGAGCGGCGCTATATTGCGGGCGGGTCTGGCGCAGATCTTTCCTCGATTGGCCGACGTCGAGGTCGATTATTGTTGGGGCGGCCTGGTCGATATGACCAAGGATCGCTTTCCGCGCGCGGGCTTTGTGGATGGCACCTGGTTTGCCATGGGCTATTCCGGGCACGGCGCGCAGCTATCGACCCACATGGGCATCATCATCGCCGATGCCATCATGGGCAAAACCGACCGCAACCCGCTTTCTGGTCTTGAATGGCCGGCGATCGCGGGCCATTTCGGCAAGCCGTGGTTCCTGCCGCTCGTGGGCCTGTACTACAGGACGCTCGATCGCTTCCAGTAAAGCGCTCTGACAAAAAAGCGCGGGAGCAACTCTCCCGCGTCCTTTCGATTTCAGATCTGCTCAGTTCAAACCTCCGATATGGAAGCTCTTGAGTTCGAGATATTCTTCGATGCCGCATTGGGCGCCTTCACGCCCAAGGCCCGATTGCTTGACGCCGCCGAACGGAGCTACTTCCGTCGAGACTGAACCGGTGTTCAGGCCCACCATGCCGAACTCCAGCGCTTCGGCCACCCGCCAGGAACGCCTGAGACTTTCGGTATAAAAATAGGCGGCGAGACCAAAGGGCGTGCCATTGGCGATTTCGATGGCCTGAGCCTCGGTCTCGAAGCGAAAGAGCGGTGCGACTGGTCCGAAGGTCTCTTCGCTGGCAAGCAGCATGTCGGTCGTGGCATCACCGAGCACGATCGGTGCAGCATATTGCTTGCCATCCGGCATTGCCGGGCGTTCGGAGAGTAGGCGGGCCCCCTTGGCGAGGGCATCGGCGACATGCCGATCGATCTTTTCGATAGCTGCGGCATTGATCATCGGACCAATATCGATGTCGGCGTCCGTTCCGCGACCGACCTTCATGGCGGACACTTTGGCTGAAAGCTTGGCAGCAAAGGCGTCATAGACCCCCGTCTGGACCAGGATTCTGTTTGAACAGACGCAGGTCTGACCACCATTGCGGAATTTCGAAAGTATCGCTCCCTCAACCGCCAGATCGAGATCGGCATCGTCGAAGACGATGAAGGGTGCGTTGCCACCCAGTTCCAGGCTGAGGCGCTTAATGCTGTCGGCGGCACCGCGCATCAAGAGCGATCCGACGCGGGTCGATCCGGTAAACGAGATTTTGCGCACAGTCTGGTTGGCCATCAGCTCTGTGCCGATCTCGGCCGGCATGCCAGTGATGATGTTGATCACCCCCGGCGGAATGCCGGCACGTTCGGCGAGCACGCCAAGCGCCAGCGCTGAGAACGGCGTGAATTCGGAAGGCTTCACCACTACCGTGCAGCCGGCCGCAAGTGCGGGAGCGACCTTGCGGGTGATCATGGCGTTGGGAAAGTTCCACGGCGTGATAATCGCGCACACGCCCACCGCTTCCTTCAGGACCAGGATGCGCCGGTCAGCCGTGGGGGAGGGGATGGTGGTGCCGCCGATGCGCCGAGCTTCCTGCGCAAACCATTTGACGAAGGAAGCACCGTACCGGATCTCGCCCAGCGCCTCCGCCAGCGGCTTGCCCTGTTCGAGCGTGAGCAAGAGCGCTAGATCCTCTTCGTGCTCGATCATCAGACCGTGCCATGCCTCCAGCAAGGCGGCTCGCTCGGCATGGGTCTTTGCCCGCCACGGACCGAAGGCAGCCGAGGCAGCCTCGATCGCCGTGCGCGTTTGGGCGCCGCTGACATCGGGTACAGTGCCGATCACACTTTGCGTGGCCGGATCCGTGACCGCGAGGGACGCGCCGGAGGCGGCATTAAGCCACTTGCCTGCAATGAGGCATTGTTCGCGCAGAAGACCCTTATCCTTCAATTCTTTCATGATCATGCCCTTCCAATTATGCCAGTGCCGAGAGCACGGCTGCGGTGATCGCGTCGGTCTTGTCCTTGCCGGGTACGGTGCCGATGCCATGTGACGTCGCGGTCTCGATGGCATTGATGATCTCGGCTGCCGCTGTGCGCTCGCCCAGATGATCGAGCATCATCGCCCCTGACCAGATCGCCGCGATCGGGTTGGCAATCTTCAGATGCGCGATATCGGGTGCTGATCCGTGGACCGGCTCGAACATAGAAGGTGAAGTGGCGTCGGGATTGATGTTTGCCGATGCTGCAAAGCCAAGCCCACCCTGGATTGCCGCGCCGAGATCGGTGAGGATGTCACCAAACAAGTTCGAGGCAACGACGACGTCAAGGCTTTCGGGTGCCATCACCATTCGCGCCGCCATCGCGTCGATATGGTAGCTTGTTACCTCGACATCCGGATATTCGGGGGCCAGTTTCGCTGCGATCTCGTCCCAGAAGACCATCGAATATTTCTGCGCGTTCGACTTGGTCACGGAGGCCAGTTTTTTGCGGCGCAGCCGGGCCTGCTCAAAGCCGAAGCGA
>Ga0206919_1243_pt2 | contig 10982 bp, 9 predicted proteins | sample Alteio_BWOrgHeat_67_FD_152962 | JGI IMG/M metagenome (GOLD analysis project Ga0206919, IMG submission 152962) | Enriched cells from forest soil in Barre Woods Harvard Forest LTER site, Petersham, Massachusetts, United States -... | ecosystem: Environmental > Terrestrial > Soil > Temperate forest > O... | reverse complement strand
GATAAAAGGAGGCATACAGTATGTATTATATAATTCTATGCTACAGGGAGGGCTTTTCACACCTATGCCATTTGTTAAAACTCTTGTGTCGACCCCGCAGGGCAGTGAGGAAGTATATATTACAGAACCAAAAAAAATGATCGAGAATTTGGTTGGATATGCATCTTACGGACCTGTATTTGCATGCAGGCATTTCTGTATCTCTTATACACAAACCTGTTCTACGCCTGTTTTAAAGAATGTTTATGCTTACATTTATGGAAATTTAAGCATCCACTATTCCTGGTAATATGTTTATTGAGATAATTAATTTCCACCCCAAAATTCATTATAGATTGAAAAAAATCATTCCTGTATTTATAACAATAATAATTGCCCTCATTATTTGGGGCATTTGTTACCCTGCATTTATGAATGGAGATAGCTTGGTACAATATGGTCAGGCGCTTACCGGTAATTACGATGACTGGCATCCGCCTATAATGGCAATCTTATTACAATACGTTCTAAAGCTTGGCGGCGGAATTGGTTTTATCACTCTTATACAAACAGTAATGGGCTGTACAGGAATCTATCTATTATCAAGAGAAATTTTAGGACTATTTAATATTTCAGGCAGGAAGTATTATTATTTGCCATTATTAATTTTATTAATTCTACTCTTACCTGTTTCTCCATTGCCATTTCATTTAATGGCTTTTATTAAAGACACATGGGTAGAAATTGGTTTTATTTGGATAGCATATCTATCATTACATATTTACCATATAAAAACTACGCAATCAAAAAAAGCAATGTTGAGTTTCGTTTCTCTTATTACTTGTATGATTTTGGTTTTACTGGTAAGGCATAATGCTATAGTTATTTTACCAGTCTTTATGCTTCAGCTTTACTTACTTTCTAATAGCTATACCACAACCAAAAAATTCAAGCTATCAGGCATTGAGAATGGGTTACTGTTACTTTTAATTTACTTTTTTCTTTCACATCAAATTTATAACAGCTACCATGTAATTAAAACACATCCAGAGAATCAGGTTTATGCCACAGAATGCCTTGGTGTATTGGTAAACAATACCGACAATAAAAAATATTTGCCTTATATGTACAGTCACTTAACACCAAATTATGCCACAGCTTACATACCTGGCAATGTTGCACCAATTATGTGGTGGGGACCAATAAAAGCGGTGGATAGTGCTTTTAATAGAAATGATAGCCAGTTTACTGCTCAGTATTACAATTTAATAAAGCATGCTCCACTCTCCGTGCTGAAGGTGAAATGGGATGGATTTAGTTTGATGATACCCCCAAGAATTAAATACCATTGGTTTCATCCACAACTGGATAGTAACAACTATGGCCTTGCACAAAATGAATATTTCAGAAGCATTCGAATGAATTGGATATCCGGAACAAAACATGCATTGTCTGCTACACCATTCGCCTATATTTTTGGCGGGCATTTATTATGGTTTATTCTTAATATACTGCTGTTGGTATTATTCTTTATCAAAAAATTATCGCCTAATATTATATTCACAACTGTACTATTTATTCCTGCGCTCTATTGTTTGTCTTATTTATTAGCCTCTACCGATCCCGATTTTCGTTTTATTTACCCTTCGACTCTATTAATGCAGGTACTGTTTTTTAGTTTAATTAGTGTACTTGTCATTAGTAAGCTAAAGCCTAAGCGATCTACTATCTCAGCTTAATTACCTTAACATGTTCTGAAGTATTTGAAGGGCTAATGATATTAATAGAATATACTCCGTTATCATAAGCACTCAAATCAACTTGTTCCAAATTTGACTTACATGATATTGGTTTATCAGCAACAATTTTACCTGAGCTAACATCTACTACCTGCATTGTAGCACCATTACATTCATCTGCATTTAAGTTATAGCTAACATTTACCAACCCATTTGTAGGATTAGGATAAGCACTAAGCTGATAATTATTATTTGCTAGCTGATTAACACCTGCTGGGTTACCACATTGGCCAATATGCAATACAAAACGTGCTGCCTTAGTAGTGTCCGATATATTAAATGTATACGACGTGAAATTACTGATGTCCATTTGTAGTCCGGCAACCTTATCTTCAAGTACCAGGCAATAGCCTGTAGGTAATGTAGAAGAAGAATCAAGGCTAAGTGTATAAATACCCGAAACACCAACGATCGTCTTGATAGGAACATTAATAGCAGATGTAATTGCCGGCATACTGTTTATGGAAAGATCTTTCAGGGTAGAATCTTGCGTTGCTATTCCCGGAACCTGTGTATTGCTGCTATATATTTTGCGTGCATCAAGGCTTGCGTCATATTCGTTTGTTGCCCCATTACCAAACCTTACAAGTGCTTCGTCTTTATAACCATTACCCGCCAACTTAAACTTTAGAACATCGAATGCTTGATTGCCATCTGCTTGCAAAAAGGTTGGGTTTGAAGATACCTTAACATTCTCATTGCTCGCTAAAATTGGGTTAGCGGCATTGGTTTGTATCCAGAATGATTGAGACGAGGCAATGATACTTGATCCACCGTTTACAGATACACCAGATACCCAGCTAGCATACTGCTGTAGCGAATCATTCCATATATATACTGCATTATTAATGTGGCTTTTAGTCCAGGCAGCCGAATTCCAATCGATAGCAGAAGGGTAAGGATTACCTACCATAACCCATCCGTCATCAGAAGTACCTGCGCTGGGTGTATAGGTTACCGGAAATGTATGGCTAAATTTAACCGGTGGTCCGGTAACACTAAAGGTTAATGGAACTGAGCCAATATAACACCAGAACCCTACCCCCGGTGTTAAAGCATTACTAGAATCAGTAGCCGCTACATATCCATTTGCATCTGCGCCCAGTACCGATTCTTTGTAAGTGTATATTGACACAAACGGGTAACCGGGATTTGTTGAACCATGAAAGCCTGAGGTTGCAAAGCTTTTTTGCCAGCTGCCTATTGTTGCACCTGTAACCGGTGAAGCCAGGAATCTCCATGAAGTAGCTCCTTTAGGTATATACCTTTGCATGCTTATATTCCCTGCAAAATTACCAAGTATTGGAGCGATACTTGCAGTACCATTTGCAGTTGAAAGTAAAGTTAAATCGTAACCTGTTGTGGTAAAAGTACCTGAAGTAATAGTTAGTACACCCGATATATATTCATTAACTCCCAAATATGCACCTGCAGTATTATTAAGCGTAAGGTTTTTAAATATTGCAAAAGCTGTACCTCCTATTTGTTGTGCACTTGTACCCGCCAGAGTAATGCCGCTACCTGAATCAACAAACGTTTTATTATTTATCAGATTACCGTAGAAGGTAACTTTTGCACCATTGTGTATTTTAAAGTTCCCGCAATTAGTAAACTGATCCTGTGCATTTGCAGTTATACTTGTTAGTAGAACGCTGGCTAAGTATGTTATTTTTATATAGTTTTTCATGATGGGTAGTATTAAAGTTCTTTAGAAATATCTTTACTTGATTGTCATATTCATGGTCTGAACTGTCAAACTAGAGTTGTCTGTATTATTTTCAGCCCATACTTCTAAATAGTCATTGGGGTTTAGTGTAACTGTACATAATACAGGTACTGATTGTTCATCGCCATTACTATTCATTTTGGTGAACATTCCAGACTCAGGCAAGACCACTCCGTTTTTGGCAATGTAGAAGGAGTAATTTTTATTATTAGTACCCACAAATGAAAGGGCACACGTTACTATAAAAGATTGAACTTTTCTGCCTGTGTATGTTAATCTGTTACTGGCAGGTGATGTAACCCGGATCAAGTTAGTTGAAGTTGTGGTTCCCAATATTTTTGTTGGTACACTGGCTCCTGTAAATGATGTAGGCACCGCTGCAGTTACATAACAGTTACCGGTGGCCTGATCATCATTAAGCGTACTGATACCAATTGATTCGACATCCCAATAATCAGAAAAAGCACCTTTTGTATATGTACCGGTACCGGTAAACAACATAGATTGAATTGAACCATTTCCAACAGACGTTACTCCTGAAACATCAACTACAATCGCACTATTAGTAGAAGTGGCAACACAACCACCTCCTAAAATTTGAACGATACTGAACTTACCTGAGTATTTTTCGTATGTATTGTGGTTTGAACCATCCCACATAAGGTCGTACTGTAATACAATACTATCGTTCTGGAAAGTAATACCATTAGTATTGTAAAAGTAAGCTACATTCGAAAAATAAGTTGTGCCACCAACGCCTTGAATAGTGCCTAAACTATTAGATGCTACCATATAGCAGTTCTCCAGTATAAGGTTCTCATTTGCTCCGCCCCCATTTATATTAAAGATACTACCCGCCATCGCTGTCAATGTTAGCCATTCAATACTACCTGTGCTTGTTCCGGTGAACATGGCCAAACTGCCTGTATAAACTAACTTATCGTTTACTGCATCAAGCCCGGCTAACTTCGATCCATTCAAATTTATCTGGCTCGATAGGGCTATTGTTCCGTTTATTTGATAAAGAGTGCCCGCTACTAGTGTTATTATTCCTCCTGACGGCGTAGGAAGATCACTCGCCGATTTTACTATTACAAAATTCGACCTGATATTAGAAGAGTTTAGCGATTGTGTCCATTGAGTACCCGTCCAAGTATAAAGACCATCCGCCAAAGTCCCCCCTATGCTATATACCATCATACCTTCTGGCACAGGCGCAGTAAGTGGTGACGCTGAAGTAAGACTATTTAGTGCCATTCGGGGAGCAAGCAAGCCTTTATTGGTGCTCTCCAGTTCTAATAATGAGTTTGAGTTTATTGTATTTGGGTTGTTGCCTATTTTAACCTGGGCAAAAGCAGTAGTTATTCCGAAGAATAAGAGCATTGAGGCGAGAATCTTTGTTTTCATGTTGTTTAATTTTAACCAAAAGTAAGCCCTGCAAATGCCATTGACTGTCAGCATGTAACCAACTACCCCAACTTGGTAATGAACCCAGAAAACTATGTTATGAAATAAACCAGGCAGCTAACCGGTCTAATCTCTATTTTTGCCTCATGGGTCATTTATTAACCATAAATTTAAACCAATACCTGGGTGGTATATCTGTCGGCCTGGGCATGCTAGCGTATACTATATACATATCGGGCATACTTAATAACAAAACAAAACCCCACGCTTTTTCGTGGCTGTTATGGACAATAACCACCGCAGTTGTATTTATTGCACAAACTGCAAAAGGGGCGGGTGCCGGCTCATGGTCTACCGGATTTACTTGTGTGGTTTGCCTTGCCATCGGCATAATATCTTTATTCAAATACGATAAAGCCTATACCCTAACTGATATTCTATTTATCGGAATAGCCCTACTGGCTTTATTACCCTGGTTCTTTACTAAGAACCCTACAACCTCAGTAATTCTTATAGCAAGTATTGATGTTATCGGGTATGGACCAACACTCCGCAAAAGCTATTATTACCCCAATGAAGAAAAGGCCATTTCGTTCGGGCTTAATTCAGCCAAACACCTGATTTCTTTATTAGCACTGCAAAGCTATATGGTAGCAACATGGATATACCCTGCTTCGCAAATATTCATGAATGGGTTAGTACTAGCAATTGTACTGATAAGAAAAAGTCAATTAGCTAAAAAGGAGAAGTGTAGTTGAATAATTGCTTAAAGAGAGCTTACTTCCTGTATACTCTTTTTGTATTCATCTTTTAGCCGTGCAATAATCTCTTCACAGCTAAGTATATCTTCAATCAACTCTACCGATTTACCCGCACACCAAAGGCGTTTATAGTTATTAGGCAAAACAGAGTCTTCCAGCCTTTTCATGCCACGAATCTGCACCAACATTTTAAACCACTTCTTGGTACGTTTGTTATTACTCATTGCTCTTTCAAACCACGATTGGGTATAACCCATCTTTTTAGCTTCGGCTGTATCAATAATTGTACATGGGGTGCCAGATAATTTAGTAGTCATAACAATATCATCCATACCTGCATTTAAAATGGCTTGTTTGTATGCATCATTTACCATGCATTCTTTACTGCTAATAAAGCGTGTGCCTATTGAGGCTCCATCAGCACCCAACACACGCACGGATAACAAACCGGCGCCGGTAGCAATACCACCCGCTGCTATAACCGGTTTATCTGGAAAATTACTCTTTAAGGATGGCACAAGAACCTGTAATGGATTTGGCCCTGCATGGCCACCCGCACCCTGCCCTACTGCTATAAAGCCATCGCAACCCTCATCATAACATTTTTGTGCATGGGTTATATTTGTAACATCACAAAAAACTTTAGCGCCATAAGCTCTGGCAGCAGCAATAACTTCTTTAGGACTTCCCAATGATGTAATATAAAAAGGCACTTTTTTATCGGTGCAAATCTTAAGGTGTTTTTGGTAAAGCGGGTTGCTTTTTTGTGTTATTAGGTTAACACCATAACTTCCTTTCGGAGAATTCCCTTTAGCCGTGTTTAATTCATCAAGTAAAGTCCCGAGCTCTCCTTCTTTTCTATAATTGAGTGAAGGAAATGTGGCCATTACTCCACCTTTCATTCCGGCAATTAACATTTCTTTATTACTAACCAAAAACATTGGGGCCATTATAACAGGAAATTCTATGCCAAGCAACTCGGCCAACACTTTACTATTCATCATCTTAGGTAATTTGCCTTTCAAATATATATATGTTTGCAGGTAGAACAATAAAATAAGATTTAATCCCATGAATAAACTGAATGCTTTGGTTCAAAAGGCTAAGAATTCGGCCTTCTACTTATGGCTACTTAATGTAATTGTGCTCCGCACAGTACCATTTAATAAACCGCATAAGCTTAAAATAACCAAGCTTACCGATGATGAAATAACCATTACTGCAGTAAATAAATCATACAACCACAACCATATTAAAGGTATCCACGCATGCTTATTGGCTACGTTGTGCGAATATGCGTCAGGCCTAAGCCTAACGATGTACCTACCGGCCGGCGAGTACCGCATTATACTTAAAACCATTAATATGACTTACCACTATCAGGCGAAAATGAATGTCTCGGTAAAATTTAAGTTAGATAAGCAGGAAATTGAAAAAACAATTTTAACTCCATTACAAAGTCAGGAGGCAATCTTCAGAGAATATACTGTTGAAGCATACGACACAGCCGGCAACCACATTTGCACCGGCTTAATTAACTGGCAAATAAAAGCCTGGAAAAATGCTAAAATGAAAGTCAGTTAATTTTGCAGTTGCTTATAAAAGTTTAACAATCGGGAAGTATGACTTTTCAACGATAGCTTTTCCCTGTTTTTATAAAGGTTATTTATTTGCTCTTCATAAGGAATCGCACAAATAAGCCTACGTATGTCAGCAAAGTCTTCCTTTTTCGGTATAACTATACCTAATTTATACCGTTCTACTAACCAACTTTGGTACCTGACATCCTGGCTAACAAGTATGGGTATACCCGCTTCAACATAGTTGAACATCTTTAAAGTTGTAGCATACTTATGCTTTAAATCAGACTGACCCGAATTGACCTTGAAGAACGGCATAATACCATAATGATATTTAGAAAGTTCTTTACCCAAATCTTGTTGCGAAACAGCCATGTGAAAATGGAAATATGGGTTATCTTTAGCTATTTTCTCATATTCCATATAATCTGGCTTTAGCACTGAAGGACTAGGATATATGTGAAAATGTATCTTTTGCTTAGATAGATAATCTATCAACCAATGGAATTGCACTGAACCATAATGCACCTTATCACGATGCGAGCCCATTACACCACCAGCATAAACCAGATGTATATCATCAACAGAAAAAGATTTTGGAGTAGAACTGAAATAATCATTATCGGCATAAAGTGGAAAGAAAAGCCTTTTCTTTTTCTCATTTACCTTCCACATCCTTCTTGCCACAGCAGGCTCTAATGAATGTGCAATAATACCATCTGAACTTTGAAAGCAGAGCTTCTCATATGGAAGCTCTTCTTTAAGCCACCGGAGCCTTGAATTATGACCATAGTACAAGATAAACACGTCCTGGTAGTCAGTAATGACCGGTGAAGCCGGATGATATTTTTTACTTGCTTCCAACGCTATATATGGGTATTTGCTTTTAGGTGCAAAGCCGTGTAATATATAAGGGGCCGGTAGTGCCTTTATTAATCTTTTTAAATGCCACTTATTCCGGAAGAGTATAGTATGATCAATCTCCTTGTTAGAGAACTTCTCTACAAATCCTCTTTCATGACAAAGCAATATGGTAGTAAAAGGTTCACATTTTTTACACCATTTAGCCAGTCTTGCAATACGTGGTGGCAGAAACTCACCGACGTACATTATTATTTTCGTATTCTTTGCCATCACCTTCGTGTTAGCAACAGGTACATGAGTAGTCCACAATAAAGCATCCCAAGCTGAAGTAACTTTATCATAAATAAACCATTTTAGTTTATCTAATAATATGTATACGTTACTGAGCTGCGACATAATTATACTTTACTTTTCAGGAGCAAAAAATCTAATTTTCGTGTAATTGTATATAAGATCGTTCACATCCTTCGAAAGCTTGAAGTATAATATGGCGCCGCCATACAAAACCATAATAACTGTTGATCTTACTACGATATCGACATACTTATTATGAAGATAAGGTATTTGTGATACTATGACCCAAACGGCAACCGTGATAATTAATACCCAAAGACAATTAATTGTGAATGGTTGCATTTTGTAATAATACTGCACAAAAATAAGACGTAAGAAATTATATAGCGCTATACTACAAAGCGTTGCCAGTGCAGCACCTAATATCCCATACATGGGTATTAACACAAGATTCATTAAAACAGTCGCAACAATCAAGAAAAGCATAAACCAAAGATCTGATCTGTATTTTTTTGAAGTAACAATAATATAGCCATTTAAGCCAGTGGCCATGTCAATATACTTAGCAAGCGCCAAAAAGAGAAATGTGTATTTGGCAGTATAATAATCCTTCGGCATGAATCTAAAAATACAATCAATATTACACCATAGCCCCAAGAATAATAAACCACCTAATATCATATCTACCAGTGATGCTTTTTCATAAAGATCGCGCATCCCTTTCATATCCCTTTCTTTCCAGTAACGCGCAATAATTGGATGTGCTATTTTTTGTATTGACCTAAACGGTAAAGTCATTACCATAGCAATTAAAAATACAGTTGTATATATTCCCGCCTGTCCAAGATTAAGCTTTGCGGCAACCATTAGTGAGTCTATATTTACCAAAACCGTACCACCCAAAGCGCTCATAATAGTAAATATCCCATACACTATTATAATCTTTAAGAATCTTCCGAATTTAACACTTTTTACAGGTTTTAAAAAGAGCTGTTTTAAATATGCAGTATACGCCAAAAGTATTAATGCTATTAAGCCATTGCCCAGTACATACAGAATAACAAAAAGGTGAAAATCTATTAGCTTTAAGGCATAGAGACCAATAATTATAGTAACCAAAACGCGTCCGACCAATTCGTAGGCAAACGTAGCAACACCCGTTTTTAATAAAGCCCTTAAATACGATTCTAAAAATTGAAAATAAAGTAAACCAAGCGCAAATGGAATATTATAATAATAAAAGTCGACCAGTAAAGGCGAGCTTGCACTATAATGTTGAATAAATAATGGCTTAAGAAATATAAACAGTATAGTTGCCAATAAAAAACCTATAGTTATTACAACATTACACCAAAAGAAAAAACCGTGGTGCTGTTTCTGTTTGTCATTAAAGTAAGGAAAGAATCGAAGACTAACAGTAGATATACCTAATGTGGCAACCTGTGCATAAAGAACCGAAATATTATTGAGCACATTAATAAGGCCAACTTGCTGAAGTGTAAGAAAATTAGTAAAAAGCAGTATTTTATTGAAATACCCCAAAGCTGCGCCTGCGTATGAAAACAAGGTTAATCTAACGCTCGCTTTTTGAATTACTCCCATATTACCAATTGAACTTGTACTTAAAGAACATCATTAAACTACCTAAGGACACTATGACAGTACTATTTCAAAAAATGCTGAATAAATCGAATTAAGTCTTTTTTATAAACGGGATGGGCATTCCCTATTATTTCAACCGCTAAAGCTCCTACACAGTTACCCACAAAAGATGCAACTTCTGGCGGCATGCCTTGGTAAGCACCTAATGTTGTGAACGAAAGCACAGCATCACCAGCTCCTACCGAGTCTTTCACGGATCTAGCAACAGCCGGTGCCCGGTAAAATTTACTCTTTTCATGCCATACAGATCCTTCCTGGCCTAATGTAATCTGTATCTTTTCAGCTTTAGTTACCTTCTTCAATTGTTTTATTAAAGACTCTACATCACCATAATTATCTCCAAACGGTAAACGAAGCTCCTTCTCATCAATTGAAATATAATCAACCTTCTTGTACTTTGTAATGTAGTTATACCCATAGTTGTTACTATTTGTTTGGGCATTCACTGCAACATACTTTCCCGCAGCTTCGATGAACTTAATTATGTTCGGAGTAATAAATCCGTGACCAAAGTCAGTAACCAGAACCATATCATACTTAGGTAACTCCTTTTTAAGGTATGATATAATTTCAGCTTCCAGTTTCTCATCAATGTAGTGGTCATTCATGAAGGTAACTTCAAAAAGCTTAATGTTCATGTATTTGTCCAAGTACCTTCTTTTGGTATTCGTTGGACCATCAGCCCTTTGAAAAAATTTCGAATCAACACCAGAAGAGAGATTCTTCTTGATAACTTTATCCTGAAGGTTCTGCTTACCAAGACACGTAACTAATTTAACTTCTCCGGCAAATTGCTCCAAATGGTTTGCAACAGCTAACACACCTCCTGCATATACCTCTTCTCGCATATATATGCTCGATATAGTTGGAGACTTTGATGACTTACCCAATGGGGCACAGTAGTGATACT
>Ga0206919_1259_pt1 | contig 11027 bp, 8 predicted proteins | sample Alteio_BWOrgHeat_67_FD_152962 | JGI IMG/M metagenome (GOLD analysis project Ga0206919, IMG submission 152962) | Enriched cells from forest soil in Barre Woods Harvard Forest LTER site, Petersham, Massachusetts, United States -... | ecosystem: Environmental > Terrestrial > Soil > Temperate forest > O... | reverse complement strand
GTGAAGGTACCCAACAGCAAATGCTTCGTTTTGAGATCAAGGCCAGCAAAATAGATGATATTTTCATTAGTCATTTGCACGGCGACCATTACCTGGGGCTGGTTGGGTTACTATCATCACTGCATCTCAACGGCCGTAAAAAACCGCTCTGTATTTATTGCCCCGCTCCACTAAAAGAGATTATTGAACTGCAATTAAGATACTCAGAAACCGTACTAAACTATCCCATCCAGTACAAATTTACCAACGGATCTTTGGCAGAAGTGATCTTTGAAAATGATGATATTACTGTTGAAACTATTCCGTTAGATCACCGCATACCCTGTACAGGTTTTCTATTCAGGCAAAAAAAGCGCATGCGCCGTTTGATAAAGGAAAAGGTGGAGGAACTGGGTATCCCGGTGCCATATTATACTTCGTTGAAAAAAGGAAGAGATTACACAGCAATTGATGGAACGGTGTATGCAAATAGTTTATTCACTATCGCCCCGGAAGAACCACGTAGCTATGCCTATTGTTCTGATACACTCTATAATGAAAATTATTTTAAAAAGATAGCCAACGTTTCACTGCTTTATCACGAGGCCACGTTTATGAACGATATGCTTGACCGGGCCCGTGAAACCCATCACACCACGGCCTGGCAAGCCGGCGACGTGGCTCAAAAGGTAGGAGCCAAACAACTGGTCATCGGGCACTTTTCGGCACGATACAAAAAATTGGACGGCTTGCTGGATGAAGCCAGGAGCACATTCCCCGAAACCGAACTGGCGGTGGAAGGTAAAACCTTTGTGATCAGCTAATCTAAAAATTGTACCCCAGGCCAAATTTATAACCCCCATCATATAAGTTGAAGGTGTTAACCGTGTGACGGTAAGTATCTACCGCATGATATTGAGCGTATGGGTTAATAAATATGCTCAGGTGTTTCCAACTATAACGTGCGCCCAGGCCAATCTCGAAGCCTACCCCTGTTTGCTTTTGCGTATTGCTTACTTCGGGCGTATTGGTTTGAAAATCGAACAGAAGACCGCCATCTACAAACAAGTACCGTAAGAAATTAATTCGCGCAATCACCGGAACAGTGATTAGTTTGATCTCTTCATTTTCATAAAAAGTTCCTTTACCACCTACAATATAGCTAAACAGCAATTTGTCATCAGCCGACATGACGCCTGTTTGCAGTGTGAGCCATTTGGTGAACGTATGCTCATAACCTATGCCGAACGACCGGCTGCCTTCGCCGGTATAACCAAAATCGCCAATGGCACCGTTGATGTTATATTCATTACTGGCTGTACCGTAAACAACTGAAATCGTATTATTAAACTGTGAGAATGCCTGTTCGCTTAAAAACAACACGGCGGCGAGGATCAGGATTCGTTTCATGGTGATACTGGTTAATATCCAAATATATAACTAAGGATTTAATAGCAAAACGCAGTTGCTGTTAAAAATTGTTAAATAGCAATTCACACTTATGCAACTTTTCCACAATAGGGCTAAACAAACCGCAATACATTAACTTTACCCATCGCTTAAAAAGGAGAATAATTTGGCAAAGGAAACGCCCTTAATGCAGCAGTATAATACCATTAAAACAAAGTACCCCGGTGCTTTGCTGCTGTTTCGTGTCGGCGATTTTTATGAGACCTTTGGTGAAGATGCCATTAAAGCATCGGGCATTTTAGGTATTGTGCTTACCAGGCGCGCCAATGGTGCAGCTACGCATATCGAGTTAGCCGGATTCCCGCACCACTCTTTAGAAACCTATTTGCCAAAATTGGTGCGTGCTGGCCAGCGGGTTGCGATTTGCGATCAGTTAGAGGATCCAAAAACCACCAAAACCATTGTGAAACGCGGTGTGACCGAACTGGTAACACCCGGCGTTGCCATCAGCGACAATATCCTGCAGCAAAAAACCAATAATTATCTTGCCTCGCTGTATTTTGAAAAGAACAGCGTTGGCATTGCACTGATAGATATTTCCACGGGCGAGTTCCTTACTGCGCAAGGCAGCAGCGACTATATAGACAACTTACTGCAAAGTTTTAGTCCGAGCGAGGTGATTTATCCGAAAAGCCGCCAGGGCGATTTTAAAGACACCTATGGCGATCGTTTTTATACCTACACGCTGGATGAATGGCCGTACAGCGGCGACTATGCCTATGAGACTTTGCTCAAGCACTTTGGCGTCACCTCACTAAAAGGTTTTGGGATTGACAGGCTGAATTTGGGCATTGTAGCGGCCGGTGTGGCATTACATTATCTGAACGAGACCGAACATCGCAACTTGCAGCATATATCGGCTATTAGTCGTATTGAGGAAGACAGATACCTGTGGCTGGACCGGTATAGTGTGCGCAACCTGGAATTGGTAGGCTCAACCAATGAAAACGCCAGGACACTGGTAGACGTGCTTGATCAAACCTGCTCGCCGATGGGCGCGCGATTGTTGCGCCGATGGATAGTGATGCCTTTGAAAGAGATCAAACCTATTAATGATCGTTTAGGCGTGGTGGAATATTTGATCAATCACGAAGAACTACGTGATGAGCTGATGCAACAACTGCGGCAAATAGGCGACCTGGAACGTTTGATCTCAAAGATCGGCTTGCAAAAAGCCAACCCACGCGAAGCTTGTCAATTGAAGAAAGCATTGATAGCTATTGGTTACATAAAAGCTATTTGCGATTCTTCCGAAAGCCTGCCACTGAAAGCCATTGGCGAACAACTCAATCCCTGCACTTTGATCAGTGAACGTATTGAACGCGAGTTAAATCCAGAGCCGCCGGTAATGATCATTAAGGGTTCTGTAATAAATGACGGGATTAATGAGGAGTTAGATAGATTACGAAAGATAGCTTTTGGCGGCAAAGGTTATTTGTTAGAGATACAAAAGCGCGAGGCCGAAATAACCGGCATCCCGTCGTTAAAGGTATCGTTTAACAACGTGTTTGGCTATTACCTTGAAGTGACTCATATTCACCGTGATAAAGTGCCTGCCGACTGGATACGCAAGCAAACGCTGGTAAACGCCGAACGTTATATTACGCCCGAGCTAAAAGAATATGAAGAGCAGATATTGGGCGCTGAAGAAAAAATATTAACAATTGAAACGCAACTCTATAATGAATTGCTTTACGCGCTTGCAGAATACATTAAGCCCATACAGCTCAATGCGCAATTGATCGCCAGGCTGGATGTATTACTCAACTTTGCCACCATTTCCATTAAAAACCATTACGTAAAGCCTGAGATTAATGATAGCCGCGTAATAGATATTAAAGGAGGCCGTCACCCCGTAATAGAAAAGAATTTGCCGTTAGGAGAAGAGTATATTACTAATGACGTCTATCTCGACTCTGAAACCCAGCAGATCATTATTATTACCGGCCCCAATATGGCAGGTAAGTCGGCCCTGCTGCGACAGACCGGTTTAATAGTGCTGATGGCGCAGATGGGCTGTTTTGTGCCTGCTAAGGTGGCCGATATTGGCGTGGTTGATAAGATATTTACACGTGTAGGCGCATCGGATAACCTATCATCAGGCGAATCGACCTTTATGGTGGAAATGAATGAAACGGCGAGCATTTTAAATAACCTTTCAGATCGGAGTTTGATCCTCTTAGACGAAATAGGCCGCGGTACGTCTACTTATGATGGCATCTCCATCGCTTGGTCCATTGCAGAGTATATTCATAACCATCCTACCGCCAAAGCCAAAACACTTTTTGCTACACATTATCACGAATTGAACGAGTTAACCAACTCGTTCAATCGCATTAAAAACTTCAATGTTACCGTTAAGGAGGTGGGCCACCAGATCATTTTCCTGCGTAAACTACAACCCGGCGGCAGTGAGCATAGCTTTGGCATCCATGTGGCCAAACTGGCCGGTATGCCGCAAAAGGTATTAAGCCGCGCCAATGACATCCTAAAGAAACTGGAAAATGAACGTACCGGCGGCGAGCACATTAAAGAAAGCATTCGTAAGGTGCAGCGCCAGGCTGTGCAGATGCAAATGTTCTCCATCGATGACCCGGTATTGGTTAAAATCCGCGACACACTCAATAACCTCGACGTAAATACTTTAACTCCGGTGGAGGCGTTGATGAAACTGGATGAGATACATCGGTTGATCAAGAGCTGAAGGTACCTCTGCACATGATGATGTGGATATGTTTAAAACAAGCCTCAACAACCGAAATTTGATAGCATTACTTTTACCATATGAAGATAGGTTTACAGCGTAGCCGGGGTATTTTATTACTTGTATTTGCAATCATCTTATTTTCCTGTCATTCACGCCGCGCTGCTATGAAAGGCGAACCAGGCGAGATCGTAAAACCACAAACCAGCGTAGCCGACAAATATTCGGAGTTAATGGCTGTTAATAAAAGCGATATTAAAAATGGCCGTTTGTACGAATTTATAGACCAATGGATGGGCGTACCTTATAAGTTCGGCGGATTGGATAAAGACGGCGTAGACTGCTCGGGCTTGACTTATTTGTTAGAGCAACAGGTTTATGGCATTAACTTACCACGAATGACCAGCCAGCAGGTAACGGTTATCAAGCGCAAATATGAAGAGGAGCTAAAAGAGGGCGATCTTGTTTTCTTTGACTTTGATGGCAAGCAGTTTAGCCACGTAGGCGTATATCTTCAAAACGGTTACATAGTACATGCCAGTTCGACAAAAGGCGTCATGATCGTTAAGCTGCGCAGCCCGTCAATGTACAAATACTTCTCGCGCTGCGGTTCGGTCATGTCCGATTTCTCAGCGCAGCAAAATTTTCAATAGTTCAGTTTTCCGCATCTTTCGAAAGCTCTTTTTGTTTTCTGCTGCCTATTTTAAAGATGGCTGAGAGTGAGTTGTTTCCAACTCCCGGATAAAACTTCTTTTTTAATCTTCTAACAACAATGACATAAGCAAGGACAGCGGCAACCGGGGCTAACTCGTTCCATGCAAAATATTGCGTAAGAAAAAGCACTATAACAAAGAGGGGAAGAATAAACACATTGATGCGGGTTGCTTTCCATCGCAATACTTTATCAAGATCGCTCCTTTTAATACATAGCCTGTCGCTGTTTTTTACAATATAGCCGGATAGTAGTGTTTGGGTAAAAAAAGTAAATGACATCACACCAAAGTAGTTGTAAAGGCCCCATGAATGACGTAAAGCGTGCGAACCCGACAGGAAAGAAGACAAACCAAACGGGAATAAAGAAACACTAAACAAAAACAACAAATTGATTGCCAATAACGGAATATCATAATCCTTTATGAAGCTAAAAATGCGAAGATGACTGACCCAAAATACACCGATAGCAAAAAAACTAAATCCGTAAGCCGAAACTTTAGGTAATATATCGAGATAAGAGAGTTTGGCAGCTTCCGGCGTTTCCGGGATCTTGATATCGAGCACCATAATGGTGATGATAATGGCAAATACGGCGTCACTAAAAAATATCAGCCGCTCAACCTGGAATTCTTTTTTTAATTCTAATTCTTCGTTTACGTCCATTGTTGGCAATTCTTAAGATGAATTAAATAACTTTGTGCTGCATGGCAAAAGATAAAGAAGGGTATAGTTTCTGGACTAAATATAAGAAATTCGCGGTCAACGAAATGTTATTATATATAATTATGGTAGTTGGTATTATTCTGGGTATAATTATTTTTAGTTAGCGCCTTTTGTAAGGCTTATGCCCAGGCGGTCGGTCTCATTTACCTTTTCATAGAAATTCACCAGGTCGTCATACAGTTCCTTTTTGTACGTGCCATCAATAATTTGCAGTTTACGGTTATAAACCAGTTTGCCGTCTTTATAAGACGTTGTTACATGATAGTTGCCGAATGGCTTTTCTATCAATACATTTAAATGCGTTAAAGGGGGAAGGTAACCTTGTGGTAGCTTATAGGTAATTTCATCTTCGTAGGTGTAACCATCGTTAATATATACGTCATTTACGCGATTACGTACATCCCGCGGAGTTGCAGAAGTGTGGTCTACCGGATTGATCACAAATCGTAACTGCCCGTTATTTTCGGTGCCAAACCCATATGCACTAAACTGCAAGTTTTCGGTAGTAACCGGTTGCAGGCTTTTATCCTGGGTAATCTCCAGCTTGTCGACAGTCAGGTTATTGATACCATAGGTATGCTGGATCATTTTATTACGCTCCACCGGCGATTCATCCATAAAACGTTCCCGGTCATCATATTGTAAGCCCTTAAAGGTAGTGGTCATGTTCCCGGTAAGCTCTCCCGCGCCGTTTAGTATAAAATTTGCCTTTCGGATCTGCGAATTACCGGCCGCCCCATATTTTGGTGTATGCATCAATTTCCCACCCTGGGGTGTACAAGCTAACACCCAGCGATCATCAGTAAAATCGCCGAGATAACCGAATGGGGTTTTTTGGCTGGTACATTCCAGCCAGGTAGTATCGTTTTTAAATGGTAGACAAAGTATAACATGATCCCCCTGGTTCATACTCGGGAAATCAGGTATTATACTTATTTTTTGATCGCCTGATTTTACCACGCAGTAGTAGGAGTCTATGCCTGCAAGTTTTAGCAAAGATTGTGTATAATTAACCAGTCCCTTGCAATCGCCATAACTTAATTTATCAACATCTGAGGCCAGGAACGGTTGATAGCCGCCAATTCCTACCTGAACGCTGACGTAATGCGTTTTGGCTTGCATATATTCGTATATTTTTTTTGCCTTTTGTTTGACGTCACTAATGCCGGCAACTAATTGGGTGATATACTGGGCAGTTTCACCGGATATGGCCTGCCGGTTCATTAGCAATTTATCATATTGCCACTTACCTAACTCGTTCCAGGTTGTAAACGAGCCGCGTACTCCCTGGTATTCAAATTTTTCAGGTGCTATGCGCAATTCGGCTGTGTAAACTTCGCGGTTAGGGCTGTAGGGCTCCGGACGGTAAGCTTTTATATTGCTCATTTGCCAGGTATAGGTTTTTAACCCGGCATTTTCAGTTATTGCCGCTTTCGCAGGTATATTGGTCTCTTTATATCTTATATTAAAATCGGGTTTGCACGTAAATGTATAAACGCTTTTTTCAACGGCAGTTGATGCAGTTTCTTGTGGTACCCATGTTTCAAACATTAATGACTGCTTTTCTTTTACCTCGTAATCGTAAACAACAGTATATGGGTAGGTAGAAATTGGCGGCACATAGTGCTTTACCCGTATATCCTGGAATAACGAAAACCCATCTTCGGCATATTGATCTTCAAAATTACTTTCGGAGAATTTATCGATCTGTTTTCCAAATTCATCATACATCAATCCTTTAATAGATTTGATCACCATGCTTTTATTGTAGAAGACAGCCAAATGGGCGGCGTCCTCACCATTTTTATTAAGTACCGTAATAGCCAGTTTGGTGTGTGTTAACACATTGTCGAAATCTTTTACTTCCACATTGGTTTCCTGGTAGCGTATCACCGCACTGGCGTAGGATAAAAGCTCTTTAGGTATTGCGACAGCCGGATAATTCTGTTGCGCGCGAAGACCTGAAACAGCCATCAAAAAAGAAAAAAATAGTAAACCCTGTTTCATATCTTCTTTTTCAGTACAATATTTTCCTTTTCAATAGCAATAATCCTATTGTATAACTCTTTCAAATAAGGATATTCTGATTGATTATATATCGATTTGCTGAATTGGGTCACATAAGTAAAATTGAAAGAATCTCCTACAGTCTGGAAACTGGTAATGAACTTGCCTCCGCCATTCGGTAAGGCAATACTTTGACTTTTGGGTTCGTCGCCTAAGGTGTAGTTTTGCGGCAAATGCAAGGTGACGCTATAGCGCCTGTCTGACGGCATCCCCCAGTCAACAGGATAGTCGCGATCGGGTAATTTGAACGGGTTTACGGTAGTCCTGTCGAAAAAATACGGATCAAAAGAAAGTTGGTTGCCATTGAAGCCGTCGTGCGTTTCTAACTCTATTTCATACTTTTCTGTAAGTGGCGAATTAAGACTGTCTAAACCCGTAATGTCCGATTTTAAGATTTTAATAGCGTGTAACCTTTCGTCCAGGTTCTCAACATACTCATTTAACGAATTAAACTTTTTCATGGCCTTGCGGTTCATGTATGCACTGTAACCCAGGGAGTAGTGAACTAAAGTTCCCTTGATCTTGCCGTCTTCCTGCAAAGTGAGATCAAAGTTGAAGCTGTCACTCTCACGCTGGGGCGTCTTATCCATGTCAATCCAGTAAGAAGCCTTGCCGGGGCTAAACACTCTTCCCTTATCATTTAAACATTTCATTGGCAGTAGCCCGAAGGCAAGCAATGGGTCTGACGCATCAAGCAGGTAACTTTTGTCACCGATGTTTGCTTTTGCTATTACATAGTCAAAATCGCCCAATACAGGGTACAACATATTTATGGTACCGTGATTGCGGGTTGATAGGGTGACCGCTTCGGTGGGAACTCCGGCATCGTTTAAAGCTACCACAAGAGAGAGATTAATATCGGCAATACTACCAGAATGCGCGTTGAAAGCAGTTTTTAAGCCGTCAACACTATAAATGCCGATATAGTTGTCCCATTTGTAAGATTTTTGAATAAACGCGTAAACAGCACGTGCTTTTTCCAGGTCAGATTGGCCCGCAGAGATAACACCGGTTAATTTGTCTTTAAAAAGTCCTTTTTTCCGTATCTGGCCGCCAAAATCCTCGTTAATACGTAGTTGGTCATCAATGTCTTTCCATTCCCGGGTAACTTTAACTTTGGTATAAGTGTATGGATTCACGTATTCCTCCAACTCAAAATTTAAAGCCGACTTAAAATTCTTAGGCGCGGTCATATAATCTTCTTCTACGAACGCAGGGATGTTCTTCATGCCGTAAACTATTTTTGAACAATCATTCTTAGCCCCGCGCAGGCTAAAACACTCTTTCTCCACTTCAGATTCATTGTTGCTAAGTTTTAAATAACCCCGAAGCGTAGCTTTATAATTAAAAAATGCCGGTATATGCACCAGGTATTGAGATGATATTTTTGGAATATCAGTTTGGAACTCCCATGACCTGAAATTTTCAAGGTAATAGGGGGAAATGATATGGTAAGAGTATTCTATTACGCTTCCAACTTTCATGCCCGGCATAGCAAATTTAATTGTATGCCAGTGTTTGTCTTGTTTGGTAGAATAGGTATTCTTAGAATTTAGTTCAGCGGACGTAAGCGCACCGTTATCATTATTAAAAGTAACGCCTTTGATATCATACACCTCTTCAAAAGCATTGTTATCTCCTTCGTAAAAAGGTATCTCCACATTACCTTTGTCCAGGCCCTTACTGTCAAGAATTTTTATTTTTACATGGTAGTAGTAAAATAAACGTACATTATTATCATTATCCGTATTAATTCTCGCTTCGCCAAACTCCTGTAGTACCAGGGCATGTGCGCCGGGGTCTTTGTCATAAGTTTTCATATCAAGTTCTTGCGAACTGTTGCTTGCATAAGTAAAATCCTGTGCTTTGACACTTAAAGCGGCAAATAATAGAAAAAGGAATGTTAGTTTTATTTTCATGTGAACTGTTATTCAGGCTGAGTTTAACAAATATTCAATGGATAATTTTAATAAAATATCGGCGTTTCTGCAAACGGCCACTTATAAAAGTGTATTAATTTTTAGATCGTAAATAATTCATTCTGCTGAAACTTTTTTCAGACCTTAGCTACCCTTTCAAACCTGTATAATGAAATTAAATTTAAAGCGGCCGCTGGCCTTTTTCGACCTTGAAGCCACCGGAACTAACGTTGGTGCGGATCGGATAGTAGAGATATCTGTGATTAAAATACATCCGGATGGTACCGAAGAAGTTAAAACCTGGCGTGTGCACCCCGGAATGCCAATACCGGTAGAGTCGTCTTTGATACATGGTATTTACGACGAACATATAAAAGACGAGCGGCAATTTAAAGAGCTGGCACAGGAAGTAGCCGATTTCCTGCATGAAAGTGATCTGGCCGGCTACAACTCTAACAAATTTGACATTCCGATGCTGGCCGAGGAATTTTTGCGTGCCGGCGTTCCGTTTGATATGGACAACCGCTTCTTTGTGGATGTGCAAAACATATTTCACCAGATGGAGCAACGCACTTTAAAAGCTGCTTACCAGTTTTATTGTAGTAAAGACATTATTAATGCTCACTCTGCCGAAGCCGATACCCGCGCTACGATGGAGGTACTATTAGCGCAATTAGATAAATATGCCGATGCAGATTGGGAGGATAAAAAGGGCAATAAAAGTAAACCGGTAGTAAACGATGTAGAAGCGTTGCATAAATTTACTAACCTGAGTCGCCCGGTTGACTTTGCCGGCCGCCTGGCTTACAATGAGCAAGGTGAAGAGGTATTTAACTTTGGTAAACACAAAGGCAAAAAAATAGAGGACGTATTTAACGTAGAACCAAGTTACTATTCGTGGATGATGCAGGGCGATTTCCCGTTGTACACCAAACGCAAATTGGAAGAAATATACAGCCGTTGGAACGCAAAAAAAAATGCAGTGCGACAGGCTAAACCCGTTCAACCGAGGCCGGCCATGTCTGAGCAAAAGAAAGAAAGCCACGCACCAACTCAAACCAAACCTGTACAGCCATTTAATAAAAACCAACATCATAACAGGCCATTTAAAAAAGAAGAGCCCGCTGCATTGACGCTTGCCCTACAGATGCTATTGTAGCGCCTTATGTGGTTGATGGCAGTAAATGTATATCCTATCTTACGATCGAGCTTAAAAATGAAATACCGCAAGAATTTAAGGGCAAGATGGACAACTGGATGTTCGGTTGTGATATTTGCCAGGATGTTTGTCCCTGGAACCGCTTCTCGGTGCTACACAACGAGCCATCTTTTCAGCCACATCCCGAGTTGCTTCACCTCAATGCTGCTGATTTACACGATATAACCACGGATGTATTTCAAAAAGTTTTCAAAAACTCGGCTGTAAAACGCGCAAAATTTGACGGCTTAAA
>Ga0206919_1258_pt1 | contig 11068 bp, 10 predicted proteins | sample Alteio_BWOrgHeat_67_FD_152962 | JGI IMG/M metagenome (GOLD analysis project Ga0206919, IMG submission 152962) | Enriched cells from forest soil in Barre Woods Harvard Forest LTER site, Petersham, Massachusetts, United States -... | ecosystem: Environmental > Terrestrial > Soil > Temperate forest >... | reverse complement strand
CGATCAGGCGAATTATTGAAACCACTTCAGGCCTTAAGATAGCCTACAAGATCCTCCCACGGCTCTCAGAAGTGCTGCTCCAGTCCTTCGATGAGGATTATTTGAAGTACCTGCGCAAAGTTAAGCCTGAGGACTTACTCGGAGGCGAGATCCTTAAATCTGACCAGCAGGAGATTACTGGTTTTACCGAAGGTCAGGTGGTCTTATTGATATTGTTCCAGTGCGCATCCTTATCGCCGATAAACCGGGACTTCATGGAGGTGCGGTAATAGAAGAGTACTTCTGGGATTAAACGGCCCCAGAAGCCGTGCTCGCTCATGCTTAGCCAGAATTCCCAGTCTTCATAGCCAAGACCGCTCTTGTAGCCTCCTGTGGCCCGCCAGGCTTCTTTGCGGAAGGCTGCAGCGGTGATAACCATGTTGTTCTCATATAGGTCGACGGGGTCGTATTGGGTGTGCTTAGTGGGTCCCGTGAGCACTCCGAAGTCTTCCCGATCGGTCGTGGCAAGGGCGATGTCTGGAGCGCCCTCCATCATCGTTGCCACTTTTTCAATAAAAGTCGGCCCGATCTTGTCATCAGCATCGAGGCATATAACGTAGCGTCCCGACGCCTTACTGACGCCATTGTTGCGAGCGGCGGCCGTACCCTGATTCTTCTGATGGAAGATACGAATCTTTGGCTCGTCTCGCTCGATCTGCGCCAGTTTCTCCTGAGCGGCTGGATCGGTCGAACCGTCGTCCATGATGATCGTCTCAAACGCGATATAGGTCTGCTCTGATAGAGATTCAAGCGTGTCGCCTATGGTCTCGTGCAAGTTATAGAAAGGGATGACAACTGATACGAGCGGTTGACCAGGGCCGAGCGGCTTGTTTGCCACAACCTTGGTTGTTACGAATCTGGACTGATACTCGCGGCGGATTACCGCCTTGATATGGCGCCTAACCTTAAGCGGTACAATAGCGCGAATGGCGTTCTTAACCATATGTACGGCCCGGATGCGAAGATTCACAATGCGTCGCTTTATGGGTCCGAGTGACTCCCGAACCTTAATGAGCTGCCCAATACCCTTGTAGTTGCGGAGACGGTGGATCTCGCTCTTGGCCTGGAACACCTGCTCTCGCAGGCCCATGATTTCTTCATTGCTCTGCTTGACCGTGTCGCTAAGTTTGAGCTTAAAGAGCTCCTCCTCGGCGTGGCGCAGGGCCTGCCAAAAAACTGAATTTGCTGGCATGAGGTGCTTGACAGATTTAGAGCCCTCGATTGCAACCTCGAAATGACCTTGAACGAAGTGCAAGTAGAACTTAGCCTCGGCAGTCATCGCCGGTGACCAAGTGCGTTCGAAATGCTTAATAATCCGTTCTGAGGCCTTAAACTTGGACAACTGATTGTAGTACAAGCTAACCAGGAAGGCGGTCTGGGGGTTATCTTTGTCGAAGCCCCCCGCCTTAATCTGTTCAATTATTGTCGCTTCGGTAGTTATCTTGCCTTTCTTGGCGAAGCCCCAGAATTCACTTACACCGTTTATCTCAATGTCTGCAAAGTGAAAATTGCCGGCCCCGAAAACATCGGTCAAGGCATAGGTCAGGCTGGCCTTGTTGTAGTAGATATAGTGCTCGAGTGAGTTGTTGTACCAATAGTCACTGGGGTCATCGTGCTTAACGGAAAGGGTGGAGAATACGAAGTACCCATTGTCTTCGAGGTTTTTGAACGCCTCAGTCAAGACAACACGAGGAGCGGCGGCGTGCTCAAGAATATCGAACGCAGTGATTACATTGGCCCGAGCCGTATGTTTCGGAAACGGATCAAGTGACGAGAACTGGACGTCTAGACCCTTGTCGTTGGCGATTGCAACGGCATCTTTAGAAATCTCGAGCCCATGCGTTTGGAAACCCTCACTCTTGAATATCTCCATGAGCGAGCCGTCTGCGCAGCCTAGGTCCAGGTGGACGCCGGATTTCTGGGCGAAGAGCCGGGTAAATGCGTACTTTCCAATGAGGTTAGCTACCGGCGAGGAGAGATAGTTTGAATAGCCGTTTTTAGTGCCCTCATCTTTTTCGAAGTATTCCGCCGTATATAACTGCTCGGTATCGTCTGAGAGGTTTTCGACCATCATGATGCCGCATCGAGCACACTTCAAGATGCCGTTACCGTCCAGGCGATATGTGACGTAAGTTAGCTCCTTATTGCCGCAAAATAAGCAATGAGTGACTTTCATCTAGTTCCTTGCTCCTGCTACTCCATCTTCATGCCAACTGTGTGGTAGCTCTGTCAGCCCGCTCCAAGTCATATCGGTTTTGGTGATAACCGAGAATTGAAGCCCTCCCATAAGCGAATCGGTAACTTTGCCAGGCTCGTGGAACGCCTCTATCAACACGTAGTACTTGCCTGGCGCGATATTTAATTTGAACTCAATCGCGATATGCCCTTTTTCTTTCCAGTTTTTCGGGTGCTTCGTTGCGCGACTATTTATCCCGGTGACGTGCTCCCCGCTAAGCTTGAAAATATGGACACCGATGCTTTCAAGGCGCTTGGGGTCAAGGTCGTGCCAATTGATATCAACTAGGAGAGAATCGCCCAAGTTAAAGCTGGCCCTAGGACTGTGATCTGGGCCCAGGATTTTGGCCTTGAGGAACTGGCCGTCGAGCTGCTTCTTATTCTCGGCATCGGTAACCTTATCGATGGCTTTTTGATTGAGCTGACTATACTTGTCGGCCACAGATCTGGGATTTCCGATCGACACAATTTCGCCTTCGCTGATGAGCATGGCCCGCGTACAAAACTTGCGAACGGTATCCATGTCGTGTGTGACTAGTACCACTGTCTGCTTCTGGGCTTTGTACTGCTCAAAGATGTCTAAACACTTGCGCTGAAAAGCCTCGTCCCCGACGGCCAGGACTTCATCGATGAGCAGTATGTCGCTCTTTGCCCGAATCGCAATGGAGAAAGCCAGGCGAACCTGCATGCCTGACGAGTAGTTTTTAAGCTTTTGGTCCATGAAGGCCTCGAGCTCAGCAAACTCTACGATGCCCTCGTACATTTCTTCGGTTTGTTTACGGCTAAAACCAAGGAGAGCACCGTTTAGGTAGACATTTTCGCGGCCCGTTAGCTCTTGGTTAAAACCAACTCCGAGCTCAATGAACGGGACCAACTTCCCTTTCACGTGTAGCTCCCCAGCCGCAGGCTGGTAGATACCGGCAAGCATCTTTAAAAGCGTCGACTTGCCCGAGCCATTGCGGCCGACTATCCCAAAGAACTCACCCTTCTTGACGTCAAAGTTAATGTCCCGCAGGACGCGCTGAGTTTCGATTTGCCGTTGACCAGGACGAAAGTTGATCAGAGCCTGCTTTAGGCCCGTGTTTTTCTCGTGGGGCAACTTAAAGTGCTTAGAGACATGTTTGACTGATATGGCTAGCTCGTTATCCACTACACGTTCTCCGCAAAGTCTTTTGAACTCTTTCTGAAATAATACGTCGCAATGCCAATCGCGGCACACACTAACAGTATGGGCGCTAATATCAAGAGCCAGTTATGCGTCAGGCTAGACATTACGACCGTTTGGTTCGAGACAAGAACGTACCTTGAGTCCTGAATGATCTGCCCCATTGGGTTGAGCAGGAGGATTTTGGCGATAATTGGGCTCTTCTTAACCACCACGGCCATCGGATAAATAATGGGAGTGCCATAGAAAGCGGCCTGCATGAAAAGTTCCCACATGTAGGTGATGTCACGGTACTTCACGTACCAGGCGGCCAAGAAGAAGGCCAATGCGAGAGCTATGAGGTACAGCTCGATGATCAGGAACGGGAAGAGCAAGGCGATTGGGTGCAGCGGGACACCGGAGAAGAGAAGGAACGCGAAGACCACGACCAGGCTAATTAAGAGGTTAATGAAGGCCGATACTGAACCGGCTACCACGATGATATAGCGCGGGAAGTTTAGCTTTCTGATCAGATCTCCGCGTCCAACGATGGACTGCAAGCCGCTGTTGGTAGCCTCAGCAAAGAAGTTCCACAGAACAATTCCGATCAAAAGATAGATCGGGTAATGCGGAATAGTGGAACCAATCTTGAGAATGAATCCGAAGACGGTAAGTAAGATGGCGAATAATACTAGTGGGCGGACCAGGGACCAGGCGTAACCAAGAGCAGAATTCTGATAGCGCAGCTTAAAATCGGTCACGACCAGTTGCCGAAGCAATATAGTAGAGTATCTGTAACGATTGCGTAGGCCGGTTATAAAATCCACACCAAAAATTGTACACTATTAAGCACTGAATCTGATAGGAATACACAAGACTGACATGGACAAAAACAACGGCAAAAGCATTAAACGCATTATTGTCGCGCGCAATGCCTACAGATGGCAATACGGGGGAGCCGAACAATACGCCTATAACTTAGCAGCGGGCCTGGCAGGGGAGGGTGTTCAAACCACCGTAGTATCGAGGGTCCCGGAGCTTCTGCAGCATTGCCGGCGAGCAAATATACGCAGTTTTCGTAACATTTGGTTCAAAAACGAGACCCACCGACGGTGGATGCCTTTTTACTACCTCCTAATGCCGGTCTTAATTGGCCAGTACGTGCTCCTGATCTGGCGCACCAGAGCAGACCTAATGGTGCTGACCAGCCGTGACGACCAGATCTTCGGCACCATGGCGGCAAAGCTAACTGGCACGCCGGTAATCTGGTTTGATCACGGCGACATGAAGAATATCGTCGCTCGCCCATTCCGCTTCTTAAGCAAATCCTATTACTGGGCCCTTAGAAACGCGGACCGCGTCATAATGACCTCAGCGGCCGAGCACGATAAGATTACCGCCAACTTTCCCGTATCCAAGCAAGGTAACTTTGTCACGATAAATAACGGTGCATTAAAGGGCTCCGGTAAACGGATGGACCGGCCAGCTGATAAGAAAATAGTGGCTTTTGTCGGTCGACTGGATCGCGACAAAGGCATTTTTGACCTCGTTGATGCGGCTGCAACGGTAGTTAAGTCAGTCCCGGACGCTCAGTTCTGGATTGCAGGCAAGGGACAACACGAAGACGAGCTACGCAGCAAGATAAACGAGCTAGGCCTTTCCGAGTACTTTAAGTTGCTCGGACATCTGAGCAATGTGTGGGACCTGTTGGTAACAGCAGATGTCTTCGTTTACCCGACACACCACGACGCTGCCCCACTGGCCCCCATGGAGGCAGTCATCGCGGGGCTACCGGTACTCGCTAGTCGCATAGGTGGTATCCCTGAGATGCTGCCGTCGTCGGCCGGAGTACTATTGCCGTCTAAGGATCCTGAGGCCTGGGCAGTTGAACTTATCCGAGTGCTTTCCAAACCGGGCGTTCTTGAGGGTTTGCGAAATGGAGCTAAGGAGAGTGGCCATGATCTTGAGTTCCACACCGTTCTAACCAAGCGATATCTGCCCCTATTTCGCCAAGTCGTGACTCAATCATGAAGATCGGCGTCGAGGCCTCGGCCGTCTTTCGCACGAATAAAACGGGGGTAGGCTGGTATTCCCATGATCTGGTTACGGCGCTGGTACGGATTATGCCCGACGACGAATTCGACCTAGGGTATATAAGCTTCATTACGAAGCAACCCGAGAAGCTCAAGCCATCGCCACCCAATGTGCGATACCGCCGAATAAGTTTCCTGCCCGGCAAGGTCTATAACTTCTTGGACCATTACCTGACCGCGCTCCCCTTTGACGTGCTGGCGAGAACGAGAGCCGACGTGTTCTTCTTCCCCAATTACTTTCGACTACCCCTATGGTTGACTCGCAAATCCGTCGTGGCGATCCACGACCTCGCATTTCTTGAGACCCCCGAATACCTGGTTCCCCACCATCGCGAATACATGAGTCGTCGCGTACCCCAGTCCGTGCAAAAGGCGACGCACGTTATTGCCGTCTCTGAACATACCAAGCGTACGCTCGTGTCCAAATATAAGGTTGATCCAGCAAAGGTGACAGTGGTCGTACCTGCGATTGACCACGCTAAGTTTCAGCCCGCGAGTGAATCCAGCATTGATACTGCGAAGAAGAAATACGGCATTACTGGAAAATACCTACTATTTCTTGGGACAACCGATCCGCGGAAGAATATTACCGGGATAGTTAAGGCCTACCAACTGCTGCCTGAAGAGCTGCGCAATCAGTACAAGCTGGTGCTGGCGGGCGCTCCTGGTAAAGCATGGGGATGGGGGTGGTACGACGCCGAAATTGACGCCATTATTGCTGAGATGCCGCACGGATCAGTTATTCGCACCGGCTACATCAGCACCGAAGACCGACCGGTCTTGTTCAGCGGGGCGACTCTGTTTTTGTGGCCATCTCACTACGAAGGCTGGGGCATGCCTATTGTGGAAGCGCTTGCTTGTGGCACTCCGGTCATTACGGCCAGGAATTCGTCGTTGCCAGAGGCTGGAGGCTCCGCCGCCGCTTACGTAAAGGACAACCAGCCGTCGTCTATAAGTCAGACCATCGTCGAGCTGCTACGTGACCCGGAGATGCTCACTCACATGCGTTCGGCCGGGCTGGAACATGTTAAGCAGTTCACGTGGGAAGCGTCGGCGAATAGACTCGCCACGGTGCTACGCGATCTCGTGAAGCCCTAGACGAAGTCTGGCGACCGACGGATTAGTAATTAGAGGTACTTAATGATGCCGTCTCTCTTTACCTGCGAAGCCAGCAAGAAGTCGACCTCGAAGGCTTCAATTTCATCCTCGTCTTCAAGATCAAGCAAATTATATGTGAAGCGCTTGAGCTTAGTTAGTTGCGCCTGGCTGGTAAGGACAAAAAGGATGAGAGGAAAATCGAGAGCCACCATTGCCTCCCAATCATGCGAAAAGTAGAAGTCGATATAATTTTGGACCTTGGCATACTGCAGATGCGGCGGATAGTTTCTGGGAAAGAGCTGGATAAGGTACGACGAAAATTCGCCATGTTCGTCTTTAACTATAATTGCGTCTGGCGCCACGTCCGACTCCGTCAGGAAGTGGGCACGCGAAATTGGATCAGCATAATCACTGGCGGTCGCGAGTTGGTACATCGTATCAAGGCTGCGACCCTGCCTTAGCTCTATCGCCATATCGCCAATAAGAACACAACCGGAGACGAACTCGTTCGAGCGCGCGTTGTCTCTATAAAGCCGCCGGTTAACTACCTCGGTGTCATCTAGCGTTTTGAAGTAAGCAATTGCGCTCAGGCTGCAAAAGTAGATGGCCGGCTTCGTATTGTGTGGAAAGGTCCGATCGTATTTAGTCTCGACGTACTGCTTTTCTCTTAGGTCCTTTAGCCACGCGTTGATGAGACGCTTATCCTTGTGTCTCATGAGAGCTTGGATTTGAATTCGGTTTAGGAACCTGAACTTATACAGAAATGTGAGTATATCCCGCTGACGTTTGGTGATGGGTGGGAGCTTGCGGCTAGTAGCCATGGTGAGTGCTTAGTGTTTGAGAATGATGTTTATTGGTGAGGGCGGTGATCGATTGTAGCTGTTTTTGTGCGCCTTTTTGCCAGCCCCAACCTACTCCGTATTGGGCTAGGGGATTATATATATCCTGAAAGGATATATATAAGACAAGGTTTTTGCATTATTTGAGGCTAACTTGCCTTCAAAACTATCCTCGCGCGCGAGGATACTGGGAATCGACGAATTTACCAGTTATACCGCCGGTATAGCAAGCACAAGGGTGATAAGTAAGCTTGGAGTGGTCATAATATGCGGGTTATTTAAGGACCTGAACGTATAATGGCTGTATGAAGATCGTCATTGACGGGCGCATGCTCTACTGGACTGGGGTAGGCCGCTACACACAAGCTTTACTGGAAAATCTTGAGAGGATCGACAGCGATGACGAATACTACGTACTGGTTCGGCGCGCCGATTGGTCGCTCTGGGAGCCAACAGCTAGCAATTTTCATAAGGTTGAAGCCAATATTGACCCCTACACCTTTGCAGAGCAGTTTCGCTTAACCGGCCTGATACGGTCGCTAAAGCCGGACCTCGTGCACTTTACGGCAGCAAATACTCCCCTGTTTTACCGCGGCATGCGGGTTGTGACGATCCATGACCTAACGCTGCTCGATTTCGACACGAGCCGCGGAGAGGGCCTGGCGAAATGGGTACGCAGGCTCAAATGGTTGCCATTTAGGGCGGTCATATCAAACGACGCGCGCATGGCAACTGGATTAATTTCGGTAACAAATTATGTTAGAGACGAACTTATCAGGCGCTATAACATTACCGAAAATCGCATAACTGCGGTAATGCTTTCGGCAGATCCCATCATGGCGGAGCCGAAACCAGTAGCCCAATACGGCGTCGGGGACAACTATATCCTGAACCTGGGCAACGCTTATCCATATAAGAATGTGGCGTCTACCATAAAGGCATTCGCCAAGATTGCTCCGCGTTTTAAGGAACTGAAACTCGTTCTGGTGGGTCACACCGAGTACTTTAGTGATCAGCTGAAGTTGCTCACGACACAGCTCGGACTCGAGAATCGAGTCATCTTTACCGGTCGAATTAGCGATGGGGAAGTCGTCTCGATGTATCGCGGGGCCAAGTTTTACGTAAATCCCTCACTTTCCGAAGGATTTGGACTTCAAGGCCTCGAAGCCATGTCACAAGGCACTCCCGTTATGGCGGCTAATGCCACCTGTTTGCCGGAAGTTTACGCGGATGCTGCAGTCTACTTCGACCCGGTAAATCTCGATGACCAAGCTGCAATAATGACTCAGCTACTGACCGATGAGCCGCTTCGAGACAAGCTCCGCGCGAGTGGGCACGAGCGGCTCAAGCAGTTCTCATGGGCACGGGTCGCGCAAGAAACGCGAGACGTATACGAACGAGTTATTAAGTCTTAGATTTAGCCTTCGGACTTGGGCTTAACGACGATTCGCCGGTCACGGTCTTGGCCGCGCGATTCTGTTTCAACACCGTCGATCTCTCGCAGCGCCATGTGGATGATACGACGTTCGGCTGGATTCATCGGCTTCAGCTCTTCTTCGGTACCACTTTCTATCACGCGAGCGGCGATCTCTTGAGCCATTTCTTCGAGTGACTCGCGACGAGCTTGCTTGTAACCGGCGACATCGATAAGTACGCGGGGTGCCGTTGCATCCAGGCGCTTCACCATCTGATTCAATAAGTACTCTAGTGACCTGAGTGTCTCACCGCGGTGGCCGATGAGGCGAGGACTTGCGGCTGAACTTGCGATGTTGAGCTCAATGCCATCATCGGTTAGTTCTGCGTCAACGTCGACATTGGCGCCAAAAAAGGAGACGAGCTCCTCCAAACGCTGCTTAGCAACTAATGTGGTTTCAGTCATGCTTTTTCTCCCTTAGCCTTGGCGCGCGCTTTGCCCTTAGCCTTTCGTGATTTGCCGCCCGAACTGATGGCGGGAGGGGACACTATCGTGCCCTCTTCCAGCTCTTCTACGTCTCGCTTCAGTACCAGGTACTGCTGCAATACGGCCATGGCGCTTGCGGTGGCCCAATAAAGCGGCAGAGCCGCAGGGAGCGAGAGTCCAATGAAGAAAGTAAGGGCAGGGAACATGTAGGTCATTGAGGCCATAACTTGCGCCTGCGTATCGCCGGTTTGTTGCTTGGGTGCAATTTGTTTGGTTTGTAAGAACTGAATGCCACCGGCAACAGCAGCAAGTAGCACTGATGGCTTAGTTAGATTGATAAAGCCAAAGAGAGTTGGTTTGAAGGCCACTGACCCCTTGATAATGGCCGCAATAGCCGGCAATTGCTTGATAGCAGGATAAGCGATCTTCTCGAGTTCGCCGGGCTTAACAATGTCACGCAGCACCACAAATAGTGCGAACAATACTGGTAGCTGAATTAAGAGTGGCAGGATTGAGGCGAAAGGGTTGATTTCGCGCTCTTTGTAGAGCTCCATCGTGAGCTTGCCTTCGAGCTGCTTGTCGCCCTTTGCTTCTTTCTTGATCTTCTGGAGCTCTGGCTGAAGCTCTTGGAGCGCACGTTGAGAGTGAAGCTGCTTGGTAACAAGAGGCCAAACGATCGCCCGAATAATAATCGTAAGAATGACAATCGCGAGCCCAAAGTCTTTGACGTAGGCATAGATAAGCGCCAACAGGTTAAAGATCGGGTAGACCAGTAAAGTGTAATATATGTTCATTTTGGGAAAACTCGGCTCCGAAGAAAATTAACTCGTGATGACACCTGCGCGATCGAGCGCTTGGGTGAGAGATTGAGCGATTTTGTCCATCGGGACAGCACTCAAATCTGTGTGAACATTTACTACTATATCGTAACCAGCTCTCAGTGTCGCCCAATGTGCTTGCAGGTGACCGATCAGCCGACGACGGATTTTATTGCGTACTACTGCTCTTTTTGAGATTTTTTTGCCGACAACTACGACCACTCGCGTTTGACCACGCCCAGAGGATAGGGCCTTAACAGACAAAACTCCGCTTGCAGCGCCGTAGGTACCTCGTTTGTAAACGCGGGTAATTTCGTTGGCTTTACGGAGTCTGTTCTCTCGGGCGAGCATTGTTTCCTCTACCAAATCTAAGCTAGGCCGCAGAAGCGGTCGATTAGATGGCTACGCGCTTGCGTCCCTTGAGACGGCGGCGCTTAAGCACAAGCCTCCCTGCTCGGGATGCCATGCGGGAAATGAACCCGTGCACGCGCTGGCGGCGGCGCTTCTTTGGCTGGTACGTTCGCTTCGACATAACGTAAGAAACTCTACGCTATCTGAGGGGATTCGTCAATGAGTTGACGCAACCTTCTTGCGGTCATAGGCTTGTTCGTGTTACGTTCGGTGGCATCGCATAAACACTACCGAAATGGTCAACTACTATGAAATTTTGGATATTGATAAGTACGCCACGAGCGAGCAGATCAAGGCGGCCTATACCTTTCAAATTAAAGTTTTTCATCCGGACAGATATGACGCTGCGAAGAATCCTATGGAGTACGCCCAGGCGCTAAAGATGACCCAGCGTCTCAATGAGATCCGGGACACCCTTTTGGATTCTGAGAAACGCCGGGTATATGATTTGCGGCTGGAGCTGGATCTACCTGAATCGGCGCCTGCGCCGG
>Ga0206919_1244_pt2 | contig 11075 bp, 10 predicted proteins | sample Alteio_BWOrgHeat_67_FD_152962 | JGI IMG/M metagenome (GOLD analysis project Ga0206919, IMG submission 152962) | Enriched cells from forest soil in Barre Woods Harvard Forest LTER site, Petersham, Massachusetts, United States -... | ecosystem: Environmental > Terrestrial > Soil > Temperate forest >... | reverse complement strand
AGAAATTAAAGGCTTTTTGCCATAATTCTTTAACGACACTTTCACATCTTGAATGCCAGGGCAAAAGCCATTGGTTGGGAAATTAATAGAATCAATACCAGCATCATTTTGATTTAAATAAAAGAATTTTGCAATAAAAGCATCATAATTTGATCCTGAATAAGAAGTCTTATATGCTCCTGAAGTAGCAATCCCTAAGCTATTTGTCTGTCCAACAACATAAGCATTTCCTAATCCATCGGTGCAAAATATATAAATGGAAACAGTTACAGTTGGACAAGTAATCCTGCTGGATTTACATCTAGTGTTGCCAGTCCTATTGTTTCACCAACTGTCACAACGTTATATATGCTTAATGAGTCATTTCCAACTATTGGCTGTAGTAATACAGATTCAGTTAAGATAACAGTTAATCCCAGGCCAACAGCCAGTTATACATTCGCAAATGTTTGTTTAGGGGACAGTTCTAATTTTACCAATAACAGTTTATCTGCAACATCTTATTCCTGGTCTTTTGGTGATACAAAAACATCTACCCAGCAAAATCCAAAACATTTGTATACAAATAATGGAAATTATAAAGTTAGTCTCAAGGCACTAAATACCTATGGGTGTGCCGATTCAAGTTCAAAAACTTTAGTTATCTCTTCCTGTGTATGGCCAGGTGATGCTAATGGTGATAAAACAGTTGACATGAAGGATTTCCTTGCTATAGGTATAGCGTATGGCACAATTGGGCATACCAGGCCTTCAGCCAATATATTGTGGACAGGTCAACCTTCACAGGATTGGGATTCTTCATTCGCCAATGGCGTAAATTACAAACATGCGGATTGCAATGGTGACAGCATTATCAATTACAATGATACGATTGCCATATCAACCAATTATGGAAAGTCGCATTCAAAATCTTCACCATTAAGCCAAGGTAATCCTTCTGATCCTCAATTTAGAATTCAATATTCAAAAGACACTTTTTTTGCTGGGGATACTGTGGTCGCAAATCTGGTTATTGGTAGTTCTACAAATCCCGTGAAAGGGATATATGGATTAAAGTTTTCTATTAGTGCAAATCCCCTTCTTTTTGAGGTTGACAAAGCTGAATTAAAAATGAACACTTCATTTTTCGGTATTCCAAATACTGACATTTTAGGTTTAAAAATAAATGACCTTTCAAATAGCCTGGTTAATATAGGACTCACCCGGATTAATCAAAAAAACACTTCCGGTTTTGGAAATGTTGCAACGCTTCAAATTCCTGTTAAAACCACATTGCCTGCAGAATACAATAAGTTTTCACTTGGCATTTCTGACAACCTTCAAATTACATTTAATGAAAAAAATGTTCCCTTATATTTTGTAAGTGATAGTATCTTGTTAAAAAGGGATAGAACGGGAATTCAAAGTTTTAATATCAATTCTTTATCCAGACTTACCGTTTTCCCCAATCCATTTCAATCTACAACTACTATAAGTTATGATCTTGTCAAAACCTCTGATATTCAAATTTCATTGTTTGACATCACAGGCAAACAGGCAGAATTAATTCCTAACCAATCACAAGTTGCCGGAAATTACGAATTAACTATTGACTCCGAAAAATATCACCTTAAGCCGGGGATGTATATGTTGCGTATTATGGTAAATGGAGCCTGGGAAGGAAAGAGCCTTATAAAGCTCTAAAGTAATCTCCCGCTATTGTTGATAACTTTTTTCTTCTATCCTTCAACCCTTTACAAAATATTTTCAAAAAATAGCGCAACGATTTTGATCTCATTATATATACCATTTAGAAACCGGTATTAAGCCGGGGTCTAATCTGTTCTTTATTTATTGTTGCTTTGAGTTTAACTCCAGTGGAGTTTACTGTTTGTAGAAAAAAATGCTACCCTCCACCTACCCGCTCCAGGGGAGCGGACTGTTTTTACATTCGGGGTTGGTGGAAAATTACAGTTCGCTCCGCTGGAGCTCTAAAAGAATTTGGTAATTGCATTTTATCTACAAACAGGGTGCTCCTCTGGAGCAGGATTTGGAATAAGAGAGCCTGTTATTGTCTGTTTTTCCGCTGTTATGGCGTCAGATATTGTTTCTGTTATGGAACCTGTTATGAGCCTGTTATTGGGAGGTATTTTTTTTATTAAAATAATGATTATAAATATTTTAAATTAATTAAAAAAATAATTTACCGCAGAAAACGCTAAAAACGGTCTTTTTGGTTGATTCAGTTCGTTGGTTTGAGGGGATTGCGGTTTTCGCAATTTCGTTCCTCAATTTCTCACCGCAATGACGTGCTTTTTTTCAACATTGCATTTTGAAAGCGTAAGAATCGGCAGGCCGGATTTGAAATTTCGCACGAAGAAAATGGCGATTGGAGAAAATGGGATTGATGACTCATTGATAACCATTGATACCTCTCAATGAGTTACGAATAAATAATTCAGGGGCAATGTGTTAAAAAGATTCGATTTTGCGATTTCATTGCTTAACAATGAAAAATGGATTGGTTTGAATGCGTAAGAAAACAAATAGTCGTGCGTCATGAGTCATGCGGAAAGCATGGATGATTTTGCGGTTCGTTGCTTTTGGGGGATTGCGTGTCGCAGTTTTTTCGCTCCTCAAAAACTTTGCATGCAATGACATGCTTTGTAGGATCGTTCCCATTTTGCGCTTTTGATGCGAAGGTTCGTTGCTTTTGGGGGATCCCGGCTCAAGGCCGGGATGACGGCACGATTCATAAAATCACAATTCAATAATTTTTATCGGGTACTTTCACAATTAGATTTATCTTCGCACATAACATGAATAGCACCAACGCATCCATCAGGCAAACAAGTTTCGAGCTGCCGGGGCAGACCAATTTTTACCGCGGCAAGGTTCGCGATGTTTATGAAATTGACAACCAATACCTCGTTATGGTGGCCAGCGACCGCATTTCGGCCTTTGATGTCATCCTGCCGCGGGAAATACCGGGCAAGGGCGCCATTTTAAATACCATCGCGGCTTTCTTCCTGGAAATGACCAGGCATGAGGTCCCTAACTGGCTGATGAAGGTGCCCGATGGGCGGGTTTCAATCGGTCGCAAATGCGATCCATTTCCTGTAGAGATGGTGATAAGGGGCTACTTGTGTGGGCATGCATTGCGCCAATATAATGCCGGTAAACGTACACTATGCGGGGTAGAAATGCCAGAGAACATGAAGCCTTATGAGGCCTTCCCGGAGCCGATCATTACGCCCAGCACCAAGGCGCATGAGGGGCATGATGAAGATATATCAAGGGAAGAAATACTGAGTCGGAGGCTGGTGAGCGAAGCAGATTATATCATTCTCGAAAAATATACCCGCCAGCTATTTGAAGCGGGCAGCAAATACGCAAAGGAACGCGGGCTGATACTGGCCGATACCAAATTTGAATTCGGTAAAAGGGACGGAACGATATACCTGATCGATGAAATACTTACACCGGATTCATCACGCTATTTTTATGAAGAGGGCTATAAAGAGCATATTGCAGCCGGCACTACCCCAATACAGCTTTCGAAAGAGTTTGTAAGGGAATGGCTGATGGCCAATGGTTTCCAGGGACTTGAAGGACAGAAGATACCGGAAATGACAGACGAAGTGGTGACCATGATCGTAAACCGGTATAAGGAACTATTTAAACTTGTGACGGGCCAGGATTTTGAAACCCTGAAGATGGTTTCCTCCCTTCCGGAACTGGAAAAGAAGATCGCAGAAGCATTGAAAAGCCTTTAAGGCGGCCAAACTTTTAGGATTAAATTTTCATTATTTTTCATTTTAGCGTATTTTGCGTCCGCAACTATCATAAAACAACCTTAAAATGAAGAAATTTATACTTCCCATAGTTCTTCTTATTTCGATACTATCGGCCAAAGCGCAGGTAACAACCTTGTACGGCAATGGAGCCAACGGTTTCAGTACCAGCGGAACCCCGGGAGCAAGCGCAGAGTTTAACAACCCTTATGGCATCGCCTATGATACCAAGGGAAACATGTGGATTACTGACCAGAGCAACAATTTTATCATATTAATACAGGCATCAGATCAAAAATACTATCCGAGAGAAGGCCAGCAGGCCGGTGGTTTCCAGGATGGCGCCGCAGCGAGCCTTAACGGTGGCCTGGTTAATTTCCCGGCAGGCATTATTGTGGTACCTGGTAAAACATCAAAAAATGATCAGATATATCTTTGCGACCAGGGCAACCATGCCATCCGTAAGATAGACTCCCTGGTAGATATCAGTCATGCCCAGAAATTATCAACGGTTGCCGGTGGTGGACCGCAGATAAAAGGCCAGGGCGGCGTAAGCGGATCAAGTGATGGCACAGGTGCAAATGCAAGATTCAATAACCCTGCAGGGCTTGCTTTTATTGATGATGGCAACGGAGGATTCCTGATTATTGCAGATAAAGGAAACAATGCCATAAGGAAAGTGAGCCTGCATAAAGCGGATTATGGTACCACTTCCACGCTCGCAACCGGAAGGCACAGCCCTGAAGGTATATCTGTGGATGCTAAAAATGGCGCAGTTTACCTCGCTGAATCCCAGGCGGGTGGTGGCATCAGTAAAGTTTCTATTACCGGTTCTGTTACTACAGTCGTACCAGGCACATATCTTGCCGGTCCTACTGCGGTAGTTACTTCAGGCAATGATATGTGGATTGGGGATGGCTGCAGGATTATGTATTTTGACATGACCAAACCTGTCAGTGCAACGAACCCTTCGGTTTACGCGGGCAATGTGGCCGATACTATTTGCGATTATAATGATGGTTCAAATGGAGCGGCTTTGTTTTTTGGTATTACGACCATGATCTTATCGACTGACAACAAATCGATTATTGTATGCGATGCGATGAATAACCGGATCAGGAAATTGACAATTGGCCACACTTCATCCATCGAAACTATCTATGAAAAACCAAATACGTTTAATGTATATCCAAACCCTTCTTTCGGGCATGTAATGGTTAAAAGCCAGGCATCAGGCTATGCATCAATTTCCGTATACAATACGACTGGCCAGCAACTATTTACTAACAATGTGTTTCTAAATCCGGGTGCACCAACAGATGTAAATATGGAGAACCTGAACCCGGGAATCTATATCCTTAAAGTAGCCTCAGAAACAGGAGTTTATTCGGAGAAAATAGTGAGAAAATAGTTTTGCGTACTGAGTCTTGCTTCTTGCGTAGGGAGCGATGTGGGTGGCGAGGTTCGTTGATAAGAGGTCTTACTGCCATAAACCCTATTTTTTCTTCGTCAAAATGACAAGACAGGATAGATTGATAAAATGTACAATGGGTTCAATTTCAGAAATACGCATGACTCACGACGCACGACTCAGGACTAGAAATAGAGCGAAGAAACAGAGCGAAGTGCGAAGGGAATGATAATAGACAAGGTTGTTGGTGCTTCTAACGCCTAACTACTTTCGCCTAACGCCTACCCTATACTTCCCCCTTCACATACATCTTATCGATACTTGGAGTTGGGCTACCGCCTCGTTTTTCGAGGGTGATGGCAAAGGCTACGGCGTTGCCGATTTTCTTCAGGTGCTCGGGGCCCTGGTCCTTGCGGTCTTTGAATGGAGTGAGCATCCCGGCATCTACAGGCTTGCCATCCGTATCAATAGCCCATAACTGGTATTGCATACCTTCTGGCGGTGGCGGCAGGCGGTGGACATCAACATAAACCTCTTTGTTGCTGGTATTCCACATTACCATTACCTCGCTGCCGGGTGATATTGGCATACCTTTCATCATCACCATTTTATTATGTGGATCGGTGAACAATTTCAACTGGCTTTCGGTCTGCTCAAATTTTACTTTGTTGGCGTTGGCATTGTTGGCCATGGCATTCTTTTCGTTCTCCATCGCCACCAGTTTATCCTGTGTATCGACATACTTATCATAGAGATAGATGTTGGCTGCAATACTCACCATTAGCAGGATAACAGAAGCGGCAATCATCAACATATATCTGCCACTACCGCTTTGTCTTTGATAATCAGGCACCCGCTTATTCTCCTTTTCCGCCTGGGGCTCTTTATGCAACGGGATAACCGGGGCGGGTTTGACTTCCGGTGGAGCGATTTGCACGGGGCTTGCATTTATCTTTTCTATGATGCTGTCATACAATGCCTCACTTCGCTCCGGGGCATACACCGCGGCATAATTTTTCAATCCCTCCAGGATGGCGTCTAACTCCTCTTTTACCCTGGCGTGCTTCTCTACCATTTCTGCCACTTCCCTCATTTCTTCGGGGGGGAGGGCGTTGGCAGCATAAAGCTCCAGGATACCGGATGATATGTACTGATCGACGTTCATTTCTTTCTATCCAAAATATTTTCTTAATTCCCCTATAGCCGACCTTACCCTTGTCTTAACTGTGCCCAATGGCATCTTTAATTTTTCCGCGGCTTCCGCCTGCGTGTACCCGTAAAAATAGATCAGGTCAATCAGTTCCTTTTGCTCCGGCCTCAGTTTATCAACGAGGTCTTTTACATCAATAAAGTTGGGATCGAAGCCTACCTGGTATTCCCTGTTTATGCTATGTACGGATTTTTCGATGTTTTGGGTTTGCTGAGTCATTTTAAATTCGTTGCTCCGCACTTTGTCGATGGCCAGGTTGCGGGCAATATTTAGCATCCAGGTGTATAGTTTGCCCTTTTGGTTATCATAACTGGCAAAATTGACCCAGATTTTAACAAAGGTTTCCTGCAAAATTTCTTCTGCGGTCTCCTGGTTTTGAACAATCCTGAACACCAAACCAAGAAGAGCAACACTGTAATTGTCGTACAGGTACTTTACGGCCGACTGGTCTTTCGCCCGCATAAGACTGATAATGTCTTCTTCAGAAATCATGGTACCTGAACTGGCGGTCACTGGAAAAAATTTAATTTGGTTAAAGTGGTTTCGACTGGCAAATTAAGATTTTGATATGTGAAAACAAAATTTTTAACTTAAGGGGACAGGAATAAGGGATAAGGAGTAAGTGAATAGATTGATCATTTTTATTGACTTTGGATATTGAAGATGCTATATTTGTTCAAAAAATAATATAAACTTAACGACCATGCATTTTTTAAAATCGCTTATCATAAATGCCGTACTTGTACTACTTGCGGCATATATCACTCCTGGTATTAAGATCAGGAGTTTTTGGACTGCTATTTGGATTTCACTTCTTATTGCCATATTAGATCCTACCCTTGGATGGATATTAACGGGTGTGCTTCATATTGCTACCCTTGGGGTTTTCTGGATATTGGGCCTTGGATTTATCCTTCGGTTTATCGCTTATGTTATCGTGCTAAGAATAATAGAAGCATTGGTAAGTGGTTTTAAGACCGAAGGATTTGGAAATACACTTGCTTTCGCTATTGTTCTTGCGGTATTAGGAGTATTGGTTCAACATTTAATGGCTCCCGGAGGGATGATTTATCCAAATGAATTACCCCAGGTGATGCTGTATTAATGAATGATTGATAGAATGATAGAATACTTAATAAAACCCAATTAATATGGACACGAGTACATGGACCAGATTTGTAAAAAGGATTCCTGTGAAGGCTGATGCCAAAGAAATTTACAATGCTATTTCTACCTCATCAGGTTTTGAAAAATGGTTTTTGAGAAAGGCAATTTTTACTTATAATAATGGCATAAAAAGGCATGATCTTGAAAACCTGAAGACCGGTGATAGCTATGAGTGGTACTGGCATGGCCACCCGGATACTACCAATGAAAAGAACAAAATAATAGAAATAAATGGCAAGGATTTAATCAAATTTGGCTTTGCCGATGATAATATTGTTACCATCCAAATTAAACACGAAGCAGGTGAAAACATTGTAGAATTAACCCAGGAAAATATAAAGCCTGACAGCGACCCTAAAAATAATCTCTACGTTCAGTGCGGGGAGGGATGGACCTTTTATCTTGCAAATTTAAAATCTATTCTGGAAGGCGGCATCGACCTCAGGAACAAGAACCTGGAAATAAAAAGGGTGATTAACTCTTAATCTGAAATTTCTTCCTGACTTTAATATTCTAAACATTTTCATCCTCTCTTTGTCATCTTATTAATCAATTAAAATTAAAACAATGAGCGAGCTGAATTTAAAGGGATCCTGGAATGAACTTAAAGGAAAAGTAAAACAAAAATATGCCATCCTTACCGATGATGATCTGAAATATGAAGAAGGCAAGGATGATGAATTGCTTGGCAATATCCAACGGAAACTTGGCAAAACAAAAGATGAAGTTACCAATATGCTCAGCGAGTTAATATCGCCTTCAAAAGATAAAAAAGAAACTGTTTAAATCAAAGTTAATCGTTTTTTTCATACTGAAAGCCTGGCAATTGCCGGGCTTTTTTTGTATGAATCAGAATAGCCAGAATTAAAGAATATTCAGAATTGTAAAATTCTGTTTCCCGGACTGCGTCCTATCATACATCCTGGTCTTCTGCAGACCGAATGTTTCCAAAACATTTAAAGTAGCCTCAAAAATTCTTTGGCAAATTATTTGCATCTCAATATTTCTTTGCCGGAACCTGAATTTATTTTTAACCTGAATCACACTTTCTTATGCCATTAAACAGAAGAGACTGGTTGCAACAAAGCACCCTCGCGTTTGCCGGAATAGGCCTTGCCCCTATTTCAACCTTTGCATTACCTCATGTTTTCAAAAAAACTAACCAGGAAAATAATCCCCTTCGATTATGTTATAATGAAAATCCCTACGGGCCATCTGAGGCTACACGAAAGGCCATGATGGAAAAAATAAGTGAGAGTAATAGGTATGGATGGGAGTTTAACAATCAATTGATTACAGCCATTGCAAAAAAGAATGATATGAAGGATGAAAATATTATTCTCGGCTGTGGCTCTACCGAAATCCTTGACTTAACCGTCCGCTATGCCGCTGCCGAAAAAGGAAGCTTCCTAGCCTCAACACCTACTTTTGCTACCTGGCAGGTAACAGCGGCAAATTATGGCCTGAAGAAAATAGAAGTTCCGCTGACTGTTGATAAGCACAATGACCTGAAAGCCATATTAAACGCCATAAAAGCAGACACAAGACTGATATATTTGTGCAACCCGAACAACCCAACCGGCACCATTTGCGAACGGGAAGATATAATATCTTTTATAAAGGCTATTGATCCTAAAATCGCCATCATGGTTGATGAAGCTTACCTTGATTTCTCAGGACAAAAATCTGTAAGCAACCTGGTTACCGCACACAAAAACCTTATAGTTGTAAAAACATTTTCAAAAATACGCGGCATGGCAAGCGCGCGTATTGGATACGGCATTGGCCACAGTGAAACCATAGAACAACTTTCTCATCAGCAGACCTGGTCTGGCGGAGGCGTAAGCCTGGTGTCCGCGGCAGGAGCCATAGCCGCATTGGCAGATGATGCATTTACAGGCAAATGTTATGTACTAAATGACCAGGCCAGGAAATTCACAATCTCCCAACTGGAAACACTTGACATCAAATGCATACCTTCCTATTCCAATTTTATTTATTTCTCTCTGGCCAACTATAAAAATGACTATTTAGAGCGACTAAAAACCAATAATATAATGGGCACCGGTGTATGGGAAGAATCCGGCAAATGGTCCCGAATTAGCATTGGTACTATGGATGAAATGCAGAAGCTTATTAATGCTTTGAGGTAATATTTGTCTTTTCTGAGCGGTAAGAACAACGAAATTTAATAATGAATCCTTATTGAAAGAGCCAATCCACAGGACTATATTAACTTTTTTCCTACCTTTGAGGATTATTTTAAGGCTATGGCTCAGGTAACAGAAAAAGAAGAAAAGACACAGAACAGCAACGGCAAGGCCAAAAGTGCCAACGGTTTTCCGGCCAAAACATATCAGTCTTGGTATCATGAAATGCTGCGGATGCGGAAATTTGAGGAAAAGGCAGGCCAGCTCTATGGCATGCAAAAGATCCGGGGATTTTGTCATTTGTATATCGGCCAGGAGGCTGTAGCTGCAGGTATGTTATCAGCAATACAGAAAGGCGACAAGGTGATTACAGCTTATCGAGACCATGCCCATGCATTGGGAATGGGGATTCCGGCAAAAGAGATCATGGCCGAACTGTATGGCAAAGCGACAGGTTGCACCAAGGGCAAAGGTGGCTCGATGCATATGTTTTCTAAAGAACACAATTTTTATGGCGGGCATGGTATTGTAGGGGCACAGATACCCCTGGGGGCAGGCATTGCTTTTGCTGAAAAATATAAAGATACCGGCAAAATATGCATTTGTTTTATGGGTGACGGCGCGGTAAGGCAAGGGGCGCTGCATGAAACATTTACTATGGCCATGCTGTGGAAACTGCCCGTAGTATTTATTTGTGAGAACAACGGCTATGGAATGGGTACGGCGGTAGAAAGAACGACCAATGTACCAGATTTATATAAGATTGGTTTGGCTTATGATATGCCTTCTTTCCAGGTAAACGGGATGGAGGTTGAGCCGGTGCATCACGCCATAGCAGATGCAGCAGCCAGAGCCAGGAAAGGCACACCAACATTTCTTGAAATAAAAACATACCGCTACAAAGGCCATAGCATGAGCGACCCCGCCAAGTATCGGAGCAAAGAAGAAGTAGAGGAGTTTAAAGCCAAAGACCCGATTGATCATGTACTTCATATTATTCAAAGTGAAGGACTTGCCGATGAAAAATGGTTGGCCGACACTGCGGAACAAGTGAAAGCTGAGATAGATGAGGCCGTGAAGTTTGCCGAAGAATCTCCCTATCCTGATCCATCAGAATTATACAAGGATATCTATGTACAACAAGATTATCCGTACCTTACAGATTAACATATTGTAAATATTACTAAATTCGCACTTCCTTTTTTTAAGATAACACATGGAAAACGTAGAAAATACTGAAGAAATTCAGGAAAAGATTGAAAATATCCCATCAAGAAAACCGGTAGCATTCGGTTTTTCTGATTTTTTTGAGAAGAACAAAAAGATTGTAACCTATGGAGGTGGCGGTCTTTTGATATTGATCA
>Ga0206919_1257_pt1 | contig 11077 bp, 7 predicted proteins | sample Alteio_BWOrgHeat_67_FD_152962 | JGI IMG/M metagenome (GOLD analysis project Ga0206919, IMG submission 152962) | Enriched cells from forest soil in Barre Woods Harvard Forest LTER site, Petersham, Massachusetts, United States -... | ecosystem: Environmental > Terrestrial > Soil > Temperate forest > O... | reverse complement strand
ATATTTGAAGTGATGAATTGATTTTTTCCGGTAGGGATCGTGACGTCAAAGTATGTCGAAAGGATCACATGATTAATACTCTCTGCAGCTGAGGATGTGAATAGAACAGTGTCGTTTTCTTTGGCAAATGGACTGACCGGCGTGGTTCATCCGATCAAAGAAATTGCAGGATGGAGTTGCTGGGCCGGCCGATTTGGAGCTGATGGGGTGCCCCATTTTTCAGTTAAATAGGGGACCATTTTGGCGATTGATTGGGCAGAAGGGCGAGTGGTCGTGTGGTTGTCGAGATAGATTGTCCTCACTGACGCTCTCTAATTGTTGATACGGGCCAATGGTTGGTTGGGATGGCGATATTCATAAAACATGGGTTTTCCTGTTTCAATTTCCAAATTGATGATTTCATCTTTTGAGATATTTTCAATATGCATGATGATCGCGCGCAAGGAATTGCCATGGGCGCTCACTAAAATGTTTATATCTTGCTTTAACATGGGGAGAATAATGTGAGTGTAATAAGGAAGAGTACGCTCTGCAGTCATTTCTAAACTTTCGCCATTCGGCGGACGTTCACTGAAGCTGCGGCGCCATTTTTTAACCTGCGCTTCGCCGAATTTTTCAATTGTCTCTGCTTTGTTCAGTCCTTGCAAATCGCCATACATCCGTTCATTCAATTCCCAGGCACAAATTGTAGGGATGGTTTCTTGTTTGGAATGTTCGCTGCAGATTTGTCCCCAGGTATCCAAACGAACCGATTCAGGATGTAGAATAACCGGGATTTTTTTTGAGGTGTGCCCGACGAGTGCCAGCATAGCTGTCATTTGAGCGCGGATTAGTGTTGAGGTGAAGATCACGTCGATAGAAGTATTGCGGATCAATTTGCCAGCATTGAAGGCTTCATCTATGCCCGTTTTAGACAGGGGAACGTCAACCCATCCAGTAAATAGATTTTTTTTATTCCATTCCGATTGGCCATGTCGTAATAAAACTAATTTACTCAAAACGAAACATCCTGTTAAAGCACCTCTTTTCAAGATAGACCGGCTGGAAAAGAGGTGTTATGTACAACTTAGGTCGTATGGGCCAGAAAATCGCAAATTTCAGCAAGGCTGATCTCTATTGGCCATGGCATCTGCTCTTGTACTGGAGGGGCAACTAACTGACCGGAAAATTGTTCGCGGGAAGAGGTTAAATAGGGAGGGAGTTCCCGGCCGCTGTCCAACGCAGCATTAATGGCTTTCATTTGCCTTGACTTTTCTTTAATTGAAATTGTCATTCCGGGTTTCACCTGAAACGAGCGGCGGTCCACTTTTTTTCCATCGACGAGGATATGTCCATGAGAAACGAGCTGGTGTGCGCCAAAAATTGTCGCTGCAAATTTTAAACGGTAGACAAGATTGTCCAATCGGCATTCAAGCATCTCTGCTAAATGTTGTGCTGTATTGCCAGTTTTGGACAAGGCTTTCTTATAATAGATGACGAGTTGCTTTTCGCTTAACATGCCATAGATTGCTTTAAGCTTTTGTTTCTCTTCTAATTGTAAACCATAGTCTGATTTTTTACGACGGCGGGCACCGTGTACGCCAGGCGGGTTTGGCTTGTGGATAAGAGGGTTGCGCGCCCGGCCAAAAATATTGGTTCCAAAACGACGGGCAATGCGATTTTTATTTCCTGTATAACGAGCCATTTGTTCTCCTATTGCAGAATGTGAATGCTCATTGTTGCAAAATGGATGATTTAGTGCAAGTAAAAAAATGCATGTTTTTTCGCTCTTTCGTTCGTGCCCGTGCCCGAACATAATCCCTCAAATTAACGGTTATAACGAACATCAGGCACAGGAAATTAGAACACTTTTTTTAAACTACAGAGAAAAAAAACAGGATAAGCAGGATAGGCAGGATAAATTTTTAAGAAAATCCTGTCTATCCTGCTTATCCTGTTATTATTTCTCGCCTCTTTGTGTGCATTGCATTCTCTATGATTAAAAAAGTATTCTAATTTCCTGTGCCCTATAATGGGCCTTATAAAACTTGACACAATATTGATTTTTTACTTATAAGATCAATTTTTATGAGCACAACATCTACCTGGATTTTTCTATGACTATGAATCAAACTCATCCTCTGGTTTTTTTTTCTCAATTTTTCAACTGCTTGTTGCTTTTGCTTCCTTTAGCTGTCAGGGCTGATTCGGAAATACATTTTGAACAAGGAGTCTGGTCAGAAGAGGTCCATTCGCATGAAGTGTGCTCAAGCGGCACATTCAAATGCGGAATGCATTATGCAATTCAGCAGTCGCAATATTTGGACCATGCTCTTTTGATTACCTTGAGAATTCCCGCCTCCACCAGCGGAAATAATCACTTCTTATTTCATCTTCTGCAACATTCTATGTTTAACGGGTGTGCCGCGGCCGATCGGTCAGCCATCGAGAAAACGTTAAAAGATCTTTCGATGGACATCAATATCGACAATAATATTGTCTTTAATGATCTTGAGCAGTCGCTGCGATTTTCTTTATGCGACAGGTCTTATGATAAGGTTATTGCATTGTTAACATTGATCATGGAAATCATTTCTTCTCCTGATTTAACCGATGAGGGGATCGAGCTCGCAAGAAATCATATGTTCGCTACCTTAGGGCTGACATGTGATGAACAATTAACGCTGCGGGATATCACAGCAATGCAAGTCCGGAAGGCCTATGAAGAGTGGTTTCCCGCGGAACGTCTTGTTCTCGTTGTTTCAGATGTATATGACAACCAAGAGTTTGTAAACATTATCTCTCAGATATTCAATCCAGTTATAGACTGGCCTTCCTGTGATGCCAATCTCATTGCCGCAAAAAAACAACCTTGCGAATTTGAGGAAGGGGAGCTGGAAGCGCGAAGCTGGGGATGGAGTCTTGGTAAAAAAGATTTTCATATCGAACATTTGAGTAATGGCACCTGTGTGATCGATGGTAAAATAAAGATGAAGGAACCAAAGGGTCTGGAGAAAAAATCCAATGGCTATGCCTTAAGCGCTTTAATGATTGTTCTTGGTGTAAGCACAGCGGCATTCTCGGCTATTTTTTTTGCAGGTGCTATGACAGCCCCTATTTTTCTTTGGGCGCTTTCTATAGCTTCTGTTGGTTCCGGGCTTTACTTCGCATGTACAAAATACATAAACGATCCTAAGTATATTGCAGCTTTGCGCGAGAAAGACTTGCAAAAAGGGAGCTTATTTGCGTACAAAAAAGGGTACATCCGATATACATTGACCCCTCTTGAAAGAAGGGTAATGCTTATTCAGGAGTTATTGTCACCAGATTCCCCAAATTTTGCCAATTTCCATTCTCATGTCTTATCAATTGGGAGATCCCGTCATATACGAATTGTTTACGCTGGACGAGTATAATCTTTTAAGTCAAATAAAGAACGAAGCCATTTCTCAATCAAACATATATCGGGAGTTGATAAACAATTTGGAAGATGAATTAATCAATATCACTACTCCTCATACATTGCTCCGTGACCAACGAATAGAGTATGCAAGACTTTTATATGAAGGAAGCCATCCCCTGATCAATGATCGATTGCTTAAGGGGGAATTGAGAAAAAGAGAAGAACAGTTAAACAAACTTAAATGCAGACAAAGTGAACCTTTTGAAGAAAGTCCCCCGCCCTATGAAGAAGCACCACCTCCTTATAAAGAAGCACCTCCTCCGCCTTATGATGCTGACGGCCGAGATCATCCGCCTGACTACAGTGATTCATGTCAGAATTATGATTTAGCCTACCCTGGCAAAAACGTTTTCTTGCCATCTTACAGGCAAGATTCTCCTCCTTCTTATGAGGAGGCGGCGGGAATGGATGAAAAGATTCTGACACAGCAAATCAGCTACTATAAAAAGTGCCTGGAGGCAAATGAAGTCGCATTAAATTTGATAAAAGAGAACTATGAGCTTGAAGTCATAAGGGCAAGGCAAGATTATACGACAAATGTTGAAGCTTGCAAACAACAGATTGATTATTATGCAAAAATTGCAGAATATAAAGGTCAAATGAAAAATGGCCTTCTTTATTATAGTAGAAAATTGCAAGATTTACTAATACATTTTCCGGCAAATCCCCTGGGATTGCCCGATTATATCGATCGAACGCATTAAAGGGATCACATGAGCCAAGTCAATCCGTCCGCCGGTAAAATTGCTGATAAAAGTATTCTTGTAGATATTGCAAGCTTAAAAAACGCTTATTATACGGGAGTTCCCGATCCTAATATTCCACAACAAAGAGTATCATTTGGCACCTCGGGACACCGGGGCTCTTCCTTTGACAAAAGTTTTAATGAACATCACATTGCAGCTATTGCCAGGGCCATTTATCTTTATCGCAAGGAACATCTCATCGACGGTCCTCTGTTCATCGGTATCGACACTCACGCGCTTTCTCTGCCTGCTTTGCATACAGTATTAGAGGTTCTTGCAGCCAATGATGTGAATATCATGCTTTCCAAGAGGAGCAAGTATACTCCAACTCCGGTGATTTCCCGTGCCATTATTAATTATAATAAAAACCGCAAAAGTCATCTGGCCGATGGGATTGTGATCACTCCTTCACACAATCCCCCTCATCAGGGGGGAATAAAGTATAATCCTCCAAATGGAGGGCCGGCTGAAGAGCGCACGACCCGTTGGATAGAAATGAAAGCCAATGAATTACTCGAGCAAAAATTATCGGAAATTCACAGGGTTTCTTTACAATCTGCCTTGAATGCAAAGACAACGCATGAATATGACTATCTGAATATGTATGTCGATGACCTTGACAAAGTGATCGATATGCCGTTGATAAAAAATTCAGGCCTTAAATTAGGGGTCGATCCCTTAGGCGGTGCAGGTATTGACTATTGGCCGGTAATAGCGGAACGCTATGGACTTAATCTGACAGTTGTAAATAAAGAAGTAGATCCTACATTCAAATTTATGACAGTCGATTGGGATGGGCAAATTCGGATGGACCCATCATCGCCATATGCGATGAACAGTTTAATTCAATTAAAAGATGAGTATGATCTTTCGTTTGCTTGCGATACAGATCACGACAGGCATGGCATTGTCACGAGAAGCGTTGGGTTAATGCCAAGCAATGACTATCTGTCGGCCTCAGTTCATTATTTGCTGCAATACCGGCTGCAATGGCCTTTAAATGCCATGATTGGAAAAACGGCAGTGACTACCCATATGATCGATCTTATTGCAGCAAAGCACGGTAAGAAGGTATATGAAGTTCCGGCTGGTTTTAAATGGTTTGCAGATGGACTTTATGAAGGATTTTTAAGCTTTGGCGGAGAAGAAAGCGCGGGAGCATCTTTTATTTGTTTAGATGGCAGTGTATGGACTACCGATAAAGATGGGATTATCCTTGGACTTTTAGCTGCCGAAATGACTGCAAAATTAGGTAAGGATCCGGGCGAGATCTATAAGGTATTGACGGATACTTTTGGAGATCATTTTTTTGACCGGTTTGAAGCGCCGGCAACACCGCAGCAAAAGGCGGTATTAAAAAAATTATCCACTAAGCAAATTCTTAGCGACCGGCTGGCCGGAGAAAAGATTTTGTCGATCGCGACAACCGCATCCGGCAATGGCGAGCCGATCGGCGGCGTTAAGGTGACCGCTAAAAATGCGTGGTTTGCTGCCAGACCTTCCGGAACAGAGGATATTTATAAAATTTATGCAGAAAGCTATATAAGCGAAGCGCATGTTCAACATGTATTGAGCGAAGCTCAATTAATTGTCAATCAAACCTTTGCAGGATTATGAAAACATTAGTCATGAAGTTTGGAGGAGCTGCAGTGGCTACCTCAAAGCAATTTTCAAAAATAGCTGACATTATTCTTGCAAGACGTGCAGAATATCCCAGGATTGCAGTTGTCGTTAGTGCTATGGGAAAAACAACGGATCAGCTTATTGAACTGGCTAACCAAGTCAATGAAAACCCGCCTCGCCGGGAATATGATATGCTGGTAAGCGTTGGGGAAAGGATTAGTATTTCGCTTTTAGCCATGGCCCTTGCTGCAAAAAACCATCAGGCTGTCAGTTTTACCGGAAGCCAGTCGGGCATTATTACATGCAGTAATCATAGCGATGCAAAAATTGTTGAGGTGCGGCCTCACCGGCTGCTTAAAATACTCGATTCAGGATCAACTGTCATTGTTGCAGGATTTCAAGGGGTTAGCAGGGATGGGGAGATCACGACACTTGGAAGAGGCGGTTCTGACACTTCTGCTGTTGCTCTCGCTTTGGCATTAGGGGCTGAAAAAGTAGAATTTTTTAAAGATGTTCCCGGCATATTTACAAGTGATCCCAAAAAAACTGTCCAGACGCATAAACTTCCCTTTCTTTCCTATGAGGAAGCGTTGTCCATTGTTCTTCAGGGGGCAAGGGTATTGCAGGAGCGTAGCATAAAATTGGCCCATAAAAATCGGATGCCTCTCCATGTTCTTTCATTTGAGGAATTTCATTTATCTCAAAATGATACCGGAACATATATTGGAGAGCATAACATGCCTCGCATGTCCCCCCCTGTTTATGAAACCGAATAAGGGTAATCGTATGGATGACTGCCAGCTAGTACCTTTACTTTCAGATATTATTCCCAGAAAAAAATGTAAACCCAGGCTGCTTGCTGAAGCTGGTGAAAAAGGGACTGACATCAATTATTTCCCTCAAATCGAACTCGTGTTTGAAGGGCAGCACCATCCAAAGCGGGTAGAGCTTTATAGTGAATTGATCAGGCAAACACTGCAAATCATTCTTAAGGATTACATGAAATTCGAAGAGGGCAATATCGATGCGGATCTCATTGCCGATGAGTCGGATCAGTTGCTCAACTTGCTTCCGTTGATTAATGTGAACTGGCCAAAAAAAATTCCGGGGGATATTTGTTTTTATTCCCTTTCAAAATACCGGACAAATGCTTATAACTTTTTTTTTACATTATTAACGAACTGGTTATGCCCGGGCAAACGATTGAATGTCACATTGGTTTCCGGGATCGATTTTCGGCTGCCTGATGTGTCTCCCTCTTTATTTACTCTATGTGAGATTAACGTACGGGTGGAAAATATCGGGGAACTGCAGCAGATGCAGACTAACTTTCCCATCATCGAAAGTGAATTGATTCAAGGGATTGTGTCAAGCGATGCAGCGAGGCGCATTTTAGAGATCAAAGGTCTCGTGCATGAAGAAAAAACAGTGTTTATACAGGAGTATGCGGGTTATTTAATTAATCGGTTGCCCGATGTTTTTGACCAGGACCTCTTAACAGAAATGCAGCACATGCTTGTGATGTGCAGTGAAAATTTTAAAGCTGCAAGAAAATGGCGGCATTTGTGCCGCATGATCGCCGTTCAATATTTGTTTCGTAAGTCTCTCCGTATTTCCGTCAAACAGAATCATAGTAAAAGATATTTGAAATTAAAAATATTCAGAGCTTTAGTCAATGTACACAACAAAACTTGCCCGGTGCTAGGTGTCCTTGTCGGGCTGAATTATATCAGGGAAAATGAAATTTTTGAAAAGAAACATCTCTTAAAAGCTATTCAGAATTATATTCCAGACTCTCGGGCCGTAGAAGACTCCTTTGTTTCAAACCGCCGCGGAACGGAACCTGTTTTCACACTCTATCTGGAAATAGAAAAGGGCAACGGAAAATTATTCACCCAGGAAGATGTAAAATTATTACAGCAAGAGCTATCGAATAATTTAAAAGACAGGATCGAATATTTGATGCATCCGGTTTTTTTGCCGCGCAATGAAGAAGAGGTGATCAGGAATATATTAATCTTAAATCATCAAATTAAATACCTTCGGGATATTCCACAGGTTATTGTCTCCTTTGATGAGCAGACTGATGATCATTTACTGTTTTTAGTGATCTTAACCAGGGTTGTCCGCTCATCTACCCGGTCTGTACAAGAGTTATTTTATCAGTCGGGAACCTCGTTAGAATATATTCACGACAGGCATCAAATTACCGGGACTTTAAGACGTAAGTACAAAAAAGAAACAACGGTCTTTCGATTAAAGCTACTTAAAGACTCCTACTTGCGTGTCGATCATTCGCTTGATTTAAATAAAGCGCGCCAGGCTGTCACTTCTGAATTATTAAAGGTTGTGGGCGAGTTTCGCGATTTTAACGGAGGGATGATTTCAAAGCAAAATGAGATATTATGTGAATTAAGGGTCTTGTTGCAGGGAGTTAAATATAGCGATTTGATGTTGGAGAATTTCTTTTATTCGTTAAATCCGGTGATTATGCGCAATATCCTTGAACCTGAAGTTTTGTTTATTTTATTTTCGATGTTGCTAGAGTCCATCGATGTTAAGAACGGTCATTTTTGCCGTTTTTTCAGGCAAAAGAAAAATATGTTTGTCATTATTAAAACAGATAATTGTTCTATCAGGGAAGAGTTAAACCGGGAAATTAGTAAACTTAAAATCCCCCCTTCGAAACTGACGAGTTCCTATATTCCGATTTACGATGCGATTTACAAAGGATATATTTACCAATCCGATGATCCTGCAGCGCAAGATCTCTTTTGTAGTATTGTCGAACATATCATGACAAGCTAATCACCATATTCTCTAAAGCATCAATCCAGCGCACAGTGGCATTGAGGCCGGGAACAAGATCGAGCTTAAGACCGCCGGCCTTGATAAATTCACCTCTGTATTCAACGCCAATTTCATATATTGTTTCGAGACAATCGCAGACGAAGGATGGACAAAAGACTAACATCCGTTTTACTCCATTGCGGGCGAGTGTGTGAACTTTTTCTCCCGTATACGGCTGCAACCATGGGTCTTTTCCAAGACGCGACTGAAAAGCGATACTAAATTGTTTAGGATCGATGGATAATTGTTTTGCGATAGCACCGGCTGTGGCATAACATTGAGCAGAATAACAAGAGTGGTTGTTTTCATTAAGGGTTTGACAGCAGGTTTCGCTCAGGCAGGAGCCTCGAAGATCTGCTTTACGGATTTGAGCTTGAGGCAGTCCATGAAAGCTAAAAAGAATATGATCGTAGTCGCAAAGAGGATAATTCTTAGCTGCAAGGCAAAAGGCATCGATGAGATGCGGGTCTGTTTCATAGTGGCTGACGAAATGCATTTGTGGAATGCAATCCCATTTCGATATAAGACTCATCACACACTCATGCACAGATCCGGTAGTTGCAGATGCGTATTGGGGAAATAGGGGAATGACGATCAACCGTTCCACTGCTGCCTGGCGCAATTTGTCGAGGACGCTTTTAAGGGAAGGGTTTTGATAGCGCATTGCCAATCTGACTTCAAACTGATCTCCTAAGCGTTGCTTTAACATCGATTCTACGAGATGTCCATAAACTTTTAACGGAGAGCCTTCTTTCGTCCATATTTTTTTATAAAAGTTAGTCGATTGTCTTAAGCGCGAGGGAATAATGGTAAATCGGACAAGCAACTGTCTGAGAATCCAGTGTGTGTCGATAACCCTTTTATCGGTTAAGAATTCAGCAAGGTAACTTGCGACATCAAAGTAACCGGGCGAATCTGGCGTTCCCAAATTAACGAGCAGCACGCCTGTTTTTTTATTTTGTAGTTTCATGAAGATACTTATAACCAACCATTCATTTAAAAGGGATAAAAAAGCACTGGTTTGCAGGAAAAATACCCACATGTTACAATGCCGTTACATACCGAACGTGATTCAAAAATTGGTTTTTGACGGCGTCGGCTTTGCATCAAAATTTTTGTCTTCACTCGTGCCTTGGCCATAGGCAATGGTCCCTCGCTCCAGACGAAAAATTTTGAGCAGCCTTCTTGTCAAAATCCCAGCTTTTGAACCACCTTCGGTATACTAATACCCTTAACAAAGTTGCCCCCTCGTGGATACACAAACAGTGATGAAATCAATGAGTTGGCTTAGACGTGTTCCAGGCGATCTTTTTCATTTAGATAAAAAACCCTTGATTGGCGATGCCCCTCCATTTCCCTGGGCGGAGTTTTCTGAAGAGCTGGGTCTGAATTTAAAAATAAAAGATATTTCGATAACACCTGGCGAGTTGCAGTGGCGGTCTGCAGAAGATCTATTCAAAGGGCTTGGCGGACAATTAAGAGGATTGTCTTTCGGTATTGTCCCTATAGAAGGGGAGATCTGGTGGGTCATGCCTGAACAAGAGATACTCCGTCTCATCGATCTTTTGATCATAAAGAAAAAAACACCGTCCCAGGAGATCACCGATAGTGATTTTATCTCTACATTTTATCGCTTTCTCGCAATTGAGGCCATCGATGTTTTTGAGAATGTGCAGGCGGATAAAAAATTAGTTGTCACATTAATGGAGGGTGAGGCTCTTCCATCTGCTTCTTCTCTTTGCATGGACGTTTTTGTCAGGGTAGATGACGTTACAATCACCGGACGGATGATCTTGTCTCCTGAATTTCGGGCGTCATGGGTAAAGCGTTACCAACAATCGGGAGTGCGCTTGAATTCTCCTGTGTCAGAAACGCTCGATGTGATCGTACATTTAGAGGCCGGTCGCATCAATCTGAAACCATCGGAATGGAAACAAGTTGCTGTTGGGGATTTTATCATTTTAGATAAATGTTCCCTGGATCCTTCTGAGGACAAGGGAAAAGTTCTTTTAACGATAGGTGAAATTCCCTTTTTTCGCGCGAAAATCAAGCAAAATACATTAAAAATTCTCGAGCATCCGCTTCATTATGAGGTAAATACAATGATGGATAAGACACCAGATACACCAGATGATGACATCGACACAAGCGATAGTTTTCATTTTGATGAAGAGATCACAGAAGAATCGACGACCGAAGAATCGACGACAGAAGAGTCGTCAGCAGAAGAGTCGGTAACAGAAGAATCGACGACAGAAGAACATACCGACACAGATTCAGGATCGGACATATTTGATGTAGACGAGGAACATAATGAGGAGTCAAGCGCTCCCGAAGAGGAAGAGGGAAGCGTTGAAACAGCAGAAAAAATGATACAGGAGAAACAACAGCCGGGATCTCCAATGAAGTTAGAAGA
>Ga0206919_1256_pt1 | contig 11089 bp, 8 predicted proteins | sample Alteio_BWOrgHeat_67_FD_152962 | JGI IMG/M metagenome (GOLD analysis project Ga0206919, IMG submission 152962) | Enriched cells from forest soil in Barre Woods Harvard Forest LTER site, Petersham, Massachusetts, United States -... | ecosystem: Environmental > Terrestrial > Soil > Temperate forest > O... | reverse complement strand
CCGAACATTACTGCTTTTACAATGACGCCTACCGGCCAAGTTTGGGCGAAAATGGCAAGCATCCCGCCATATTGGGCATGCCGGCCAATGAAGCCTGGGCAGAGATATGGGATTTCATCAAACCACTGCTGGACAGGATACTTGCAGGAGGCGACGGCGTTTTTAATGAGGACATGCTGGTACCTATCTTCCGTAACGGAAAGATCGAGGATGTTTACTGGACGTTTAGTTACAGCCCGGTGTTTGACGAAGCGGCCACTGTAAGAGGCGTATTGGTAACCTGTACAGAAACCACAGGTAAGGTAATGGCCTTCGAACAGATCAGGACCTCAAAAGAGGAACTGGAATTTGCCATTAATGCCGCCGACCTGGGCACCTGGGATCTTGACCCGGTAACCAATTGTTTTATTGGTAACGAGCGATTAAAACAATGGTTCGGCCTTTCTGCCGATGACGATATACCGTTGGAACTCGCCACCAATGTAATTGCCGAAAAGGACTGGCAGCGGGTACTTGATGCTATACAACATGCGCTGACGTATGACTCGGGCGGCGGTTATGATATCGAGTATAGCATTGACGCACCGGGTAAAGCAGATATTACTTATGTGCGCGCGGTGGGCAAGGCGCTTTTTAACGAAGAAAAACAACCGGTACGTTTTAGTGGCATCCTGCTCGACGTTACCGCCAGTAAAAGCTACGAAGCAGAGCTGGAAGCTATTAACGGAGAACTGGCCGGGACCAACCAGGAACTAACGGATGCCAATTTGGAATTGGCGCAGTCGCAGGATAAATTGGAAAAAGCAACCGCTATCCTGCAATTGGCTATTGATGCAGCTGCAATAGGCACCTGGCGGGCAGATTTACTGACCGATAAATTAACTGTTTCTGAACGCGCCCGGATCATTCATGGTATCGCTCCCGAAAAAGAATTAACGTTAAATGAATCCTTTGAGATGATCGTTCCCGATTTTCGGGAACACGTCATGCAGGAGGTTGAAAAGTTAATAGCGACCGGAAAATCATTCATCGTGGAATATATGATCGCGCCAATGGACGGCAGCACGCGTAAATGGCTGCGTTCTACCGGGAGGGTGACTTACGAAAACGGTAAGGCGATAAGTATTGATGGCACCATCGTTGACGTTACCGAGCAAAAGCAGGACGACCTGCGGAAAAACGATTTTATAGGCATGGTGAGCCATGAGCTTAAAACACCGCTCACCTCGCTGAACGCTGTTTTGCAGGTGCTCCAAAGGCGATTTGAGCAAAGCACCGACACCTTTGTTCCTAATGCGTTGGAAAACGCCAACAGGCAGGCCAAAAAAATGTCGGCCATGATCAATGGGTTTTTGAATATGTCGCGCCTCGAATCAAGCAAGATCATTATTGAAAAGCTTGCTTTTGACATGGAGGGCCTTATTGATGAGGTGATCAATGAAATAAACCTGGCCGCTACCAGCCACCGTTTTGCTTTTAAACGCTGCGGGCCGGTAATTGTTAATGCAGACCGCGATAAAATAACGTCAGTATTGTCAAACCTATTGAGCAACGCCGTCAAATATTCGCCCAAAGGAAAAGCTATCGACATCAACTGTGTCATTACTGATCACGACACCGTACAAGTAAGCGTCCGAGACGAAGGCATGGGCATAAAACCGGAGGATATTCCCCACATATTTGACCGCTATTACCGCGTAGAAAATCAACACACCCATCATATTGCAGGCTTCGGCATTGGGTTATACCTAAGCGCAGAGATCGTCAAACAACATGCCGGCCGCATCTGGGCGGAAAGTGAGCAAGGTGTTGGTTCTACCTTTTACTTCGAGCTGCCCGTATAAATTAATGAGCTTTAGTATTTTTACCCCATGCTAACGCTTCGCCAACTATTCCTGGCCAATAATGCGCAAACCACCAACTTCCCTTTATTGCTGGAATTTGAACGGGCTGAAGGCATTTATATGTATGATGCACAGGGTAAGCCCTACATAGATCTTATTTCGGGCATTGGTGTCAGCAATCTTGGTCATAGCCATCCCAGGGTAATTCAAGCTGTAAAGGACCAGGCAGACAAATACATGCACCTGATGGTGTATGGCGAATATGTACAATCGCCGCAGGTACTTTTTGCGCAAAAGCTGGTTTCCGTTCTGCCGAATAATTTGCAATCGGTTTATTTTACTAACTCTGGTGCCGAGGCAGTAGAAGGTGCGCTCAAATTAGCCAAACGCTTTACCGGGCGGCAGCAGATGATTGCCTGTAAAAATTCCTATCACGGTAGTACACACGGCGCACTCAGCGTGATGGGTAATGAAGAATTTAAACAAGCCTACCGGCCATTGTTGCCGGGTGTCGACTTTATTCGTTTTAATAAAATTGCCGATCTAGAACGCATCACCACGCAAACCGCCTGTGTCATTATCGAGACTATACAAGGTGAGGCGGGCATCCGCGTACCTGATGCAGCTTACCTGCAGGCGTTACGCAAACGCTGCACCGAAACCGGCACGTTATTGATCTTGGACGAAATACAGGCTGCCTTTGGCCGCACCGGCAAGTTGTTCGCGTTTGAGCATTTCGGTATAGTGCCCGATGTATTGCTTTTAGCGAAGGCCTTAGGCGGTGGCATGCCCATTGGCGCGTTTATTACCTCGAACGCCATTATGGATGCCCTCAAAGAAAACCCGATGCTGGGCCACATTACCACTTTTGGCGGGCACCCGGTGTGTTGTGCCGCGGGTCTGGCAGCTTTAGAAACTTTGCTGGACGAAAACCTGGTGGTCCAGGTTCAGCAAAAAGAAAATTTGATACGCCAACGGCTCGTCCACCCGTCTATTATAGAAATTCGCGGTAAGGGGCTGATGCTGGCTATTGCACTTGAAAGTTTCGATCTTAATAAAAAGATCATCGACCGCTGTATAGAAAACGGTGTAATTACCGATTGGTTCCTGCATTGCAGCGACGCCATGCGCATTGCCCCGCCGCTTATTATCACCAACGAGCAATTAGAACATGCCTGCGAGGTTATACTCGAAGCGATCGACCATTATTCTTAGTTTACTCACCCCGACTCGCTATCGCTCGTCGACCCTCTCATCGCAAAAGCGAAAAGAGGGTTATAATATCCTTTATTTTAATAATCTTTTTCAACCCTTTTTTGTCACAGACGAAAAGAGAGGGTGGTCGACGGAGTCGGCCGGGTGAGTAAAATAGCAAAAGACCGCAGGCCCGTATAACTGGTTCGGGTTATTCACCCACAGTCCTATTTACCGCACAGCTGTATTATGCCTGTATAAATTTCCGGTGTCAAAAAGATTAAATAAATTACCAATTCGTCAGAAATTCATCAGTTTTTCATCAAATCATACTGCTGCTTCAAAATTCGCTCAGCTTTGGTATGGTTTGTGTCTTTCACCCTTTGCACTTTAAAAGAGCCCGAATCCGGGTGTATCTGGGTGTTACGCTGCCGTTGCTGCACTCTTTTTAAGTCATAGTTAGACACAAGAACATAAACTAATAATTATCATATCCGTAATATGAAAATCGCATATATATCAACCTATCCACCCCGCGAATGTGGAATTGCTACCTTCAATCAAAACCTGGTGAAGGCTATTGCCAGCAATTTTCCTGAGCGAGAAACGCTGCTTAAGGGAGATTTCGTGGTAGCGCTCACCGATTCTGAAAACCTGCAGGAATATGAATACCCGGAAGAAGTAAAATACGTGGTTCGCCAAAACCACCAGAAGGATTACATCCGCGCGGCCAATTTTATCAATACCAGTAATGCTGACGTTTGCATACTGGAGCATGAGTTTGGCATTTACGGTGGCGAGAGCGGCATTTACATATTGCCATTTATTAACCGGTTAGAAAAACCGCTGTTATCGATACTTCATACTGTACTTAAAGATCCCAGCTATGTGCAACGCATCATCATCCGTGAAATAGCCGAACAATCGGCAAAGATCATCGTGATGAGCCAGCGCGCAGTGGAGTTTCTGACCGAAATATATGATATCCCGGCAGAGAAGATACAGATCATAGAACATGGCGTACCAGACCTGGAGGCGCCGGCCATTAACCCGGTTAAAAATTTAACGCCGTTTAAAAACCACCGTGTTTTGCTCACTTTCGGCTTGATCAGCCGTAACAAAGGTTTGGAAACCGTTGTTCGGGCGTTGCCGGAAATTGTGGCCAAACATCCCGATGTTATGTATGTAATATTGGGTAACACCCATCCGGGCGTTATCAAAAACTCCGGCGAGGAATACAGGGATCACCTGAAATCATTAGCGGCACAATTAGGCGTATCACAAAATTTGGCCTTTATTAACAAGTTCGTATCCGAGGAGGAGTTAATACAATACCTCACCGCGTCCGAGATCTACGTAACGCCTTATTTGAACGAGGCGCAGATCACCAGCGGTACGCTGTCTTATGCAGTAGGGTCAGGCGCGGCGGTGGTATCAACCCCTTACTGGCACGCCCAGGAGTTGTTAGCCGATAATCGTGGTCGTTTGTTTGATTTCAAGAATTGCGATGAACTGGCTAATATTATCACAGAACTTTTAGATGATAATGAGGCTTTAGCCGAATTAAAAGAAAACGCCTACGAATATGGCCTGCATTTACGCTGGCCGGTAATAGGCGCCGAATATATCCGCGAAGCGCAGGAAGCCAGCTATGCACACGATTTCAGGGATAAGATATTAAAGAACAGCATTGTCGATCCCGAGATCATGCCAAAGTTCAGTCTTAAACACGTGCTGCGTTTAACAGACGATACCGGCATTGTACAGCATGCCAAATACGGCATTCCTAATTTGAAAGAGGGATATTGCCTGGATGATAATTCGCGCGCGCTCATTATGGCATCAATGGCATACGAGCGGAATAACAGCAGCGAGGCCTACGAGTTGCTGCCTGTTTATTTGAGTTACATCCACTATATGCAATGCGAGGACGGCAACTTCCGCAATTTCCTGAGTTTTGATCGCCGTTATTTAGACGATGTGGGGTCAGAAGATTCGTTCGGCCGTACCGTCTGGGCATTGGGTTATTTGATTGCGCTTACCTCCAGCAACTCCTACCGTGAGTTTGCTACAGAGTTGTTCCACCGCTCTTTTCCGCACTTTAAAGCGCTGGTACATTTGCGGGGTATGGCTAATACGATGATCGGTATTTCGGCGTATTTAAAAATATTCCCTACAGATGAAGGCATGTTGAATGAAATGAACCGCCTGACCGATCAATTGGTAGCTGCTTATGAAAAAGAACACGCTGATGACTGGGAATGGTTTGAAGAAAAGCTAACCTACGACAATGCTATTTTACCACTGGCATTGCTGCATTCATGCGAGGTGACCGGCAATGAAAAAGTGAAAAAGATCGCTTTAAAAACGATGGGCTTTTTAGATAAATTGACCTTAGCCAATGGTTATTTAAGCCCGGTTGGTAATGATGGCTGGTACTACCGCGGCGGTGTTTTTCCCACCTTCGATCAACAGGCTATTGAAACCATGGCCATGGTGCTGATGCACTTCCAGGCCTATCAGATATTCCGCAAACCGGAATATATTGAGAAGATGTTCTTGTGTTATCGCTGGTTCCTGGGAGAGAATACGCTGCGGGCACCACTATACGATCACGAGACCAAGGGCTGTTGTGATGGCCTGCTTCCAAACGGTATCAATCGCAACCAGGGTGCAGAAAGCACGCTGGCTTATTTGATATCGCATCTAACGGTATTAAAGGCCTTTGAGTTGGAGTACGAATACAACAAGGTACAACACAAAAGGCTCGAATCCTGCTAAATGAAAGTAGCAGTTTTATCGTCGGTGGCATGGCGCACGCCACCGCGCCATTATGGGCCGTGGGAACAGGTTGCCTCGAACATTGCAGAAGGGTTAGTAAAACGTGGCATAGATGTTACCTTATTTGCCACGGGCGACTCCATTACCGCCGGAAAGCTCGACTTTGCCTGCCAGACCCCGTTTGAGGAGGATCGTTCACAAGACTATAAGGTGATGGAGTGCCTGCACATCAGTAATTTAATGGAAAAAGCCGGCCAGTTCGACATCATCCATAACAATTTTGATTTTTTGCCGCTTACCTATTCGGGCCTGGTAAAAACGCCTTTCATTACTACCATACACGGCTTTTCGTCAAAGCAGATCATTCCTGTATATAAAAAGTATAACGATAAAGGCTATTACGTGTCCATCAGCAATTCCGACCGCAGTCCGGAGCTGGATTACATAGCAACCGTTTATAACGGCCTGGACGCAGCGCAATTTGAATATAATGCCCAACCAGAAGACTATTTGCTTTACTTCGGGCGCATCCATCCGCACAAAGGGGCCGTAGAGGCAATCGAGATCGCGAGAAAGAGCGGTCGCAAATTATTAATAGCAGGCATTATACAGGACGCGGGTTATTTCCGCGAACAGGTAGAACCTCTGTTAGGTGGTGAGATAGAATATATTGGTAGTGCAGGGCCTGAAAAACGCAATGAACTGTTAGGCAAAGCATATGCTTTGTTGCATCCCATTAGTTTTGATGAACCTTTTGGTTTGAGCGTAGCCGAAGCCATGTTATGCGGTACGCCGGTTATTGCCTTTAACCGTGGCTCCATGCCCGAACTTATAAAAGACCGCGAAACAGGATTTTTAGTAGCTAATACAGGCGAAGCAATTAATGCGGTTGATCAGATCAAGAACATTAACCGTCAACAATGCCGCGATTGGGCAGTATCAAAATTTTCCAGCGATAAAATGGTGGATGATTACCTGGCGCTTTATCATCAAATATTAAGCGCTTAGGTTAATATCTTGTGATTTGCTATCCTCAATCTCCGGGCTGTTCTCGTAATTAATAAGCGTTCGCACTTTTGTGTCACCACCGGAAATATCTTCTACATCTTCAAAGTTGTGATGCGGCATTTCAATGTTTTGCGCATATTTATATCCCAGGCGTTTGTTCTCTTCTTCAATAAAAGCAAATAATTCACCCAGGCTGGTATATACAGATTGCAGGTATTTAAAGTTGGTAGAGGTAAGGCATTTGCCGGCATCAGCAGGACCTTTGCCCGGTTCGCAAAAGTTGAGTTTGGTAATTACACCATTAATAAGTTCGGCATTAAACTTACCCTCGTTATGCCAGGTAAGCGTATTTTTAATCTCTCTGAAGTGATCCATCTTGTTGTAGTTTTTCTATCATAATATCGCCCTGTAACCGTCACATTATTAAGCGGATAGGTAGATAAACTTTTGATGCAATGCTTATGCCAAACTACTATATGGTTAAGTATTATTTATTAACAATGCGCAGGCATATATTTCTGTTAATAAAAGGAATAAAATATACCAAATTTGTGTATATTATTAAATACACAAAACCGGCTTATAATGATAGCGAGAATAAATAATATTAAGCCTCGACGTGCTGTTTCTTCTTTTTCTTGCGCTGCTCTTTACCCTCTTCTATTAGCTTGTTCAACAAGTCGTTGAGGTTGATCTCGGCAAAAGAGGTCGAATAATCAGAAAGGCCATAAGGAATAATCAACATGCCGTTATTTTCGATACAACCGCACGAGTAAATCACGTTAGGCACGTAGCCTTCACGCTCGTCGCTATTTGGTATTAGCAATGGCTCACTTAACCTGCCTATCTCAACCGCAGGGTCATCCAGTTTAAGCAACGTAGCGCCTAACACATAGCGGCGCATCGGGCCTACACCGTGAGTAATAACTACCCAGCCGTGCTCGGTTTCTATTGGCGAGCCGCAGTTACCGATCTGTATAAACTCCCAGGTGAACATGGGCTCCTGTAGTTTAATGGGCTTTTCCCAGATGTTGATCTTATCCGAGTACATGATGTAGTTGTTGCAGCCATCAATGCGCGATATCATTACATACTTGCCGTTTACTTTACGCGGGAACAGCGCCAGGTTCTTGTTCTGCGCGCCGGCGCCGTATAACGGCATTATTTTAAAGTTATAAAAATCGTTCGTCTGCAATAGTTTGGGCATGATCAAAGCACCGTCATAAGCGGTGTAGGTAGCATAATAGATAGACATACCGTCATCTTCCTTAAACTCTACAAAGCGGGCATCCTCAATACCCTTACGTTCATATTCGGATATTGGGAAGATCACCCGGTCAGAAATATCAGTATCCAGTGAAAAAACGATCTCGTAATACGAGTCAGCCAGCCATAATATTTTGTCATACTCCAGCTTCTTCATATCGCTCTCTTGCAACTTTTGCGAATCCAGGATAATACGGCGCAGGTTAGAATATTCAAAGTGATGATCGAGTTTCGATTCCAGTTCTTTCAGCACATCAATATTGATCTGAGTAATGGCGGCCTTATCAAAAAACAGCTTTTTATTATAAACAGCATTACGCACAATTTCGGCCTCATCAATATAATTGCCGGCCGGCATTACGGTAATGTTGTTGTATTTATCTAACAGCGCCCTGCGGAAAGTAATGGACGAGATGTGCCCCTCACCCACCGCTCTGAAACTCATGATCAACCGGCGCTCGCCCTCCTGCAGTTCGGTTTGGTCGGGGTCCTGCACAATAGAGGGATTAAAAAATGCTGCCGACTCGATAGAATACTCATGCGTAAAAAAAGACCCGATGAGCAGTTTTCGGAAGACTGTCAGCGTATCAAAGTCAATGTTTAACTCGGCAAAAAGCGGCTTCAGTTTGCTGCAATGCCGGTTCAACACGCGGGTAATGTTGCGGTGGCGTTTTGAATACTCCTGCAGTAAAGGCGAAATAATGCCAAAGCAACCACTCTCGTCAATAGTCATTACTCGTTGAATGACGTCTTTGGCTCGGTCATTTCCGTTAAAAAAGAAGCGGGCAATTACACGTTTGGAATCGGGGTTAACTCTTACAGGTTTTCGCTCGATGGAAAGTCTCATAAATAAAAAAGTACTTTTTTAGTAAACACGGAGTAGTAAAAATTGATTTTATTTTTTTGAGTTCGGTTGCAGGTATTGTAATAGTGGTACGTTACCTCAAATCATCTTATTGCGTTTGATGAGATAGGTTTTGAGGATGTTGTTGTAGCCCTCGTGTATGGCTGCATCCACCATATCAATCCGGTACTGCGCACACTTTTGTTCCAGTTCGTGGCGGTAATCAGCCAATGAGGCCCGGTATGATTCACGTATCTTACCCGGATGTACCTTAATTTCATCGCCGCTTTCCATATCAATAAAATGATGCGGGCGGTTATCAAACGCAAAGTTCAATTCCTTTTGACGGTCATTCACGTTAAAGATCACTACCTCATGCTTATTATATTTTAAGTGCTGAATAGCGGCAAACAAGGCGTTCAGTTTTTCGCTGCTTACATTATTTTCCAGCATATCGCTAAAAATAATGATCATAGAACGTTTATGCACTTCGTTGGCCACGTGGTGCAGCACCCGGGTAATATCAGTAGTGGTACTAACTTTTGGCACTTCGTAGGCCTTTTCTAACTCGGCATACAGGTGAAACAAATGACTGGTGGTAGATTTCACGCCGCTCAACCAATCTACCTTATCCGAGAACAGGCACAAGCCAAAAGCATCGCGCTGTTTTTTAAACAGGTACATCAGCGCCGCAGTAGCATAAATAGAAAATTGCAGTTTGTTGATGCCCTTATCCGGGAAATTCATAGACGACGAGGTATCCAGCAGCAAATAGCAGCGCAGGTTAGTTTCTTCCTCAAACTGTTTTACAAACAGCTTTTCGGTGCGGGCCAGCAATTTCCAGTCGATGTTTTTGATAGACTCGCCGCTGTTGTACAGCCGATGTTCGGTAAACTCCGCCGAAAACCCATGAAACGGGCTTTGGTGCAAGCCAGTGATAAAGCCCTCCACTACCTGCCTTGCCAGCATTTCCAGGTTGCCTAATTGCCGTACCTGCTGCTCGTCGTTTAACTTAACCATTTCACTAATGTATGAACATTCACCACCGCTTCATAAATAAAAATCATATTTGACAAAGGCTGATTTTATTTTACAAACGCAGGGATGTAAAAGAATGTATAGCCGACGAAAAATTTCGGCTATTTTACTCACCCGACCTGCTTGCGGGGCGGGGTGATTCCACAAAAAAAAGCCCTTACGAAATCGCAAGGGCCTTTTTTAATTATTTCTAATATTATGCAGTCGCCTGGTATCCGGGCAATTGTTTGATCAATTTATCCACCAGTACCGATTTTGGAACAACGCCTATTTGTTTGTCAACAATTTCGCCATTTTTAAAGAACAGCAATGCGGGAATATTGCGGATACCAAATTTCATTGAAATGTTGGGGTTATGATCCACATTTACCTTACCTACAACTGCTTTACCGTCGTAGTCTTTTGCGATCTCATCCACTACCGGGCCTACCATACGGCAAGGGCCACACCACTCTGCCCAAAAATCTATCAATACGGGTTTGTCCGATTTAAGCACCAGCTCTTCAAAGTTTGCATCAGTTATTTCTAAAGCCATGATTTTCTTTTTTTAAGTGTACAAATATATAGTATTCAAATTGCTTGCCACAAGTGCGTGTATGACAAAGTGACATTAGGATTAATTCTATTATTTAACATTACGTAAGTTTTACACAAACCCCGTTTTAATAGTGCGTTTTAGCGTCAGTTTCGGCCCATAACTTAAACACCGCCGAGGCCTCGTCATGCAGCAATTGCTCATGCGGCAATTTGCGATTTTGCATTTGCAGATCAAGTTCTTCGTAAATAAATTGGTCGTCAAAACCTATTGCTGCAGCGTCCGCCTTGGTATTGGCGTAATATATGCGATCAATACGGGCCCAGTAAATGGCGCCCAGGCACATAGGGCATGGTTCACAACTGGTATAGATTACGCAGCCCGACAAACTATAAGTACCCAACTTTTCACAAGCCAATCGAATGGCCGATACCTCTGCATGGGCGGTTGGGTCGTTTGTAGGTACTACCTTATTGGCGCTTCTGGCTATCACTTCGCCATCTTTCACGATCACCGCACCAAACGGCCCACCTAATTGCAGTTTCACATTATGTTCAGACAGCTCAATAGCCATCCGCA
>Ga0206919_1254_pt1 | contig 11111 bp, 9 predicted proteins | sample Alteio_BWOrgHeat_67_FD_152962 | JGI IMG/M metagenome (GOLD analysis project Ga0206919, IMG submission 152962) | Enriched cells from forest soil in Barre Woods Harvard Forest LTER site, Petersham, Massachusetts, United States -... | ecosystem: Environmental > Terrestrial > Soil > Temperate forest > O... | reverse complement strand
AGGTGCATTTACAGGCTATTGGGCCATTTTTGTCACCATAGCATCCGAACAATTTGGCACCAACCTTAGGGCAACGGTTACTACAACGGTACCCAATTTTGTACGTGGCGCAACCGTTCTTATTACATTATCTTATGTAGCTTTGCGGAAGTTTTTTGAAAACCAGACAGGTTCTTTAAATTCGGGCGTTCTTTACAGCGCTTTAATTGTAGGTTCTGCATGTGTCCTGCTTTCTCTTATAGCTGTTTTAAGCATAAAAGAATCTTTTTCGCATGACCTGGACTATGTTGAAGAACTGAACTGACCAAACAAAAACATTATAATTATTTATGGATATACACGCAATCCTTCAATGGCTAAAACCGGAGCATATTATCGAATTTGGCGGCGCTTGGGCCCCGTATGTAGTAATGGCTGTTATTTTTGCTGAAACCGGCTTACTTATTGGTTTCTTTTTCCCAGGCGATTCTTTATTGTTTACCGCCGGTTTATTAATTGGAACCCATGACATTCATTATAATATAATTTTATTCCTGATAGGTGTTTTTATTGCTGCAGTGGCTGGCAATACGACAGGATACCAGGTAGGAAAAGCCCTTGGCCCAAGATTATTTAAGCGGGAAGACTCTTTTCTTTTCAAAAAGAAATACCTGGATATGACCCAGAATTTCTATGAGAAATATGGCAGAATGGCCGTCATCGCCGGCCGGTTTTTACCAATCATAAGGACCTTTGTACCTGTCCTTGCAGGTGCTATTAAATTAGATTTTGGGAAATTTACCCTTTACAATATTATTGGTGGTGCCGCATGGACCACTTCATTTATTTTGCTTGGATATTTCCTTGGCGCTAAGTTCCCTGGTCCCATCAAAAATAACCTGGATTATATTGTTATCTTCCTGATTGTGATAACCATTATCCCTGTAATCAGAACTTACTTGAAAGAAAGAAAAAGGCATATTGCTAGCCAGCAGGATCAGGCAAAATAGCTCCGAATGAACTTTTTTTCTTCTTAAGTTTAAGAAATGGAAAAAGCCTTTTCTATGAAATTCCTTTTGTTTTCGGCAATTATTTTTATCACCTGTTCTTGTAACACATATACATTGACAGTAAATGAATTGCAAAAGGAGCTTTCAACAAGTATCCCAACAAAAGAATCAGATTATACTTCAGAAATTAAAACATCAGTTATCCGAAAAGCTCAAAAAAACTTTTCACAGGATATGGAATGTAACGGTATTAGATATATAAAGTCCACTGATCAAAAAGGGGACAGTACTAAAGTAAGGGTTTATGTCCACACATTTGCAAAAATATATGACAGGAAAAACAAGTTAAAAACAGCATATTTTCAGACATTGTGTATTAAAGATGGTATTTTAACCGGCTATAATTCAATTTATTTAAAAAAAATTATCGCTATCCCTGTTGATTCAATTTCATCCATTAAAATCGTTAATAATTATAACAAAGCGAATTTTAAATAATGGAAATATTTTAGGCAAGCTTGCTCTTTTTTATACCATATATAAAGTAGATAACAAGCCCTACAATCAGCCATATTACAAACCGGAGCCAGTTAATATATCCCAGACCAGTCATTATATAAAGACAACTCAATAATCCCAGAACAGGAATTAAGGATAGTTTTTTAACGAAGGATGCAATCACTATTGCAATTGAACTGATGATAAAAATCAGCATCGGCAATTTAGGACCAATACCATCCGGTGAATTTCCAAAATTAAAATAGTCTTTCAGTACATCGGGGAAAAATTGCAACATGATCCAGGCAGTCAGAATAAATAACCCGGGCACAATAAACTGGCTATTAACATAAGGTACTTTAAATCTTTTTGTTTGAAGATCAGGATGGTCTTTCATCATTAATATTCCACCACACACCAGTACAAAGGCGAATAAAGTCCCTATACTTGTCAGGTCTGTTAATTCATCCATCTTTAAAAAGAATGTGGGCACGACAACTATAAATCCGGTAAGGATAGTGGAGAAGGATGGAGTTTTATAAACAGGGTGAATCTTTGAAAATACCTTTGGCAATAAGCCATCGCGACTCATGGCCATAAATATTCGTGGTTGACCTAGTTGAAAGACCAGTAGTACACTTGCCATTGCCACGATAGCACTCACACTTACGATGGCATGCATCCATCCTATCCCTTTTAAAGCAAAGACATAGGATAGCGGATCACCAACCCTTAGGTTGCTATAATGTGTCATCCCTGTCAAAACAAAAGCTACGGCAACATATAATATAGTACAAATGATCAAAGAATACATAATGCCTTTAGGCAGGTCTCGTTTGGGATCCTCACATTCTTCGGCTGTAGTACTTATGGCATCAAATCCGATATAAGCAAAGAATACTGCTGAAGCACCTTTCATAATTCCTGATAAGCCGTGCGGAACGAATGGTACCCAGTTATCCGTATTCACATAAAATGCACCAACCGCAATAACCAATAGAACAACGGTTAACTTGATAACGACCATTATGTTATTCACATTTTTTGAATCCCTGATACCAATGTAAACCAGCCAGGTAACGAAAATAGTGATCAAAATAGCAGGCAAGTTCATAATTAAAGGAATGATGCCAACTCTTGGTGCCTCATTCCAGGCATGATAAGAATTCTGTAAACCGGGGCTTAATTTTAATAAAATAGCCCCATGCTGCAGTGAATCTGTTGTTGCCTTAAAACCATCATAGGCAGAACGATAATCTGTTGTCAGGTATTCAGGCATGTGCCTGCCATAGTGCCCCGCTATTTCGTTAAAAAAGCCGGTAAAATAATCAGACCATGAAATGGCAACCACCACATTTCCAATACCATATTCGAGTAGCAAATCCCAACCAATGATCCAGGCAATCAACTCACCAAAAGATACATAAGCATAAGTGTATGCACTACCTGAAACAGGAGCTATAGACGCAAATTCCGCATAGCATAGTGCGGAAAAACCACAAGCCAGTCCTGTAAATATAAAAAGCAAAGCAACTCCTGGTCCGCCGTCTGCTGCTGCTGCACCAATCGTACTGAATATACCTGCACCTACTACGGCAGCAACACCAAATGCCGTCAAGTCCCTTACCTTAAGGGTTTTCTTCAGGCTCATAATTTCACCATCAAGGAAACCCTTGCTGGCATCATCCAGAATTCGTGAAATGGACTTTTTTCGAAACAGGGATTTATTTAACATGATTCAAGAATAGGGATTTTTTGCGTTTAAATAGATAAACCGATTAAAAAATCAATAATATACCCCATGTTAAAATAACTTAAACTCCCTTTGTTTTATGAGCATTTGAGTTCTTTTGAGTAGTTTTGGTGGATAATTCATCAAAACATATCATGAAAAAACTCTTCTTTTTTTCTTTGTTCCTGCTTGCGGGCCAGTTCTTATTTGCGCAACAAAACCTCAGTGCAGACATCCTTTGGAAGTTTGGCCGCCTCAGTGATCCACATATCTCACCTGATGGCAAAACAGTGATTTATGGTGTAAGGACCACAGATATGAATGCGAATAAAAGCACCAATATCATTTATAAAATGGATGTAAAAGGTGGCAAGCCCGTTAGCATAACTGAAAAAGAGGACAATGCCAATTCTGCCACCTGGCGGCCGGATGGTAAAAAAATCGGGTATCTGAGTGCCAAGGGGGGTGACATGGAATTATGGGAAATGAACCCGGATGGTACGGATAAAAAACAGGTTACCAATATTAAAGATGGTATTGACTTATTTGAATATGCCCCTGACATGAAACATATTCTGTATGCCAGGGCTATGCAGGTTGACCCAACCATTCAAGGAAAATATCCCAACCTTAAACTGGATAAAGTAAAAGGACAGACATTTGATGAATTGAATATCCGCCACTGGGATACCTGGAATGACGGCACTTATAGCCACATATTTTTGGCTAATTATAACGATGGTGTTGTTGATAATAACGACAGAGACATTATGAAAGATCTGCCTTATGATTCTCCTTTAAAACCCCATGGTGGCGGGGAACAAATAGCATGGACTGCTGATGGAACAGGCATTGCATATACCTGCAAAAAAATGAGGGGAACTGATTATGTGGTGAGTACTAATTCTGATATCTATTTGTACCATATTGGCAATGGGAAGGAACAAAACCTGACCTTAGGAAATATGGGCTATGATCAGAATCCTTCTATGTCACCAGATGGCAAATATATGGCCTATGTAAGTATGGAACATGATGGCTATGAGGCTGATAAAAACAGGTTAATGTTGCTCGAGCTTAATACGAAAAAAACGACTGACCTTTCTGCAAATTTTGACCAGGTAACCGGGTCAACAATCTGGTCCACAGATAGTAAAGTGCTTTATTTCACAAGTGAAACCAATGCAACCAGCCAGTTATATGCATATCACATAGATAAATCTAAGATTGAGCAAATAACAAACGGCATCCAGGATTATAATGAGATCACAATTGGAACGGAAGGAAAGAAAACGATTATCATCGGTTCACAAACTACCATGACGCGACCGGCCGAATTGTTCAGCATTGACCCTGTTAAGAAAACTGATGTTCAAATTACATTCACTAATAAATCAATTCTGGATGGTATAAAAACCAGTAAGGTTGAACAGAGGATGATAAAATCTACAGATGGCAAAGAAATCCTAACCTGGGTTATCTATCCGCCTGATTTTGATGCGACAAAAAAATATCCAACCCTGCTTTATTGCCAGGGTGGTCCGCAAAGTGCGGTAAGCCAGTTTTTCTCTACCCGCTGGAACTTTGCCCTGATGGCTGCGCATGGTTATATTATTGTTGCGCCAAACAGGCGCGGATTGCCGGGTTTTGGACAGGCATGGAATGATGAAATCAGTGGCGACTATGGCGGCCAGTGTATGCGCGATTATAACAGTGCTATTGATGCAGTAGCAAAAGAACCTTTCGTTGATAAGGACAAACTTGGAGCAGTAGGCGCAAGCTTTGGTGGATATTCTATTTACTGGCTTGCCGGGCATAACACAGATCATAAATTCAAGGTATTTATTGCACATGATGGCATGTTCAATATGGTAAGCTGGTATGGAAGCACTGAAGAAATGTGGTTTGCCAATCATGACCAGAATGGCCCCTACTGGAAAAACCCTGATAACTACAAAAAATTCTCTCCGCACGAATTCGTACAGAACTGGAATACTCCTATCCTAATTATATCCAATGAAAAAGATTACCGGGTTCCGTTTACCCAGGGCTTAGAAGCATTTACGGCTGCACAAATTATGCATATCCCTAGCAAATTGCTTTATTTCCCCGATGAAAACCATTGGGTATTAAAACCACAAAACAGCATGTTATGGCATAACGTGTTTTATGAGTGGCTGGATAAGTATTTGAAATAAATAATAGTGGTAAGGCGTAAGTAATAAGGGGTAAGATGGCTGGCGCGATTTGGTAAAGTTCAAAATTGAACTCGTAAATTAAATAAGATATTAGCACTCCTCCTATTATTTAAATAATACAGATGTCTTGAAAAAAATAGAAAATCTTAATGAGGATACTGAAGGAAAACCTGAGAATTTTATTCTTCCTGGTAATCCTTTGTCTGTTGAAGAGTTAAAAGAAAGAGTGATGAATGCGCATAATGCAGTCATTAATGGAGAATTCATTACTCATCAAGACTTGCTGAAAGAAATGAATAGTTGGTAAAAATGAAGCCACATTTAATCTGGGCAAGAATTATATTTTTAACCACCTTAGCTTCCTATTGTACAATATATTTTGAAGGTAAGGGTGACCAATGGTCTATGTTTCTATTTCAATATATTTTAATGCTCTCTTTTAATCCTCCATTTTTAATAGGAATAATTCAAATAGTGGCTTTAGTTTTATTAGGCAAATGCTATTTTCTGGAATTCAGAACGAGTTTAAAGTTGACGTTATTTTATATTCTATCTCAAATTGGATTATTAATTCCTTTTATATTTATATTTTCATCAAGTAATTTAAATCAATTATTATCAGATATTCAAAGTATACTATCCTTCTGCATATTTTGTATTGCAACTGTACTCGGAATTTTCTTTTTCATCAAATACTGCAGGAATAATGAAAAATACAAGCAAAGTACAAATGAAAAGTTGGGAAGTATCGAATTATGACATTTAAAACATCTATTCAAATATTCTGGACATTCTCAAATTCTGGCAATTCTGATTCAGACAAAGAAAATCCCGCTTCTGTTGGCTTTAAGAACCAGCAAGAGCGGGATTTTTGGTTCCGGGTTGCCCGGGAACCATTGGCCTAAGAATCTTAAAAACTCACTCCAGTTTTTCAATAAGTTTCATGGCCGTGTCGTAGATCCTCTCGTCATCGAGTTTCACATAGCCACCATGCACACCGGATTCGTAATGTGCACCAACAAAGCTGTCATGGCTAAAATGATCTGATCCGAAATAATTGCGAACTGATTGCTCGTCCATGTGCAATTCACCTGCAATCTTTTCAATACTGCCATGCGGCAGGCTGTCTTTTACTTTCCTCAACTCTTCAAAGGTTAATACCATAGCTTATTAGGATTTAGTTAAAAAATACATAAAGATCGTACATCAAATGTAGGAAAGTTTTTGGAAAAACAATAGATTAAATTGTAATTTTTTTTCGCCTCAAATAAAGTGGCAAAAAATGCAAATAGGGCAATCTTTTAGCTTGGTTCTTTTCTGTGTTACAACATATAATAAATTGACCTTCATGAAGTATTTTTTTTAAAAGGCTGAACCGGAAACAACCTTAACTTTCCTTACTTCGGATAATGGTATTTTCATAATATCCTTATCAAGGATTACATAGTCCGCCAGTTTTCCAGGCTCTATACTTCCTTTTTCTTTTTCTTCAAAATTGGCATAAGCTGCCCAAATTGTCATTCCTTTCAATGCTTCTTCCCTGGTCAATGCATTTTCAGGTTGAAATCCACCTTTTGGGAAACCGATACTGTCCTGTCGCGCCACGGCAGCATAAAAGCCATACAATGGATTAATTGATTCAACCGGAAAATCGCTTCCGGTTGGCAGCACATTATTTTGTTCCATCAGTTGCTTATAGGCATATCCCCCTTTGAGTCTTTCCTCACCAAGTCTTTCTTTCGCCCAATACATATCGGAGGTAGCATGCGTGGGCTGAACAGAAGGAAGAATATGATACAAGCCAAATTTGACGATGTCTTCCTGATTGACAACCTGGGCATGTTCAATCCGCCAGCGACGATTATTATCCTTTCCCAAAACTGAAGCGTACACATTTAAAATAAACCTGTTTGCAGAATCTCCAATGCAATGCGTATTCATCTGAAAAGAAGAATTACCGATCCTTTTTGCCATTTCCCTAAAGTATTCTGGTTTGCTTAAAAGAAAACCTTGCTCATTAGGCCTGTCAGAATATGGTTTTAACAGGCATGCCCCCCTGGAGCCAAGGGCACCATCGGCATAAAATTTAAAAGAGCGAACATTTAATCTTTCGGTTTTATACGGCCCGTGCTTAAGGTAATAATCAAGGTTTTCATCGGTTGAGCTGGCCATGGCATACACTCTCATTTTTAGCTCTCCTTGCTTCTGCATTTCATCTATCAGGTCAATAATATTTTTATCCAGTCCGGCATCATCTACGGTAGTCAACCCAACTTTAAAACAATCTTCCTGTGCCTTGAGCAGATATTGCTTCATTTCTTCTTTTGTTGGTGCCGGAATTACTTTCTTGGCTTTATCTGCAGCATTGTCAACCAGTATACCTGTCAGTTTACCATTCTTAATAATAATATTACCACCTTCAACTTTTGTTTCAACTGAAATAGCTGTCAGGTCAAGCGCCTTTTGGTTTACCAGGGCGGCATGTCCATCTACTCTTGACAAGTAAACTGGTGTATTTGGAAAAAGCAGGTCGAGTGTATCTTTTACCGGGAATTCTTTACCTGGCCAGCGGTTCTGGTCCCATCCCCTGCCCATTATCCATTTTACTTTATTGATTTTTGAAAATGCTACCAACCTGTCTACCATTTCTTTGAATGACAGGCAACCTACGAGGTCTGCTTCGGTTTTCATTTTACCATAAGCGTAGAAATGGCAATGCGCATCAATAAGGCCCGGAAATACCGCCTTCCCTAGGGCGTCAATAGTTTTTGTGGCTGAATAATATTTAAGAATGTCGTCATTAGTACCAACGGCCACAAATTTTCCATCTTTTATTGCAAATGCCTCTGCAACTTTAAATGAACTATCAACAGTATAGACAATGCTATGGTGGACAATAATATCAACTTTTTGCCTTAGGGAGCAAGAAAAGAAAAACAATGAAAAGAGAATTAAAGATATTTTAAATAATTTCATGGTATTGCTCTATTTTTTTGGCAATATTAGGAAGCATAAATATAAAATGCGCAAGATTTACAAAATACACAATCTGCAATATTTGGAGAAGATTGTTGCCGGGAAACTGGATTTAACCTTAACAAGTTTAAGATTATAATTTTATCTCTAATCCGGTTTTTTTTATTTCATCCAACAAAAATCCCTTCCCTGCATAAGAAGAAGCTGGATATGTATGTACATCCAAATCAGGAAATACAATATTAAGCTTGGCGATCAATTCAATATTTTTGATAATATTATCTGTGAAGTTTTCGGAAAACAATGCAAGGCCTATATCAGAATCCTCATTTAGTTCTCCAGTTAATACTGACCCAAATAAAATTGCCTTGTTAATTTTAATCGGCAATCCTTCACATGCTTTTAAGAATTTCCTGGTATAGGTTATTGCAGATTCTTTAGTAAACATGAAAAGGAACTTTATAATATTTATGCTAAGTAATTTATTTTAGCCTGACAGTGATCAAACCATCAGTCAACCATCAACAATCAACTATCAACCAACAACTTATCCAATCTACATATTTCTCCTGTACTGTCCGCCAACCTGGTAAAGTGCATTTGAAATCTGGCCCAGTGAACAAACCTTGCATGCTTCCATCAAATAATCAAAAATATTTTCGTTATTTATAGCTGCTGCTCTAAGTTTTTGCAAGGCCTCGGCCGACCTGTTCCTGTTCCTGTGCTGGAAAGCCTGCACCATATTAATCTGGAATTCTTTTTCTTCTGTGGTTGACCGGATAACTTCCATCGGTAGAATGGTTGGTGAACCTGTCTTACTTAAAAAAGTATTAACCCCGATAATAGGCATTTCGCCGGAGTGTTTCAGGCTTTCATAGTATAAAGATTCTTCCTGGATCAGGTTACGCTGGTACATGGTTTCCATGGCACCAAGTACGCCTCCCCTGTCTGAAATTCTGTTGAACTCCGCATACACAGCCTCCTCAACCAGGTCAGTGAGTTCTTCAATAATAAATGAGCCCTGGATTGGATTTTCATTTTTGGTTAGTCCAAGTTCTTTATTAATAATCAGCTGAATAGCCATTGCTCTGCGAACCGATTCTTCGGTCGGTGTTGTAATAGCCTCATCATAAGCATTGGTATGCAATGAGTTGCAATTATCATAGATGGCATATAATGCCTGCAATGTGGTCCGGATATCATTAAAATCAATTTCCTGGGCATGTAGCGATCTGCCTGAAGTCTGGATATGGTATTTCAGCATTTGAGAGCGCTCATTACCACCATATTTAATCTTCATGGCTTTTGACCAGATTCTTCTTGCCACACGGCCAATCACCGAATATTCCGGATCAATACCATTCGAAAAGAAGAAACTGAGGTTGGGCGCAAAATCATCAATATTCATGCCCCTGTTCAGGTAATACTCAACAAAAGTAAATCCATTAGAAAGGGTAAGCGCCAGCTGGGTTACCGGGTTTGCACCAGCTTCCGCTATGTGATAGCCTGATATGGATACTGAATAAAAATTCCTGACCTTTTTATCGATGAAATACTGCTGAATGTCCCCCATCATTCGCAATGCAAATTCAATAGAAAATATACAGGTATTCTGCGCCTGGTCTTCTTTTAATATATCAGCCTGCACAGTACCACGTACGGTAGAAAGGGTGTCCGTTTTTATTTTTTGATAGACATCCTGGGGCAGCACCTCGTCCCCACTGACGCCTAAGAGCATCAACCCTAGGCCATTGTTTGAAGGTGGCAGGTCTCCTTCATAATGAGGCATGGTGCCGTCTATGCTTTTGTAAAGTTCTTTTATTTTTTTCTGCACTTCTGCTTCCAGGCCATGCTCCTTGATATAAAGTTCACATTGTTGGTCAATGGCTGCATTCATAAAAAAGCCAAGGAGCATAGGTGCCGGGCCATTGATTGTCATTGAAACAGAAGTAATAGGATCACACAGGTTAAAGCCCGAGTATAACTTTTTAGCATCATCAACCGTGGCAATACTTACGCCTGAATTGCCAATCTTTCCATAAATATCCGGGCGGTGATGCGGGTCTTCGCCATATAACGTCACAGAATCAAATGCGGTTGAAAGTCTTTTAAATGGTGAATCCACGCTTACATAATGGAATCGTTTATTGGTTCGCTCAGGACCACCTTCCCCGGCAAACATGCGGATCGGGTCTTCCTCTGTCCTTTTAAAAGGATAAACTCCTGCCGCAAATGGAAAATGTCCCGGCACATTCTCAGTAAGCAGCCAAAACAAAATATCACCCCAGTCTTTGTATTTCGGAAGAGATATTTTTGGAATCTTTAGGTGCGAAAGGCTTTCTGTGAATAAAGGCACCTTAATTTCTTTTTGCCTTACTTTATAAGTCAGGTGCTCTGCTGTATAATTATGCTGCATATGCGGCCATTCCTTCAACAGCCTTTTGCATTGACCGTTAAGCCTTTCCTCTACTTTATCGTAGAGAACCCGCATATTTTCCAGTTGCTCAGCTTCAGTTTCTTCTTTTTCCATCAATTCCATCGTCCCCTTCAACTGGTACAATTGAGAAGCTATAGCAGATTGCTCAATGGCAAACTTTTTATATTGATGTGCATTTTCTACAATTTCAGCCATGTATCTTGACCGGGCTGGCGGCACGATATATATCTTCTCAGACATCGCATCGCTGATATGAAAATTGCTGTGCAGGTTAGCGCCTG
>Ga0206919_1253_pt1 | contig 11125 bp, 6 predicted proteins | sample Alteio_BWOrgHeat_67_FD_152962 | JGI IMG/M metagenome (GOLD analysis project Ga0206919, IMG submission 152962) | Enriched cells from forest soil in Barre Woods Harvard Forest LTER site, Petersham, Massachusetts, United States -... | ecosystem: Environmental > Terrestrial > Soil > Temperate forest > O... | reverse complement strand
TTACATTGAGTCGGAAAAGTATGGTATGCCAATAGAGGTATCAATGCTTTACAACACATCGTATACCGAGAACCTGCATTCATACGTAAACAATATTAATACCCACGAAGGTGGAACACACTTAGCAGGTTTCAGAAGGGCGCTAACACGTACCTTAAAAAGCTATGCTGAAAAATCGGGCATGCTTAGCAAACTGAAATTTGAAATTGAAGGCGATGACTTTCGTGAAGGATTAACAGCTGTTATTTCGGTAAAGGTTGCTGAACCACAATTTGAAGGGCAAACCAAAACTAAATTAGGTAATAAAGAAGTTGTAGGCTGTGTTGACACTGCAGTAGGCGAGATGCTTACTAATTACCTGGAAGAACATCCTAAGGAAGCCAGGCTTATTGTTGACAAAGTAATACTAGCAGCTACTGCCCGCCACGCTGCGCGTAAAGCCCGCGACCTTGTACAACGTAAGGGCGCATTAACAGGCGGTGGGTTACCCGGTAAATTAGCTGACTGTTCAGAAAAGGACCCTGGCGCTTGCGAAATATTCCTAGTTGAGGGAGACTCAGCGGGTGGAACAGCAAAACAAGGCCGTAACCGTGCTTTCCAGGCTGTATTGCCGTTAAGAGGTAAAATTCTTAATGTAGAAAAGGCACTGGAGTATAAGATATACGAAAACGAGGAAATAAAGAACATTTATACAGCCCTTGGTGTATTTAAAGGAACACAAGAAGATCAGAAGGCGCTGAATATTGAAAAACTGCGTTACCATAAAATTGTGATCATGTGCGATGCCGACGTTGACGGTAGCCACATTACTACGCTTATACTCACTTTCTTCTTCCGTTATATGAAGGAACTTATAGAGTGTGGCCATATTTACATTGCTACTCCTCCACTCTACCTGGTTAAGAAAGGTAAAGACCAACGCTATTGCTGGACCGAAGAAGAACGTGAAAATGCTATACGGGAAATTGGCAAGAACGGAAAAGATAATGTAGGCGTACAGCGATACAAAGGTTTGGGTGAAATGAATGCTGAACAATTATGGGAAACCACCATTAATCCTGAATCGCGTAAGCTGCGTAAGGTAACTATTGATAGCGCTGCAGAAGCTGACAGGATATTTTCGATGCTTATGGGCGATGATGTATTGCCACGCAGAGAGTTTATTGAAAAGAATGCTCGCTACGCTAAGATCGACGCATAATACTGATAAACACAAAAAGAAAAAGGGAGACCATGTCTCCCTTTTTTATTGCACGGCAGTTTCTTAATTACTTAGTAGGTGTAGTGGTAGCAGCCCCACCAGCCTGGTTAGTTGTAGTTGTGGTTTGCGATACACCACTACTCTTCACAGCCATTTTATCGTTGCCTTTACCTGTTTTTGCAGAAGCCTTGGCAGCCTTAGCATCTTTAGCTTCCTTAGCCTTATCAGACTTCTTCTTTGCTGCATCTTTCGCTTTGTCAAGCAGGCCGCCTTGTGCAATGGCTGCTGTGCTTATGGAGGTTATAGCCAATACAGCTATAAATGTTCTTAATGTTTTCATTTTTATTGGTTTATGATACAAATATATAACTAACCAATGAAGAAAATATGAAGCTTATTTTTTTGTTGCTTCAATAGCTTGCTTAACCGGTATTGGCTTGTCTTTGTAATAAGCCACTACAAAGGCACCCTTTATACCACCGGCAACTACTTTTTCTTTCATGGCCTTGGCTGCGGCATAGTCATTATATGGGCCAATATTGTAATGTACCTTACCGCTTTCATCTTCATCAAAAGCAAGGTTCTTAAACTTCTTAAACTTAGCTCTCATAGCTGCAGGAGGGTTGCCCTTATACGCACCTAATTGCACTTTGAACTTAATATCTTTCTTGTTCAAATTTCCTTCAATCGGAGATGCTGATTCACCTTTAGAGTCCTTCACCTCTGGTGCAGGTTGATTATTTTCCTGTGATGCTTTAGCGCTACCGGCACCTGCTTCTGCTAAAGTAATGCGCTTGCCATTACGGTAAGCCTTAACAAATGCATCAGAATACCCTTTAGCTACCATTTCAGCTTTAAGTGCAGCTGCGTCTTTATAATTAGTAAACGAACCTACCGAATAAGTGTAATAGTCGTTCTCCGTTTTGATCTCTATTAGGTTTTTAGCCGAAGTAAATACATGGGTGCCGTTTAACTTGTGCTTAAACGCACCTAACTGAACTCTGAATACTACTCCACCTACAGCAGCAGTTTCAGTTGCAGCTTTATCACTTCCGGTTTTCGATCCATCTCCGCCCGGATTAGAATTCACAGCAGCCACTTCGCTAATACCAGCCGGCTTATCTAAGTCAATAATTTCATTACCTTTCTTAAGCACTACCCGGGCATCCTTAAAGCCTTCTTGCTTCAGCTGATCCTTCCTGATTTTGGCCAGTTGTATATCATCATAACTACCCGCGGTATAAATAGTAGAAGAATCCTTTTGAGTATTAGACTTAGCATCCGCTACACTTAGTATCTTATCCATTTCCTTTGGGGGAACCGCTTTTGAGTATTTACCAATTTCAACAACGTATTGGGGTGCTTGTACAAGTGAACCATCTTTTACACCCGAACTATCGTAAGTCATTTTTTCATAAGCGCCGGTGGTATCCTTAAAACGCCTGTATTGTAATGCCATTTCCGCATCGGTTTGTGGCAGGGTATCTTTATTTACTATAGGCACAACTGTATCTTGTATAACCGATGCATCCAGCATAGCATTATCATACCTGCTTTCGTCTACATCTTCACCATTCAGGTGGCGGGTACTTGTTAAATCATATCTAAAACTAACAGCAGTTAACAAAAACATGTCATGTTTCGTAGTGCCTTTAAGCGAACCCTGCACTTCAGGAGTAAGCCCGTCAATATGGTCGGTAAACGTGTAATGCAACGTTGTACCAACAGAAAAATCAGCCTTCTTGGTAATATGTATCATAATACCTGCACCAATAGGAATAGCAAATGTTTGTTGCGAATAATTACCGGAACCATCCAGATCCAATGATCTAATGTCAGTTTCGTAAGTATAATCAGGTGTTAAAACTGTAGCTAAAGAAGCGTCGGGAAGGTTTTGAGGGATGCTGCGAATACTGCCATCTGACCAGTAGTAATATTTATTACCATACTTATCTCTCATATCGGTTTTCGAGAGAAAATTAAACGACTCCAGCCCCAATGAAACATATGGTGAAATGTCTTTTTGAGGATAAAACTTATAGGTTAAATTTAAACCACCTCCTGCTATTTGAGACTCAAAATTCCAGTTATAACTTGGCGATCTTTCATACTGCCCAAGTGTACCAAACAAGCCATATAAATTGAACTCCACATGTTGGTTTATCTTCTGAGCAAAATTAAGTGTCCAGCCCAGCCTTGATGTGGTTGGGTTTTGGGCATATCCTTTTATATATTTAACGTTACCGAAATACGACATCATACCAATACTGGCCCCAATTACAGGTTGCAACACAAACGAGGTTCCCCCAGGCTGTGCCGGATGGCTTGTATCGTTAACTGAATTATGTATTTGTACAGTAGAGTCGTTATTTGAATTATAACTAATTGCTGAAGACCTTTCTGCGGTAAAAAGAAGAATTAAAAGGCTATATACAAGTAAGGAAACTTTCGGCATATGTTTTTTTTCTCGGCAGATTCGCAATTATACGCAAATATACCTATAAAGGTTACTGAACCCAGCTTTGTTTTGTAATCATTAAGGCTTCCTGAACACTAATGCGCTGGCCACCATTATAAGCTACCACAAACGGGCCAGTTACGTTTTTGGCTTTCATTTCTTCCCTATGGTCACGAGCGTCTTTGTATTCGCCATACTTACCCACAATATACTTGGTAAAACCTTCTTCCATTTTAGGGGTAATAGCCTCATTAATATTATTGATACGTGCAAAATAGCTCTTAAAATCTTTAAGTGCATTATGCAAAGCCATAATTTGCACGTTATAAACTAAGCCTTTACTACCACCACCAATGTGTGGAGTTACGCTACCGCTTTCGGTGGTTGTAACTGTATTAGTTGGGGTTACTGAAGCGGTTGTAACTGTATTAGTAGGAGTTACGGTATTGGTAGGTGTAACCGTATTAGTAGCTGTAACTGTATTGGTTGGCGTTATAGCAATCTGACCCTGTCCTGTTACTACAAACGATGTTCCGTTGATAGGGTATTTTTGAGCGCCGCCGTCTTGTACGAATGAGAAGGTACCAGTAACTAACTGGCTGCCTGAAGAGCTCGTTCCGGCATTTAATGCGTATGATACTGTATATACTGAATCGGTAGGTAAGCTTAACCATACCATTTTCATTTTACCATCTACAAAAGTAAACGAGGCCGAACCTTTGCCCTTACCTGTTGCATCTTCGGTTGCTGTAAAACCATCAGGTATAGCTTCCTGTAATTTAGCAAACCCGCTTGTAGCTCCCTTATGTATTGTAACATTGACTATTATGGTACCACCCGGGGCTACCGAACCGGTAGAGAGACTGCGTGTAGCATATACACCACCAATAGCCGGTGCCGGTGGACTTGATGAAGCAGCAGTGCTTGAGGCCGTGTTGTTATAATTTGCTGGTGTGGTAGCGCCGTTTGGAGTAGTTGTTGCGGTAGGCACAATAGCAGGTGAGGCACCCGCTGTTGTTGTATTATTGGTTGGCGTTGTTACGGCAGTAGGTGTACTTGCCGTAGTTGTATTATCGGTATTAGTTGGTGTAGTAACGGCAGTAGGTGTACTTGCTAGGGCATTGCTAGTTGGCGTTGTTACGGCTGTAGGCGTACTTGCCACTGCACCGCCGACAGCGCCTCCTATAGAAACAGTTTGCGGGTTGGCATCAGCTTCGGTCTTTACGTTATCTAATACATACAGGAACTTACCACCTATGTTCTGGTTACCCGTTAAGCTTGGATCAACGGTAACCGAATAGGATATTTTAAGAGTAGCATCTCCTGGAAGAGAAGCCCATATGAACTTAATGGCATTACCCGAAGAAAGTACCGTAGCACCTTGCTTTTCTACCGCGGTGGCAGTGAATCCCTGCGGTAGGTCGGCCTGGTATTTGGCAAAGCCGGAAGCGCTGCCTTTGTTGATAGTTACCTCGACTGTGAAGGTCGAACCTGCTTGAGCGTTTGGGGGAGCCGTTTGTGTTACAGTCACTGCCGACTGCATAAATAATTGGTAAACGAATAACCCTATCAGGTTGATCAGTAGTACGAGGTACTTTATCATATGTTATGTTTATTGGTCAAAGAAGTAGTCGATTAAGCCGTTAATATCAGCTATAGTCATTGTTGAAGTTCCGTCAAAGAATTCATCGATAGCTTCGGTGATTTCTTGAGATGATATATAACCATCATGGTTTTTATCAGCAGGCCTGAAACGAGGAGGTACCTTGTTCGGATCGTGCTTTTTCTTTAATTCATCCTGGTCTTGCTCTTTTAACGCACCTTCAGTTGGGTGTTCATTAAATGCTTCACTTCTACTCACAGCACTTGTATCGTGGTGCTCATATAAGCTATCAAGTCTTTTTGAATCCGCTTCAGAAATGCCTTTATCATTCTTTTTAAGTGTATCTTGTATAAACGAATTATCCATGGTTACGTTCTGATACCTTGTCTCATCTAAATGCGATTCCTGCTTACGCGTAAAATGGTATTCAATAGTAGCAAACGAATACAAATATTTATCTTTAGCGGTACCATTAGCCACGCTACTATATACTTCAAGGCTGTTCGTAAATGTAAAATAATAAGCTGCCTGCACATTTACCGCAATGTTATCGGTAAGCTTTACCTTAACACCTAAACCAATAGGCACACATTCGGTACTGCCCGATGCTACAAGAGTATTATAGTTATAACTACGTTGCACTACATGGTAATTATTGCTTGCATTAGCTGTAGAAACATCATATGCGTTCTGCGGTACGTTACGAATGCTACCATCTGTCCAGTAGTAGTATTTTTCACCCTTAGAATCATACAAGTCGGTATACTTGCTATACGACATGTAGCTAAACCCTGTATATAAATACGGTGCAATTGGGGCATCTTTTTTAAGCAGCAATCCATCTAAATGCAAGTTTGCTGTTAGTTCAACCTGTACCACGTTAGTTTGGAAATTCAGGTTGTTCGATGGGGTATCAGAACGCTCGCTCGATGCGAGTTTGCCTATCATAGCATCTAACTGAATGCCTAAAAAGCTTATTGGCCTTTCTTCTACTCCAATGGTATAACCACCACGTATGGTACTATATGCGGTAATTCCGCTGCCTTTTCCAATATTGCCATTGAAATATAACACACCCACTCCACCCATAACAGATGGAAGAGCGCCATTCTTCTTGGCAGTATCCGGACTGGTTGCAGCCGGAGGAGGAGTTGTTGCGGTTGAACTTGACTGAGAAAATCCGTTAAGGGATAGTACAGTTAAGATTGCGATTGGTAAAAAACTTGCGTTTGTCATGTAACTTTAGGTTAGATGAATCTTTGTTTATTGTCGACAAAACTGGACTTTTTGTCCATCGCAAATATAATCATTTGTAACTGCATTAGAACAAAACTACTAGGGAAAAAAGCGCAAATACCTCTAATATGAGCGCACTTACTAACAGCATAATGTTAAGAAGGGTTGGTATTTTAACCCATATTATAGCCCGCCGAGCTGATTTTACGCGATAAACAGAATGTTACACATACAGCAGGTTTTTAATTGTATTTTCGCATTCTCAATATTTAAATTTTATGGAAAAATACAATGTTGTTGTAATAGGATCGGGCCCTGGCGGATATATTGCTGCCATACGGTGTGCCCAGCTTGGAATGAAAACTGCTATTATAGAGCGTTACAGTTCATTAGGTGGCACATGCCTTAATGTAGGCTGCATTCCATCAAAGGCTCTGCTCGATTCATCAGAACATTATTTTAATGCTTCGCATACTTTTAAAACGCATGGCATTGATATAAAAGATTTGAAAGTAAATATTGGCCAGATGATAAAACGCAAGGGCGAGGTGGTAAAACAAACCTGCGATGGAATTGCGTTTTTAATGAAGAAAAATAAAATAACCGTGTATAACGGTCATGGAACATTTACCGGAAAGAACACTATTGTAATAGACAAGGATGGCAAGAAAACTGAAATAGAAGCTGAAAAGGCAATTATAGCTACAGGGTCAAAACCATCTACCTTACCCGGAATAACTATTGATAAGCAACGCATCATTACATCTACCGAGGCATTAAATTTAACCGAGGTGCCAAAGAACCTTATTGTTATTGGAGGCGGAGTTATAGGGCTTGAATTAGGCTCAGTGTATGCAAGGCTTGGTGCCAGTGTAAAGGTTATAGAATTTACCGATGGCATAATAAGTACCATGGACAAGGGCTTGGGTAAAGAATTACAAAAGGTTTTGCAAAAGGAAGGTTTTGAATTCTTTTTTAAACACAAAGTAACCGCTGTTACTACCAAGGGTGAAGAAGCTACCGTTACAGCCGAGGGGCCTGATGGCAAGAGTGTTTCATTTAAGGGAGATTATTGTTTAGTAGCTGTGGGCCGTAGGCCATATACTGATAACCTCGGACTTGAAAAAGCGGGTGTTACTAAAAACCAACGTGGCTTTATTGATGTGAACGACCATTTAGAAACCAATGTAAAGGGTATATATGCAATTGGCGATGTTGTGCGTGGTGCCATGTTGGCGCATAAGGCAGAAGAAGAAGGCGTATACGTAGCAGAATTAATGGCAGGCCAAAAGCCGCATGTTGACTATAACTTAATTCCGGGTGTTGTTTATACCTGGCCCGAAGTAGCTTCGGTGGGTGCCAGCGAAGAACAATTAAAAACACAAGGCGTTACTTATAAAGCAGGCAGCTTTCCGTTTAAGGCAAGTGGCCGTGCACGTGCCAGTGGCGACCTTGATGGTTTTGTAAAAGTACTTACCAATGCCACTACCGACGAAATTTTAGGTGTACATATAATAGGCCCGCGCGCAGCCGATATGATTGGCGAAGCAGTAGTAGCTATGGAGTACCGTGCATCGGCAGAAGATATTGCCCGCATATGCCATGCACACCCAACTTACTCAGAGGCTATTAAAGAAGCTTGTTTGGATGCCACAGGGAAGCGTGCTCTCAATTTTTAATTCTAAATTTTAAATGTTTAAAAGAGTGTGCTTCATTAAAAATTCAACATTCAAAATTTAAAATTAATGAAGACCGGAATATTATTAGTAAACCTGGGAACGCCCGACAGCCCCGCAACGGCAGATGTAAGAAAATACCTGGTTGAATTTTTAAATGATAAACGTGTCATTGATATTCCGGCATTGCAACGCAAGCTATTAGTAAACGTTATTATCGCCCCTACCCGTGCGCCAAAATCGGCTGCACAGTACAAAGAAGTGTGGACCAAAGATGGTTCGCCACTAATGATATACGGGCAAAAACTAAAAGACAAACTGCAAAATCATTTGGGCAATACCTATGTAGTGGACCTTGCCATGCGTTACCAAAAGCCATCGTTAAAAGCTGCTATTGATAAAATGACAAGTAACGGCGAAATTGAAAAGATCATTGTTGTTCCTTTATACCCTCACTATGCTTCATCAAGCACAGGCTCTACTGTTGAAAAGGTTATGGACTTGATAAAGAACAAAGAAGTAATACAGGACATAAGTATAACAGGGCCATTTTTTAATAACCCGAATTATATTGATGCCTTTGCTAAGGTCATTAAAAAACAAAACAACATATCAGAATACGATCATTTTTTGTTCAGCTACCACGGCTTGCCTGAAAGGCATATTATGAAGGGGTCGGCCCAATGTGGCATGAATTGCAAGCTGGGCGATTGTTGCAACTCACTTAATAAAAATAATTTTTACTGTTACCGTGCTGAATGCTTTGAAACAACACGGTTATTTGTTAAAGCATTGAATTTAAAGGAAGGTACTTACTCTTCTGCATTCCAGTCGAGGTTAGGCCGCGACCCCTGGATAAAACCTTATACCGATAAAGTTATTGAGGACCTGGCGAAAAAAGGAGTAAAAAAGATACTGGCTTTCTCGCCTGCTTTTGTTGCCGATTGCCTGGAGACACTGTTTGAAATTCGGGTAGAATATAATCGCTTGTTCCAGGAACACGGAGGCACTCACTTACATCTTGCTGAAAGCCTCAACGACAATGATGAATGGGTAGAAGCCCTTGGGAAGATCATTGTTGGCTAAGTTCACTCTCTTCCTGACATTGTTTCAATAACCTTTCTGTTATACGTATCATCAAGTAAAACGTATGCAACTGCAGGTTGAGGTTTTGCGCCAAAACGTTGCTTTTCAATTGAGGCTGTCATTCCGAGCACCACTTTATTCAAGCCAAGTTCTTTGGTTCGCAAAATTACCCGGTACAACATTTGACGGTATATCTCATAATCCATATAAGCATAATCCATGCCCAAAATGCAGGTATAATAATACTTCGCTCTATAACAAAAACCAACTGCTACAAGTACCTTTTCATTGTTGTTAGTATGTTCAGGCTTTAGGTTTAATTCAATTATATCCCAGCCATCACTTGCTGCAATAGTCCGGAATAATTTTTCAGGGAAGCCGAAAATATTGATCTCCTTATTCTTGTTTTTAATATTCTTATATAACTCAAAATAATGCTTCACCTTATCTGCAGATGGGTTTGTCACATACTCTACATCAAAGCAGTCGGTGTTTTTCAAAACACTCTTTCTAATTTTATTACGGTCATAACTTTTTAGCGTCATTAAATATTCTTCCGGAGTATTCCATTCAAAATGGTCTAACACATGGTTATCCGGAAGCTCAATTTTAATGAAGTCATGTTCCATGAAAAACTCCCTCAGTTCACTATCAGCCGGATCGAAATCTCGCAAATATACTGCCGTTGCTTGCTGTTTTTCCTTTTCAGCGAGAAGTTCATTCATCAATTCCTTCAATAATTTCTTCCATTCCGGGTTCTTCCTGTCAATAAACAAATGATTCCCGACTGACATTAAGTTCCCCATTATAAATGTCTTTGATGTCAGATAATAGTTATCTGACTCTCTCTTTTTGTCAACTTGAATTGAAACACCCTCCTTATCGAACATATCATCTTTCGTGATAGCAACCGTAAAATAGGTGGCAATAACCGGTTTATTATTTGCATCCCGAACCACGTAATAATGAAACTCCCAATTCTCCTCCGGAAGCGTATTGCCTGAAAAAGCATTTTCAATTTGTGCTAAGCCTTCCCAATCAAACGGGCAGTTATCTATGGGTATATTATCCCATTCCTTTTTTTCAAAAGCGTGAATAGAACGCTCGTGCTGTATGGTAAAATTTTTAGTCAGGTTAGAATTTCTTTCAGCTACCTCCTCTACCCCATTCCCGATTATATCAAAAGCCTGGTATATCTGCCGAACAGTCAATCCTTCTTCCTCAAGTACTTTTGGAAAGTGATGCGCCATAGCCTCAACCAAAGCCTTTATATCCGCCTTAGTGTGATGAAGTGTATTGGTAAAACGTATGCCAGTCCTGCGCATAGGCACACCGGGGAAAAGGCCGATATTCGCATAAATACCTTCATGCAACAATCGTCTATCCATATTGTAGCCGGCTTTTAATGAACTCATGCCTACAAAGAAAATAGGTGATTGTGTTTCAGCCACAAGCGGCAAAGCATATTCTTTTAAGAGTTTGTTGGTATAGCTAATCGACTCTTGTAAATTTGTTTGAAGCACTTTAATTTTATCTGACAAATGAATTTGAGCCGAACCAATTGCAGCGCCCAAGGCATAGGGACCCATAGGGCCCGAGAATATCAATGACGTGCCGCAGGTTCTTATTTTACGAATTACTTCGGCATCTGGAGAAGAAATGATTCCCCCACCCGCAATACCAAAACCCTTTGCCAGTGATGTGGTAACAATAATTTTAGGGTGTGGCTCAATTTGGCTATAAACGTAACCTGAGCCATTTAAACCCGCCCATGACATACCGTGCGCATCATCAATATATAGGTATAGCTGGCTGTACTTATTGGTTAAGTCCACCAGTTGGTGAATAGGCACAAGATCTCCGTA
>Ga0206919_1251_pt1 | contig 11185 bp, 9 predicted proteins | sample Alteio_BWOrgHeat_67_FD_152962 | JGI IMG/M metagenome (GOLD analysis project Ga0206919, IMG submission 152962) | Enriched cells from forest soil in Barre Woods Harvard Forest LTER site, Petersham, Massachusetts, United States -... | ecosystem: Environmental > Terrestrial > Soil > Temperate forest > O... | reverse complement strand
GGATGCCCTAACGCAATCGCGCCGCCGTTGACGTTCAGTTTTTCGGCGGGAATCACACACCCTTCACGTGCCAACCCTGCGAGATCGGCAAGCACCTGAGCGGCGAAGGCTTCGTTCAGTTCCACCAGATCAAGATCAGTTGCCGACCACCCCGCGCGTGCCAATACGTGCGGAATCGCTTTGACTGGGGCGTAAAACAGCCATTTCGGATTGACCGCCGCGCCGCCATACGCCACGATCCGCGCCAGTGGGGTGAGTCCATGCTGATCCGCGTAATCACGCCGAGTCACGATCACGGCTGCCGCGCCATCGTTGAGTCCCGGCGCATTGCCTGCCGTCACGCGCCCATCTTTTTTGAAGGCGGGTTTGAGTGCTCCCAACGTCTCAAGTGAAGTATCCCGGCGGATCGGCTCATCGACGGTGATCACAGTTTCGTGGCCTTTTTCTTTGACTGTTACGGGTGCGATCTCGGCGTTGAATTTGCCCGCATCGGTTGCCGCCGCCGCCTTGAGATGACTCTGCACGGCGAACTCGTCCATTTCCTGACGGGTGATCTCGAACTGATCACCGATGAATTCGGCAGCATCGCCCATCAGCCAATTTTCGATAGAGCACCACAAGCCGTCATGTTGCAAACTATCGCGAAGCTGAATATCGCCGTAATGCGCTCCTTGCCGTGCGGTCATATCGAGATATGGCGCATTGCTCATGCTCTCTGTGCCGCCCGCGACATAAACCGAACCCTCCCCGGCTTTGATCGCGTTCGCCGCCAGCATCAGCGCTTTAAGTCCGCTGCCGCACGCCTTATTAATCATCAATCCGCCAACCCGATCCGGGTAGCCCGCGCCGATCCACACTTGTCGCGCGACAGCTTGCCCGGCTCCGGCAGCGATCACCTGACCCAGAATCACTTCATCCACAGAATCAGGCTGAATACCGCTGCGCTCGACGGCGGCTTTGACCGCTATCGTGCCGAGTTGAACCGCTGTCAGAGCTTTCAGTGCGCCGAGAAATTTCCCTTGCGGGGTGCGTGCCAAACCAACAATTACAATATCTTCGGGTTCAGGATGTTTACCATTACCGTTTGTGACCATTCTAAAAATCCTGTTTCAACTTTTACAACTTTTGCGGCGATGCACAGATAGTGATGTCATAATTATATTGTGGTATCGTTAGGGCAAATGTCAAGTCTGGTGCGAGTTTCAGGTGATCGAGATGGCACAAGTCTTTATCAGTTATCGACGTTCTACCAGCGCGATTCTGGCGCAATTGCTGCGGCAAGAAATGAAACTGCGCGATATTGACGCTTTCGTTGATGTTCGCGACATCGAGAGCACGGGACCCTTCCCCGAAAAACTGACTCAGGCGATTGCTGACGCCAATGCGCTGGTATGTCTGCTTGCCGAGGGGACGCTAGACTCGCCCTGGGTGCAAGAAGAAATTCGGCAGGCTTACGAATTTGGGAAAGTCCTGATTCCTGTTTTCCAGGAAAGCTACCAAGCGCCGCCACCGCCGCATCCTGAACATATCAAAGCGCTGCTGGTCAATCAGGGCATCCAAATCTTTGATTCGCGCGGAGTGTTTATTGAAGATTCCGTGAATCGGCTCGTGACTCTATTGAAGCCCCAGCGGACAGAAAGTAATCGCTTTTCTCAGCCGATCAAAGCCCTGCATAAGACCTTTGAGGAACTCACCAAAGACCAATTTCAGATCATTAACACGATGCGCTACCAAAAGCGGATGCGGATCGCAGGCTGTGCCGGCTCAGGAAAAACGCTCATCGCAGCAGAAAAAGCACTCCGCCTTGATCTGGCGGGCTTCAGAACCTTGATCCTGTGTCACAGTGCTTATCTGGCGCGATATATTCAAGGGTTAGTCACAGGCACAGGCGTCCGCGTGCTCGATTTTACATCATGGATGCAGCGCATTTTGCAAACGAACACCAACGAACGCAAGAACTGGAATCACTTTGAAGAACCCACCAACGAGGAAATTTCCGAAGCCTTTGATCGCCTGATGGAGTCCAATGAACGCTATGATGCGATCATCGTGGATGAAGGTCAAGATTTCAGGAACGAATGGTGGATCGTCATCGAAGCGGCACTGGCAAACCAGGAAGCGGGTATCCTGTACATTTTTCACGATGATAATCAAGCCCTGCTGCCGGAGCGCTCACAGTATCCTTTCGCGCAGGCTCCGGTTATCCTTTCCAAAAACTGTCGGAATGCGGGTGAAGTGTTTGAACTGGTCAGAAAGTTCCATCCCCAGTTACCTGAAACATCCCTCTCCTTAAAACGGCAGGGAATCGTCAAACAGACGGGGTTTACGACAGGCAGCGAAATCCCAACGGTACAAGCGGCGGTGATCGATGCGCTCAATATCCTGAGTCCTGATCAGCTTATTGTGCTCACCACAGAGCCAGAACCCATCCACGAAAGTGTTTTAGAGGGTTTGACGGTCACACTCAGACCTAAATGGCGCTGGCAAGAGGCCATTTATCGCTATTTTAGCGATCTCGAACTGAGCGATGAGCCTGCTCCAACCCCAAATGACATCCGGCTCGTCAGAAATGCCGCCCGAAAAACGGCACTCGCCGAACCGCCTTATCCAACCACAGAATTAAGGCAGGTCAAATGGGTTGTCGGCCCCGATAGGATCATTTTAAGCCATTCACAAGGGGAACACATCAAAAGATCACATCGCTTTTTTCAATCTGATGATTGGGCGAAAGGCATTCCGCGTCCCAAATCAGTACGGATCACCTCCGAGGAAGGCGCAGACCCGGAGTCAACGATCCGCTTATTTACGGTTTCCTCGTATAAAGGCTTAGAAGCCGATGGCGCGATCTTATTCTTGCCCGCCTCGCGAGTAGATCGCCTGGAAGCGAATATCTATGTAGGCTTATCCAGGGCACGATTCCTGCTGCATCTGCTGGTCGATAACGTGATACTGCCTCGAATTCGCCAAATGCAGTAAAACCCGCTAACTCGTCAGGGGATAGGTGTAGCGCCAGCCATCAACGCGACTCCGCCAACCTGTGCCGCGAACGATGAGTCTTGAGAATCCTCGATCACGACGGCAACGGCTACCGCTCGATTATCGGCGGTATTGTCGGCTTGATCAGGACGTGTGTAGCCAATGAACCATGAGTCGGCGGTTTTCCCTGTATAGGCGATACTCGCGTGCCCAAAGATTTTTACTGGACTGCTATCGAACATCCCCCCCGTTTTGATCGCGCTTGCCATCGCCGTTTCAATATCGCCCGCAACTTCAGGGGTGATCACCGCCGGGTATTTCTCCACACGGGGCAGCGGGGTCCAATCCGATGAATCGGGACGGCGCAGCGCATCACCCAGGTAGGGTGTGACCGCGTTCCCATGATTGGCAATCGTGGCAGCCACCAGCACCATTTGCAGCGGGGTCACGGTGAGATCGCCCTGCCCTGCGCCCTGTGCGCTGCGCTGGACGCTATCTGAAAATTCATTCAACGGGATCGGTGCTTTGCCAGATACGGTTTCATAGCTCACCAGGATCGGCGCTTTAGTCAGGCCAAAGGCATCGATCATGGCCTGAATGCCTTCGGGGTTCTGTACGGCGGCATTCGCAAAAACCGCAGGGCAGGCCAAAGCATAAGCATCGATGAGGGTCACGATTTGCCCGTTGCTGGCGCAGGTTAGGGTCATGCCGTTGACTTGAACCGGCAGCATCGCGCCATTGACTATCCCATTGAGCGGATTTTTATTGGTCAGCATCGCGGCAAGGATCACCGTTTCGAGCGCGCCGCCCGGCTGATAAATCCCCTGAGTCACGCGGTTCAGGAGCGGTGCGGTTTTATCGGCCTTGAGTGCGTTGTAATAGGCGTCCAGCTTATCACGATCCGAAATATCCGCGAGTTTGTTGGGGTCATAACTCGGCAAACTGACCATCGCCAGCACCGCGCCGGATGGCACATCGAGGACAACCACCGCGCCACGATGATTACCCAATGCCGTGATAATCTGCTTTTGCAGGTCAAGATCGAGGGTCAGGCGAACTTCACTACCCACTTCGGGCAAATGTAAGATCGAATTCTGGAGGATACGGTCCGCATCGAGCAAATCGTCACCGCGCAGGATTTTATCGAAAGCCGCCTCTGCGCCGCCGACGCCATGCACCAGACTGTAATACCCGACGGCACTCACCGCTTCCAGGCTTGGATAAATCCGCTGCTGAAGCATCCACCCCGACGGTAGTTGCTGAACCGGGATATTTTGCGCCAAGACCTGTTCATTGCGATCATAGATTGCGCCGCGCTTGATCGCTTCCTCCCCCTCGACCAGCCGGGGATTATCCGAGCGAGCCAGCATACTTGGGGCATCAAACGCCGACCAATAGGTAAGGCTGATCGCCACCGCGCCGAAAGCCAGCAGCATAAACAAAGTCAGGCGATTAAGGCTGTGCAGTGTTTTCATCGTTTACCGCATTATTCCTCGTTACGCCTCATTACTCAACACCAATAACAAACCGACCATGATGAAATTGATCAGCAGCGAACTCCCGCCATAGCTCAAAAACGGCAGTGTGACTCCCGTTAGCGGAATTAACTTGAGCACGCCGCCCATGATCATAAGGCTTTGCGCGGCAATCGTGATCGAAAGTCCTGCCGCCAGAAAAGATCGGAAAGGGCGTGTGTGGATCATCGTCGCGACCTTTAGTCCTCGGATCACCAGTATCGCGATACAGGCGGTTATTGCCAGCGTACCGAGCAAGCCCCATTCTTCACCAATCGCCGCAAAGATAAAATCGGAATGGACGACAGGGATATACACAGGCGATCCTTGAGTCACGCCGGCCCCGAAAATACCGCCCGCTGAAAATGCCAATAAGCTCTGGACAATCTGAAAGGCACGCCCGCCCGAATCTGCCCAGGGGTTGAGCCATATATCGACGCGCAAGCGCACCACACTAAACACCATATAACCGATCACGCCGCCGATGAGCAGCAGTGCCGCGCCCTCAATGACATAGATCGCCTGACCGCTGGCAACATAGAGCATGGTCACAAAAATGATGAAAAATAGAGTTGCTGTGCCTAAATCTTGCTGCAAGGCCAACACCACGATACTGATTCCCCACATGAGCAGCACTGGACCCAAGAATCGCGCCGATGGCAGATAGAAATTTCCTATTCCTGGGATTTTAATCCTGACGCTCAAGTTGCTCTGATAATCGGCAAGATAACTGGCTAAGAAGGCCACAAGCAGCACTTTGAGCAGTTCTGAGGGCTGAAAATACGCATCGAAAATGCCGAGCCAGAGACGCGGGCCATAAATCGACGTGGGATTACGGCCTATAAGTACAGTCAACATCAACAAAATCAGCCCGACAACTAACCACAAATAACGATAGCGGCTGAGCCAGCGCAGGTTATGCGGTGCATAAAGAATCGCGATCATCACCCCAACCGAGATCGCCAACCAGATCGTTTGCCGTGAGACGAAACCAGGGGCGGTGCGTTCGATGACGGTAAGTCCCCATCCGGTCAGCAGCATCACGATTGGAAACATGAACGGATCGCGGCGTGGCACACGCTTATGCAGGACCAGATGACCAGCAATCGCGCAGCCAACCCACACCGCAAAATGCCAGTAATCGATCGGACTAAACTGCCGTGCTGCGATCAATCCGCTCTGGATGACGAGCAAGAACAATCCCGCCAAAACAAGGAGCAGCCGCTCCCGAAAGCTGATGCTGGCTTGCAGTGCTGGCGTATCGGTGAAAGCGCGAAGTTGTTTCTGAGTTGTATCCAACAAAGCCTATCCTTTTCGATGATGACCTGTTGAACCTGAGTTTACTGCATATCGAGATTCAATCAAGATAACATGGTACAGTCGCCAACTTGCTTATAACTTACCTCGGTTCAAGGGGTTGATCGCAGGTGACAGTTCGACAATAAATAGAATTTGTTGGGTTGTGGAAATAACTCGCCGTTGCGCAGATCGGGAAAGGTAGGGGCGCACCTACGTGTGCGCCCGCTCTATGGTGATCCACTCCTTTTATTTTTTGATTTCCGAGGGAAATTCAGGCCATTTACCTTTCAGTTTCCAGGTATAGTAACAATATAGCCATTGTATTGCCCAACCAGTGATTGTTGCTGCCGATGAATATGCCGGATTCCAACCATAATTTTCCCCCTGACGAGGATCAAACAGGCTTAAATGCCCATTTGGATACTGATGCGCACGATACTCAATATGCGGCCTAATAATATGTGCTTCTGGTGGCATGATGGGGAATTGAGCAGGATAGAGGATTTTGAGACTGTGTTCCCGCGATTCAACCCCTTTCAGATTCATAGTAATGGTTCCTGTCCAATATAATGACCCCCATTGGGGAACATTTAAGGTAAAGGTTGTGCCAAAACATGTTCGCATCGCATCGTGTTCCATCATCATACGAGCAGATACTTTTTCCCGGGTTCCCCACCATGTCGGTTGGCTCATATGCTGCCTCGATAATCATTTCCCACTTGCCGATAAGTTTATCATCAAGCACAGCACTGGGTAAGATAACCTCTACCGATTCGGCGCGATTCGTGCCACAATAGGAGTCGGTAGGAAAGGAACCGATCAACCAATATGACCGATCAACTTGAGATTCGCCCCCTGAACCGCGCTGTTAACGCTGAGATTCTCGTACCGGGGTCAAAAAGCATCACGAATCGAGCGCTGCTGCTGGCAGCACTTGCCGATGGTCCTTCGACGCTCGAAAATGCGCTGTTTAGCGAAGATAGCCATTGGTTCGCGGAATGTCTGCGCCGGATGGGGATCGCTGTCGATGCCGACGAAAACGCCGCAACGATGACCATTCACGGGCGCGGCGGGACTTTCCCAACTCAGCACGCCGATTTGTTCGTGGGCAATTCGGGCACAACTGCGCGATTTATGACCGCCGCTGCGACTCTGGGACATGGCGATTATCACTTTGACGGCGTGGAACGAATGCACCAGCGACCTATAGATAATTTACTGCGGGCGCTGCGCGGACTCGGTGCAAAGTTTACTGCCGATGGCGAACGATTCCCGCTGACCGTCCATGCGGATGGTCTGCGCGGCGGCGAAACCGAACTCGATGCGACGGATAGCAGCCAATATTTATCAGCACTGATGCAAGTCGCGCCGTATGCCCAACAAGACGTGATAATTAACATCGTCGGGGCGGTGGTTTCTAAGCCGTATATCGACATTACGCTGGCAATGATGGCTCAGTTTGGAATAGTGACTGATAATTCATTTTATCGGAAGTATTCTATCAAAGCCGGGCAGCGTTACTGCGCTCAGCGCTATGTGATTGAGCCAGATGCTTCTAACGCGACTTACTTTTTCGCGGCGGCGGCGATCACTGGCGGGCGAGTCCGTGTGCCGCACCTGTCGGAAAAATCATTGCAGGGGGACGCGCACTTTGTCGATGTGTTGGAGCAAATGGGCTGCACCGTGACTCGCGCCGCCGACTATATCGAAGTGCAAGGACCCACGCAGCTAGACGGGATCGACATCGACTTGAACGCCATGTCGGATACGGCGCAAACTCTTGCCGCGATTGCGCCCTTCGCGCGGAATCCGGTCACGATTCGCGGGATTGAGCATATCCGCCACAAAGAGACGGAACGTATCAAAGCGATTGTCATGGAATTGGAAAAACTCGGCGTCAAAGTCGAAGAATTCACCGATGGCGTCAAAATTTACCCGTCAGCAGTCAAGCCAACCTCTGCCGGAGTCGATACCTATAACGATCACCGCATGGCGATGGCTTTTTCCGTGATCGGGCTGGTTGTGCCGGGGATCAAGATCAATGATCCGGGCTGCACCGCCAAAACGTTCCCCGATTATTTCGTCCGCTTTGAAAAGTTGTACTCTGAGTGAACCGATTATTTAAAACCCTGCGGAATATTGTCGAGCGCCCTCAGCCGGTTGGGGGCGATGCCCTGCCCGGTTTCGATAACCGAGTCGAGGTGTTGTATAAATATGCCGAGAGCGCAGCAGCCTACGAAGATGATCTTGATAAGAATCTCACAATGATCGATGATCAGCTTGAAATGCTGCGGTTGCACATGGAAAAAGCATTGGATGCGGGCAAAGATCGCGATGCGCTCGAATATATCCGGCTGGCAGCCCGACTCCGCCCGCAGCAGGATTTGCTTAATCAGGAAATTCGTACGTTTCATGCAGTCGCAGGCGATCTCGTGCTGCGTGTGACTACCCTCATGGATCATTTGGACGAAGCCCATGCCTATGCCCAATCCAACGAACTCAGCCCCGCCGCAACGGACTACCTGGATTCGGCGCTCACCAATCTCACCCGCTATTTTGTGATGCTCGAACGAGTGGCGCGGCATCGGCGCAGCAACTTACCGAATCGGCTGGCAGAGCAGATGCTCTTGGTGCTCGATGATCGCCAGCTTGATCTCGAACTGGCGACCTATATCCTGAACCGCCGTCGCGCGATTGGCTCCGGCGATCACGATCAATAGTGGCTCATGATGCAGACTGTGTTGCAGTATCGCCCGACGTATCAGTCGGCATATCAGTGGGTGTCGCTGTTGGGGTTTCGGGTATAGGCGTTACCCAATACGTTGACGTGGGGACAGCCACCGAATTAAGGGTAATGACGCAGCCATTGCTGAGGGTCAGCGTCGAATTCTGAAAATCGTCCATGCTTGCCCCATCAGAAAAAAGTTGGTTATGCGCGTTAGTAAAACTGAGCCAGATATTGACCAACGTATTGCGTTTCAGTACCGGTACTTTAGCGTTGTTCCATGATGTCGACCCCTCGCTATCTGTAGTCGGGCCAGAATCAGTACGCGCTGGATTGTGCCAAATCGGAACGTAACTCGGACCCTCCGGCGACTCATTCGCGTTAGATACACCAACCTCCGTTAAATAAATGTCTGCTCCATTCAGCGAGTAATGCCGCCAATTCAAGTTAAACTCAATGATGTGACTGTCGGAAGTCACCGGCGAAATCGCCAGAGTGAGCAGCACGGTTCCCTGCGGCTGAAAACCGCCAAAGTAGAGGCCATAATAGCCAGCACAAGCATCTGGACTGAACGTCGCGGGTGTGCCCCCGTTGGCGGTTTGAGTGTCTAAGGCTGCGCTGGTGAGCATCGCCTGACCTGCAACTACTGTCGGCGGGGGTGTTTGTAATCCCGGTTTATCGGTATAGGTTCCCTGAAGTGCCACGAACATCACCAGAATCAGCAGCAGGACTAACAGGATGCTTGATCCGATTAAAAGCACCCGGTTGTCAAGCCAATGCAGCTTTGCTTTGTTCTCATCCAAGTTCTGATCCAAAATGTCCTCGCAAGCTCAAAGGTAGGTAAATAAGCAAACAGTCTCAATTTTGTCTTCACTGAGGGCTTTATGCAAGCGATCTTCCTTTATAATGGAATGGCACAAACGCTACGGCAATACATACGATAAAGCAGGTTTTCCATGACACTCAAAATGGCATGTCCACAATGCGGGGCGACGATGCTGCTCAATCTGTCAACCAGCAAGGTCAAGTGTCCGAAATGTGGGTATCTCCGACCCGATGAAATCGGGCAGTTAGACAAAAAGATCGAGCAATTACGCACACAGAAGCCGCGCCCGGTTATTTCGATCAACCATCGAGAGCAGATCGAGCCGCGTGCATTGGCGGCGTTTGAAACCGGGCAATATTGCCTGGATCGCGATGATAAGGCGGGCGCACTCGACGCCTTCCGCCGCGCCGCCCAAATTCAAGAGGATTTTGCTGACGCCCATCTGTGGGTCGCCAAACTCGCAATAGATCGCAAAGAACAGCGGGATGCCCTTGAGACGTTGTAGCCTACGATCCGACGAATCTTGAAGGCACACGCCTGATGATGGTATACAATGGACAGCTTACCCCGGACGAAGCCGCTCGCATTGCTACCGACGTGGGGCCACAAGTTAAAACCGTAGACGAAGTTGCGGCGAAAGCTACCGAACTGCTCTGCCCGATGTGCGGCGGTCATTTAACCGTCGATGATGAGAAACATCAGATCGTTTGCCGCTTCTGTGGCTATCATCAGCCCCAACCAGAGCAATCCAAGACGCCAGCACATCAGGAAGAAGCCCTGCTGATGGCGCTGCTCAAGCGGAAGGGACAACCGGTGATCTGGCATGTCGCGAAACGGGTTGTCCAGTGCCAACAGTGCGGCGCAGAGCATACCATCACTGCTGATAAACTCTCGGAGCGCTGCCGGTTTTGCGGTTCCACGCAGGTGATTATTAGCGATGCCCTGCGATCCTTTGAACAGCCCGAAGCCTTGATTCCCTTTCATGTCACGCCACTGGACGCGATGAATGCTGTCGAAAAGCAGTTGAACAGCGTCAATGAACGGCTACTGCATCCCTTTACCTCGCCCAAAGTCGAGCAGCACCTTGCCGAGGGGGTGTTTTTGCCGTTCTGGATATTCAATTGTACGGCGCAGATTACGCGCATCATGACGGTGTTCAAGCCGAATATGATGTCTGAACAATCACAGAGTTCGACGCTGGATGTTCTGAACGATATTCCGATTTCTGGCGTCAAATCGCCCACGCCTAGCTTAGTTCAGGCAATCGCCAATTATGAAATGTCGGCGGCGGTTGGCTATGATCCGAAATGGTTAGCCAAAATCCCGGCACGGCTGTACCAGATCGATTTCGATAAGGCGTCCTTTGATGCGCGAGAGATCGCCTCGCAAGCCATGCGCCGTAAATACAAATCGGATGAGCGCCACGAGTCGAATACCAGCCGCAACAACCAGCAGACGATCAGCATTCACCAACTCAGCCAGATTCAGAGCATGACGTTTCACCTCATGCTGCTGCCGCTGTGGATTGTGCTGCTTGGCGATAAGCGGATCGCGTTGGTCAACGGTCAGACTGGCAAAGCAGCTATCGGTACAATGTAAAGGGATTAGGGCGAACTAGAGTCTGGATCAGGTGGTTTACGTTGGAAATGGATAGTATCCCAAGCACCCTTTACAAATTCTTCTTCTATCCTTTTCCAATGCCTTACTGCTTGAGAATATTGTCGGGAAGGTAAATTCTCAAGGATACCAGAAGTATCAAAAGCAACGATGGCTCGTTTTTTAATCTCGATCCAATCTCCGCTAAATGCGGACAATTTATCGAAATAAGCGATAGCCCAATCTGCT
>Ga0206919_1250_pt1 | contig 11230 bp, 4 predicted proteins | sample Alteio_BWOrgHeat_67_FD_152962 | JGI IMG/M metagenome (GOLD analysis project Ga0206919, IMG submission 152962) | Enriched cells from forest soil in Barre Woods Harvard Forest LTER site, Petersham, Massachusetts, United States -... | ecosystem: Environmental > Terrestrial > Soil > Temperate forest > O... | reverse complement strand
CGCGCGGCCCGCGCTGGAAGCCATGCTGGCGGAAATCCCTTCCGAGGACACATCGGATAACAACGAACTGCGCCGCGATCTGGAGCACGCTTTGGAGGAACTGGATCAGCCGTCGCCACACTATGAGCTTTTGCCGTTCGACATCATGGCCGAGTATCCTGAACGGGAGTTGCCGGCTTTCGAAGTTCTCAGCGAGGCGGAGCGGCTACAACTGATTGACTCACCGGATTCAGAAACGCGAGCCGGAGCGGCTCACAGCTTTTTTAACCAGGAGCTCGATCCCAAGACACGCGCCGCGCTATTCCGATTGGCCCAATCCGATCCGGACGCCAAGGTTCGCGGGCGCGCGTGGGGGGCGCTGGCCGACGCCACAGAAGATGCGGCGATCCGCGACGCCATGCTGGCGGTTTTGACCGACACCTCGCGCGATGTCGCCGAGCGTGGAGGCGCGGCCGTCGGCTTGTATGCGGTCGCCGATCGCGACGATGTCCACGCGGCTATCGAGGCGTTGTACGAAGAAGAAGGGATCGGCTCGCGCGCCAAGGCGCTCGAGTCCATGTGGCGCTCGCTGTGGAAGCCCTACGCGCGCTTCTTCCCGCAGCATCTTGACGATGCGAATAAGGAAATCGTCCGCCAAGCGCTGCGCGGCGCGGGATATTTTCAGCTCACGCGGCATGTCGACAAGATCGCGAGCTATTTCGACCGCGAGGGGGATTTCGAAGATCTCCGCGAAGACGCGCTGTTTGCCTACGCTCTGGCGATGCCCGGCGAGACCACGCGAGGCCGCGTGCGGGGCATGCTGCGCAAGATCGACACGGTCGCGAATCTCTCCAGCAGCGAGGCGGAGCTGGTGATGTTCGCGCTCGACGAGCGTTTGCGCCTGGCAGGGCTCGATCCTGTTTTTGCAGCGGAAGAGGCCGCTGAGCACGAACAAGAGGCGGAGCTTCCTCCGGGTAAAGTCGGTCGAAATGATCCCTGCCCTTGCGGCAGCGGCAAAAAGTACAAAAAGTGCCACGGCGCGTAACCCTAGACCGCAGGCAACTCGTAGAATGAAGTAGTGGCCGTTGCTAAACCGGGACTTCTCCGCCAGCTTGGCCTGATCAGCGCCACAGCGCTGGTTGTGTCCAACATGATCGGCACGGGGATCTTTACCGGTACCGGATTCCTGGCCGGCGAGCTCGGCTCGCCCAATCTTGTTCTCAGCATCTGGGTGGTGGGCGGCGTGGTCGCTTTTCTGGGAGCCATCTGCTACTCCGAGCTCGGCATTAATTTCCCAAGCTCCGGCGGCGAATACGTGTACCTGACGCGCGCCTTCGGCCCCACCTGGGGATTCATGACCGGCTGGGCTTCGTTCTTCGCCGGATTCTCCGCGCCCATCGCTGCGGCGGCGTTGGCCTTTTCCGAATACCTGGGGCACTTCTTCCCTGCCCTGAGCCAGGAACATGCTCCGGTGATCGCCGGCTCGGGCGACTGGGCCATCCACCTGGGAGGAGCGCAAGCCATGGCCTGCGGGCTGGTGGCTGTTTTTACGATTCTGAACGTCTTCGGAGTGCAGCGCGTCGCCCGCGTGCAAAATGTACTGACTGCGGTGAAGGTGCTGGTGCTTCTAGCTTTCATCGGGTTGGGATTCCTGGCAGGTAACGGCAGCGTGGCGAACTTCTCCGCCACCGCTACGCGCAACGTAACCACATCTCTGGCCGAGCAGTTCGCTCTCAGCCTGGTGTTCGTGTACGTGGCGTACAGCGGATGGAACGCGGCGACCTACATCGCAGAGGAGCTGCGCCAGCCCGCACGAACGCTTCCACTGGCGCTGGGGATCGGCACCGCATTGGTCACCGCGCTGTATCTGGCGCTGAACTTCGTGTTTGTGTACGCGGCGCCACTGGAGGAGCTCAAAGGGCAGCAGGCGGTGGGAGCCGTGGCCGCATCGCGCCTGTTCGGACCTGAGATCGCGGGAATCTTCAGCGGGCTGATGGCACTGTCTCTGATGGCGACGGTGAACGCCATGGTCACAGTGGGACCGCGCGTGTACTACGCCATGGCGGGGAACGGAGCGTTTCCGGCCATCGCTAACAAAGTGCATCCACGCTTTCACACGCCGGTGGCCGCAATCGTCGCTCAGGGCGTGATTACCATGCTGATGACGCTGACTCCGTTCCTGCAGCTCATGCAGTACATCGGCATCACACTCAACTTTTTTGCGGCTATGAGCGTGGCGTCCTTGTTCCTGTTCCGGCGGCGGCCCGGATGGCAGAAGCTGCGGGTAGTGAGCTTCGCCTATCCGCTGTTCCCGCTAGTATTCGTCCTGGTGGGCGCTTGGATTACGTACCAGGGCATCATGCTGAAGCCCTACGTCGCGCTGGCGACGGGGGTCACGCTGGGCACAGGAGCACTGGTCTATCATCTGCGGCTGCGATCACGCACGCACGATAACCCGGCGGTGGAAACATATTAACTGCCCTGCGGTAGCGGCACGGCAAACATCGTATAATGAGGCCAACGGCGCTATCGTCTAACGGTTAGGACGGAGCCCTCTCAAGGCTTAAATACGGGTTCGATTCCCGTTAGCGCTACCATATCTCCTCTATTTTCATATAGTTAGCAGCGCCTCGTTCACGCTTCGCTCACACCAGTGTCGTTGGTTTTCAAGGGTTTAGCGATCCTACGAATACGGGTTTTCAGCCTGTTATCAAATCGATCTCAGCTCCGGAAGTCGATGGGGAACATCTGCGCGTAGCCAGTAGCCCGTTTTCCGTCAAGTTTGTTTGAAGGGGACTTCAGAGCACGAATTCTAACTGGCCATTCCCCGAGTGGCCGACGATCCGCCCGAAGGTTGACGCAAGCACTTCGATCGATGATCGCGTTTCTTGTCAAGTGATGGGGAACTCACGCAGGCGACCGCTCGGTTCTCATGCGCGGGCCTGATGAGGCGATGCTGGAGGGCCAGTGGCGATGAATGAAAAAAGCCATCCTGCCAGACACGTACGTGGCCGCCGACCGCCAGGCGCGTTACAAGTGGCCGGCCATCCGCCCGGTGCAATCCGTTCAGTGGATCGGGCGTTGGGTGGCGACGAACCATGCATCCCCGAGGCCTTTTAAGGTGACGCTCTCTGGGGCAAACCGGGTCAGTCTCCGCGGACTTCAGTTCTCGGTCGGACGCTCGATCCGATCGATCACCATAAAATCAACTAACCCTTTGGCAGATTCCAGCTTCAGCCCCAACTGCTGCTGAAGCGCAGTGAATAGATCGGGAAATTCGGTAGTTTGGTTCGAAAAATCTTTCGTATCCCCCGGCGCAGGGACCCCTGCTGGGAGACGCGAAGCCTGGAAGTCATCCAATGTCCAGCTCAGGGCGACGTCGTAGTGTCCCGAAATCCCCGTCCTGTCTATTACTGGCCGATCCAGAAACGACATCAGGGTGCTTGCGAGATCTGCCGTCGTGACGCTTCTTAACCTTAACCGTCCCCGTGCCGGCATCCCAAAGTTCGGCGAATCGCTTGTACTCGCGGTGAGCTTTGAGCCGTTTTTCGAAACCGTTAGCTCATAAACAGGAGCCTCCTTTTTGTCCCAATGGAAGGAGAACCTGAAGCGGTCCGCCAGGAGCTTCTGCAGCATGACATTCCACTGCTGTAGGCTGGGTTGACCTTCGCCCGCGGGCTGGCAGACGATATCATACTTCGTATCGAGCCAACCCGGTGCGCTCACGACCTTGCTGGGATGAATCAACCAGGCGTTCTCAATGAGACTCATCACGGACTCGTTCGTGGCCTCCAAACGCCGCCCTCGTATTTGGATCATCGGCACCCGCTGGTCGTCAGGCCGGGAGGGCTTGATCGTCGCTACTTCGCACGCGGGGTTCGCGTCTGCCGCCATCGCTCTGGGGCGAGGCGCCGGCTCTGGTATCGCCCACGCGGTCTCGGCAGTAGCACGTATCAGATTAAGCGGGACAGTTCCATTTCGGGTCCATGTTCCTGGAAGGGAATTCCCGTCGCTGCTCAACTTGCCCAAGAATATGCCGTCCATTGCCTGGAAAGAGATTGTGACATTTGAATCCTGCACGGATACAGCGCTGCTGGAAAAGCTCCCCGGCCCCCGATCGATGCTGTACCACAGCGCCTTCAGACCGGCTGAGTCATTGGAAATCTTGATCACAATCCGAAGGTCTGCCGCACCGGCTCGCACTGTGCCCTGCCAAGTACCCACGAGGTTTGGCTGGCCGGCAGACTGCGCGTGCAACGCCGGCGCATACCAGACGCCGATAATGAAAGGCACGGCGAGAGCCGCCAGGCCCAACGTCGCCAGAGCCGCCTTTCTTCCGCGGCTCAACTCGTGGGCAACGCCTCCCGCAAGGATCCCCCGGAGACGCTTCTTAATATCCGCGCCCGTCACTCCTGAGATACACGGCAACGGTGATTCTGGGCAGAGGCGGCAGACAGTCAATATCCCTTGAACATAGTCCGCCGGTTCGCAGCCCGCTCGCAGGACCTCTTCATCACATGCCAGTTCGCGCTCTTCAAGCATGCGGGATCCAATCCACCACACCATCGGATTGAACCAGAAGGTCGCCTCCACGGCCATGTGAACCGCAGCGAAGAAATTGTCCCTGCGGCGCACGTGGCACATCTCGTGCGTGAGAATAGCGCCAAGCTGTCGCGCGTTCAGATGCTCCAATAGCTGGGCCGGCAGAACCAGGACCGGGCGGAGAAAACCAGCAATGCCCGGTTCTTCGGCGCCAGGCGTGATGAGCGCTCGCACCGGGATCGGGAGGTCAACAGCCACGCCGGCGCGAAGCGCCACCTGGACTCGCAACCAAGCGCGATAGCGGACGAGCGCGATGGCAAGAAATCCGAGCGCCCACACGATGCCGATCGCGGCCGGCATCCAGTGCGAGGGGGTGTGGGTGATGCCAGGGGTGGTCGAAAGCGGTTGGGCGATCTGAACAAGAGTGTTTGAGAAAACGGGAGTCGGAAAAGTCGCCGGTTGCCGAACCGGGCGCGGAACCAGACTTCCGGCGCTTACCAGGAAACCGAACGGCACGAGAAACTTCAGCGACGCGGCGAGCCAAACCCAGTAGCGCACCTTGGGCGAGTTCTTGCGAAGCGCGAATGTCAGCAATCCCGCGAAGAGTGCGAAGCAGGATGACTGCCACAGATGATTGACGATGAACTGGGTGGTCATTTCGATCTCGGTTTCCTTTCCGCTTTTCGTTTTCGGGCAGCTTCCGCAGCGGCTTCCTCCAGCTCGCGAATATCGGCAAGCGTGAGTTTTCCCGACTCGATGAGTTGCGCCATCATGGGTTGCGGCCGTCCGCCGAAGAAGCTCAGAATCTCGTCGAGCAGGCTATCGCGAGCCGCATCCTTGTCGATTAGCGGTTCGAAAATATCGGTGTTTCCGACCTTCTCAACACGGCGCACAGCTTTCTTGACTTCCATGCGGTAGACGGTATTCGTGATGGTTGTGTAGGCAGGTCGAGGCTCTGGAAACGCCTGCTGAACCTCCCTCATGGAGGCCTTGCCTTTGGCCCGCAGGATTTCCAGAATCCGAAATTCGAGTTTTGCCAGCTTAGGCCGCATAACTGGCCCAAGCTTACTACGAAATGGTAAGCCAGTCAATAGGCGAACGCAGGGAGCTTCGGGATGCGCTGATAATGGGTCGTTATGTAAGGCGCCGGCGGTCTTTGCCGGACGGTCGCGCTAATCCAGAGTCATGTTCGGATTGACGCGAGGTCGCCGTCCTGTCCTGCTCCGGGCGGTTGACGCGTCACTCGGAGAAAGATCGCCACAGAAAGGCATCGCGCGTTGCCTCGCTTCTGCGGCTCTCATCGCTTGTGAGCGCAATTGTCACCGATGATTTGACGTCGGTTGGCAGCTGCGGGGCAATAATTGTAACCGTGGCCTGGAAACCGCTACCGTTAAGGATAATTATCGGGCGACAATCTACCGCCTGCAGGCCAACGCACCATCCCATCAGGGTGAACCAGCGTCAACGATCAATAAGAGTAATTCCGGTGGTCCGCCTCCTCCTCTGCTCGGGGATCGGCACGCCTAGCAAGAATGTTCTCCGGCAGCACCACCGCTGCATGAACGTGCGACTGCCGTCTGAGCACATGTTCGATGATCTTCGATGCGATCTCGGAAGCGTCTACGCTGTAAGCGCCGCGGGCGTAGCCGCGGGGCGATCTGTCCCTTAAAATTGGAAGCGCGCGATTATCGTTCCCGTCCGGCCAGGATTTGCATACGCCGTGTTGGGCGTCAGGTAAGCGTTCCCAAAGACGCCGAAACCGCTGGTGTAGATGGTGCCGCCGCCGGCGCCTTTCACCGGTGTGTTCTGGGGATTGGAGGTAAAGCCCGACGTCGGAGTTGCAATCAACGTGCGATTGAAGATGTTGATGAATTCCCCGCGAAGGTAGAAATCGTACTTGCCTTCCTTGCCGACACGGAAATGGCGCCCGATGTTGGCGTTCTCTGAGGGATTGCGCGGCCCGCGGAAATCCTTGTAGAGCGTCGCCGCGGCCGGGCAGACCGAATTGGTGGGGCACTGCGCCCATGCCTTTGGATTCAGCACCTGCGTGGAATAGACGTTGTAGGTGCTGAGATCGTTGATGTTGACTCCTGGCGTATAGAGGGGCTGACCGGGAACTCGGATCGCTTCGCTCGTCAGGAAATTCGCGAATTGTGTGCTCGTCGGAGGCGTCAGGTACGCGCCGCTCTGGTAACGCGAGTACCACCCGAGCTGCCAGTCTTTGCTCAGTGCGTTGATGTGCTTTGGCAGGAAGCTGGCTTGCGGGACCGTGTAGATCAGATTGAAGGTCAGCGCCAGGGGAGGGTAATTCTGCAATGCCCACACCGCGCTTGCCGGGTTGAAGAAATCCTGCCGGGTCGCCCGGTTGAATCCCCGGCCCCAGGTAAACGCCCCGCTGCCCTGCAAACCGTGGGAGAGCCGCTTGGTCGCCTTGATTTGCAACGAATCGTATTTGGAATTCCCGGTTGGGGATCCGGAGACACTGATCGGGGTCCCGGTGGCAGACGTAAACTGCGGGAATGGGTACAGCGCGCTTTGCAGACTGTTCCCTAACGGAAAACTGGCATAAGGCAAGAAATTCGGGAAGCCGCGCGCCGCCATCCCGGTTTTGACAGCCCCGCTGCTCAGCGGCTGAGTGAGCAAATTGCGATCGTTGTCGTTGTTGTAAGTTGTGCTCGCGCAGACTCCGCCGCCCGAAGTGCAAGGCCCGGTTCCAGGATACGGAAAGAGCCCAAATTGCGCATAGGTTTGCGGCGATGTCTGACTCAGGAAACCTAGGGGGCCACTCCCGCCGGTAGGACCCTGAAGCCAAGCCGCGCGGTTGGCCACATAGCTCGCCTCCACCACAAAGTTCCTGGTGATCTCCCGCTGGAAGCCGACGCTCCAGTTATTGATGCGGGGCGGCCGGTTCTGATTCGCATCCGGTACAAACACGCCGTTCGTAACCGCCGGGGGAGCGCCCGTGGTGCCCGCAATCGGCCAAGCGGATTGGTTGGTTGTCGGAAATTGCGGCGTTATGACGGAGCCCGGAGTCGCGACGTTGATGTACTGCGCGCCGTTCGGCTGGACCGGAATCGGAGTATTCCCCGGCGTAGAGACTATCGTGCCGGCGAATCCCGCTATGTACTGATAGTTGATCCCCCATCCAGCCCGGAACACCGTCTTGGGGTCAATTTGATAGGCGACGCCCAGGCGGGGTCCGATAGCGTACGGATAAGTCGGCTTGTAAAAATCGCAGTTGCACGTGCCGGCGTATTGAATTGATCCGAGGCGTCCACCTGCATTGGGATTGGGCGTAGTCGGGTCGAGCTGTCCCAAGCGACCGTGTTCCTCCTTCTGCAAAGTGGCGTAATCCCAGCGGATTCCATAATCCACCGTCAGCTTGCGGGTCACCTTCCAGGAGTCCTCCACAAACAGTCCCCACTGCTGGTAACCATTCCGCACGCCCACAAAATTAGGAGTCTGGTTAATGGAAGTGAAATCACCCAGCAGAAAACTGGCGTAGCCGAAACCCTGCGTATAGTTGCTAAAGCTGACCGAAGGTTGAAATGGCTGGGAAGTGGGACCCACACCCGTCGCCAGAGTTACGCCGGAGAGGTCCGCGTTGTAGCCAATCACGCCCTCGATTTCATATTCCGCGCCTGCTTTAAATCTGTGGGCGCCCCTCACCCAGGTCGCGTTGGCGTTGAGTGTAGGCCTTTGCTCATGGATCCACGACTGTAACTGGCCGGAGGTGCCGATATTCTGCATTCCGCCATAAGCTGCGCCCGGCGGCGGTTGGCCACCAAATGGCGTTGGGGCCAACATCCCGGTCACGCTGGGAAACTGGCGGTGCTGGATAAAGCCCGTGAGTCCGAACTGATCGGGATTGAAACTCAGAAATGGCGCCTGATCGTTGAAAATGGTGTCCAGGTAACCGGCGCCGAAGTGGAACAGAATCGTGGGAGTAAGCGTACGATCGTAGTTCAGCCTCCAGGTGTTGGTGGGAATCAACCCGCCGCGATACTGCCCGATCTCTAACGGCAAGCCATCCGCGGCGAACGGACCCGTATTGATCTGGGTCTCGACGTTGTTTCTCGACCAGTAGAACGATAGCTTGTCCTTGCTACTGATGATCTGATCGATCTTCAGCGTCGGGATGTGTGACCATTGCCCGCCGCTAATACTGCCGTTATAGTTGGAGGCCAAATTAGTATTGCTGGGGTTAGGAAACAGCGCTTGCATGGCCAAAGCGGTCGAATTGAACATTTTGGGCGGGACCATGTTGTTGGTAAAGGGATTGGCGTACTGGAGGCCGTTCGCAAGAGTGGCGCGCGACAGAGGATCGTAAATTTCGTTCGCGAACATCTGGCGGCCCAAAGCATCGGTGTAGCTCGATCCCCCCAATGGGGTGGTCGGAATTGCGTAAGCGGCGCAAAGGCTGCAAGTACCGTTGGTCGAAATCGCTGAAAAGTCACCGTTACGAAATGCGGGCGTCGGCACCGTATCGTTAAACGTGAAGAGCTGGTTATATTTAAAATGCTCATAACTCCATTGAAAGAAAGTCTTGTCTTTCCCGTTATAGAGCTTGGGAATGCTCACCGGGCCGCCCAGGGTGCCGCCCCAATCGTGACGACGGTAGACCGGGCGGAACTTGCCCCCGCTCCCGCCAAATTGACTGCCGGGGCCGCCGCTAATGCTGAACGGGTAGCCCGCGTTCAGATCCTCATTGACGAAATACTCGAACGCGCTGCCGTGATATTGATTCGTCCCGGACCTCATGGTCATGTTGACGACCATCCCCCCTCCCTGTCCGAACTCGGGGGCGTAGTTACTGGTCTGGTAGCTGATTTCCTGAATCGCATCCACATTCGCCTGCGACATGCCCGGGTACTCGGTCAAATTGAAGACCCGGTTGCTGGAGTCCTGACCCTCAATGCGAAAGCCCGCGTTGGTGCCATTCCCACCCAATCCATTCACGACAAGGGCGCCGAGAGTACCCGCACCGGCACTGCCCGGCAGTGTCGTGAGCGTAGCGAGAGGATTCCGGTAGCCGCCCGTGATCACGAGGAGAGGCAACTCGTCCATTTCCTTGACCGTGACGTTGTGCGCCGTTTCGCCGGTCTCCGTCTTGAGCAGAGACGATTCGGCCGTCACGGTCACGGACTCCGCGGCAGAACCTACTTGCAACGAGATGTCTTCCCTCAAGATTTGTCCTGCTGTGATGGCCAGATTGGTGTGAGTGTAAGTCTTAAACCCTGCCACTTTCACCGTGACCGTGTAAGTGCCGACCGGCAAATTCGGGATCGCATAGTTCCCCACGTTGGTGGATGCCGCAGTATAACGAGCCCCTGTCTCGACATTGGCAGCCTCCACGGCCGCGCCGGAAACCACCGAGCCAGACGAATCGGTGACTGTACCCGTAATTGTTCCGTTCACACCCTGGCCGAAAGCCGGCAACACAGTGGTAAGTAGACCCACGATGAACGCTAGAGAACAAACGATTCGCACGATGCACCTCCCTCTCTTAAGAGCCTTTACAACTCGAACCAGTCACTCCGCATATCAGAACCCAGCGTGCGCTCGCCCTCGCCACCAAATCCCCGCTTCATTTGCGACAACCCGAGAGCGTCCGACCGTAGTTGAACGTCGGTAAAAGCACGGCGAAGATCGTATCACAAACGACGGTCGTGCTCAATCCCATTCCCTGGAGGGCCTGAACGGCCGCTCCGAGTGCACAATTCGCGGCCGGCCAGTCGTCCATCCGGGAATGCCCGCGGCGGACCCAGCCGCCATCCGGTTCTGCAAAGCTCCGGTCCGCAGTTCGCCTGCGACGCGCTCCAACACGCTGCAACGCAGCGTTCAGGACTGCCGCTACTCCGGCGGTCCAGACGCGGCCCGACCCTCAAGGCCGAGCGCGGCTAGCGCGATCTATAGCCTGCCTTTTGCCCGGTGATTTCTCTCGTGAGGCGCACGACGTGCACAGCCAAGCCCGCATGCCGGCACCCGGGTTCCATCCGCGGGGGTACGACTCGGCGTCCATGTTACGATCATTACCGCGCGGCCTTGGTCAATAGCCGCGCCTGCTTCATCCAGGATGCAGTAGTGGCTATAGCGATACCTCAGCTCACACCCCCAGCCGCGCCATAGCGTTTGAGAGAGTCACCCATGGCTTGACTTCCCCACAGCCCGGCTTCTTCGGACGAATCCATCCTCGTCGCCAAGCCCCAGGCGAGCGATTCCTCTACCTTCTCCGCTACTCTTTGATGGACCATCCCATGAGTTAGCTAGAAACGCGTGGTGGAAAGTCCATTGTTAAAATCCTGGTCGCCGGGTTCTAGCGATAATGAAGCATAACGGCTTCCTTGGAGTAACTTCCCACAAGCCGTCTGGCCAGCATCTCCCATCCGAGCTCTGTACGAGTTGCGCGTGATACACTCGGACCCTTAGTGCAAGCCCTTCCGCACGCCGGGCGTTCTCTGGCAACTTGCCCGCGAGATCACGGTTTTGAAGTCGGCTCGTTTTGACCAAGAGAATCGTCTTGTTGGTATTCACCAATTCGCAAATCCTGTTCGTCGGTTGCGTAAGAGGTGAATTCGTCCATACAAGTGAATTGCCGAACCTCGGACAGAAGTGAAAGCAGCTTTTCGACCTTGTCACCAACGCCTGCCTCGTTGCCAACGCGGATGAAGAAGCTACCCTCAGCTGTAAGACGCCCACCAACTCGTAG
>Ga0206919_1248_pt1 | contig 11262 bp, 9 predicted proteins | sample Alteio_BWOrgHeat_67_FD_152962 | JGI IMG/M metagenome (GOLD analysis project Ga0206919, IMG submission 152962) | Enriched cells from forest soil in Barre Woods Harvard Forest LTER site, Petersham, Massachusetts, United States -... | ecosystem: Environmental > Terrestrial > Soil > Temperate forest > O... | reverse complement strand
TTTTATTCCAATGACGTCAGCTGGGGCCTCAACATCATACGACTCAACACAAAATTGCTGTCCATAAATAAGGTGCCGTTGCCATTTACCCTGGCAACGCACCGTTTCCCCAGGTTTCAACCCCGGCATCTTGCCTACAAGACAGCAAAGATCAATTAAAGATTTAATTTTAATCTGCGCGACGGTATATCCGCTTTCACTGTTTTGAAAAGTAATGCGTTCGATATAGCCAATAACTTCTTCCATATTCATTTTACCAGAATATGAGAAGGCTCTTTGCCCTCGCAAAATCGCTCCCAGGCCATTTTATACCCGGAGCATAGATCCTGAATATAGGCATCCCGGTCGAAAAGCGGCGATTTCCTCGCTTGCCTCATCCGGGATAAAATCTGCTGGTAGAACTTAAGGTCGGTTGCGCATTTTATAGCACACTCGATGTACCCTTGCATATCTTTAGAAACAAGTTCTGGTAAACCCGCAGCATAAAGCATGCTCGAGCAGACTCTCGATTCCATGGCGCTTCCTGAACACGTGACTAAAGGAACCTGAGCCCAAATCGCATCCCCTGCTGTTGTGTGGGCACCATAATAAAAGGAATCGAGAACGCAGTCAATAGCTCTTAAACGTTGAAGGTGAAGCCATTTGGGCGCGGCTCCGACAAAATAGATCCGGTCCTGAACAGCTAAGTCAAAATATTGAAGAACATTGGCTTGCGGTTCGTGCGAGAACATAAGAAAAAGAATTAAAACCGAATTTTTTACCTGTTTTAAAATCTGATTCCAGCATTCAATATCCTTACGGCTGAGCTTGACATGATGGTTCAATGAACCGAACACAAAACGCCCCTTCACAAAACTTTCCGGCGGGACAATCTTGCTGACATATGTTTTGTAAATCGCTTTTAATGCATCGGTATTTCCATCGAGAACCCGTAACAGCTGATTAAAAAGCGTAATGCAGCGTGCAAATTTATCCAGGTACAGTTGCGGGATTTTTTTATTATTTTTTTGAACCTCAAGCCATTGCACCTGATGTTCAAAAGAAGTTAAAGGGGCTTCCCCTTTGTGCAAGTCCATATAAAGATAGCGCACTTCATCGATGATATGTTTTCGAATAAATTCGAGAACCTGCTGACGAAACGAATCTCCCCGTTTTACAATAAGATCATAAATAAAATCGCTGCTTAGTGAAGATGACAGCTTCTCCAGAGGTAAATCGGGATACGTTTCAGAATGCTCTGTAATTTGATACGTGTGAGGCAACAGGATGAGTTTTTCCGTAAAATAACGGGCGAGGCTGTCGGGAGGAGTACTGACAGGATCTCCAATATAATAATCGATGTAAGTAGAACCGCTCGTTCCCGGATATCCAAGATAATCGATTTGAATGGGAGCCACCCTTCTGCACAATATCTCATAGGGGCGCCTATCATCGGCGTGGCCATTACAATTAACGATAATATCGATCTGGTCGGCACGGATTTTTTGTACAACCTCTTCATCGGAAAGGTATTTACAATCTTCATAATGGTCTACTTGCGCTTTGACAAGATCCTCTTCAGCTGTATTTGCGCCTGGTCTTAACGAATATACGTAAAGTTCAAAATTTTTATTATGTTTTTTAAAAAACGAATTGCCGAATTGAATCGATTGAGCATGCATCGTAAAGTTTGAACCGATATAGCCCAAACGCACAGGTTTATGATGATCCCGTGTCCCCTTAAATACAAAATCCTGTCTGCCTTCCCTTGATCTTTGGTAGTTTTTTGTCACCTTGAAGACCGTCGCATTATCGAGTCCGATCCATTTCAGAAAAAGTACAATGCAATCGGAGTTGCCTTCATCCAAAAGTTCTTTTAATTTCGGAATTTCATTTTCAATTGCTTTGAAATCACACATCTTGTTCAGACAATACAATTTTTGATAAAACACTTGCGGAACAAAGGGGCCGGTGTAATGTTTAAGAGCCAGCAATGCGGATGTCAATTCATTATTGTCCATATAATACTGCGACAGGTCCTGGCAGCTTTGGGCCGAAGGATCCATCTGCACCACTTTACGCAAATGGTATCCAAGAAGCAATTGTTGATTTTGCCTTTGAGCTAACGCGGCACATTGATAATGAAGAACTTTTAGATCTGCTGCAAAAGGCTTGATGCCTTGCGATGTGGACATTCTCTCAAAAAGTTCGCTTTCCAAAAGCGTTGGAACTTTAAGGAGATGAAGATAAATCCCTAAGAAATTTTCCTTAATGATAGTCTGATCTGACGACTGTTCTTTAAATAATGGATAGAGTGTTGCCAATTCCTGCAAGATACCGCAACCAACTGTGATGGTTTTTTCATCATTTGTCCCGATAACGAGCTTTTGGAGAAGCTCTTTATCGGCTTCAATTTTTGTCAGAATTTTTTGTACCTTGTTTTGCTTCATATCAATGTACCATGAGATGGCGTATCTCAATTCCCATAATAAGCAATGTAATAAAAAATAACACGACCAGCATAAACCTGCCTCCAAAAAGCGGATTGGATGAGGATAGGTGCATATGATAGCGTCCAACCCATACCATCCCGATTGGCAAAAGCCCATTTAATATCGCTTCTCCAATCCCTCCGGCAATTCCAATAGCTTCGATGAAAATACCCGGGTAGGAGGCGGCGAATATGACCGGGGGAACAAACACTGCCAAACATAAAAAAATGCGATTTGTTCCTTCCCGTTCAACTTTCAACCCATCTGCTAAAAAGTCGACCATGGAGAGGGAAACCCCTAAAAAGGAAGTGACTAAAGCGAAAAAGCCAAATAATTCCCCGAGCGTGCTCACCCACACATTCCCTACATAAGCGTGAAGGGTTTGTGTGATCGGTTCCCCAATTAAGTCAGCGTGTTCGATTTGCTCCAAAGACAGCGTCCCGATAATCAACCATTGCCATATGGAATAAATAAGGAACGGAATCAATGTTCCGGCAATAATCGATATTCGTAAAGCCTGCACATTCTGCTTTAGATAATCAGATAAGGATGGGAGAAGGTTATGATAACCATAAGCTCCAAAAAGAGTAGGGGCTGCAGCTAACGCAAGAGTCCAATTTGACCGTTTTAACAATTTCATTTCCACAAGACCTGATCCCAAAGCAATCAACAAAATAAAAGACAAGATCAAACCCACCATTAAAATCCAATTCACCCGGTTTAAGGCATGCGTACCTAAATAGATAATGTATCCGAAAAGACAAGTGAACAATACATAACTGTAGGGACCTTCGACAGTAATCCTGCTTGCCTCATAAATGAGTTTCGATAAAATGGGAGCGCCGCCGGAACAATACGAAACTTCTAAACAATAATAAAGAAAAAGGAAGGAAACACCACCGACTAATTTTCCCGCAAACCCCAGGAAATGGTGAGCAAGGGTCAAAACATTTACCCCCACTTTCATCCATAATATGGCCTCTAAAAATAGCAATCCGGTCGCCATCATAAAGAGACAACATAACAAATTGATGGCTATTGCAGGGAGAAAACCGGCCACTCCTGTAACCACAGGCAGCGCCAACATTCCGGCCCCGATGCAAGTGCCCATAATGAGCAAGGCCCCGCTCGCAGCTGGCCAAATTTTTAGCGTTGTCATTTTAAAAACAATAAAGGTAAATTTATTTATACCGAACGTGATTCAAAAATTGGTTTTTGACGGCGTCGGCTTTGCATCAAAATTTTTGTCTTCACTCGTGCCTTGCCATAGGCAATGGTCACTCGTTCCAGACGAAAAATTTTGAGCAGCCTCCTTGTCAAAATCCCAATTTTTGAACCACCTTCGGTATATTATTTGAACCACAGGAAGACCCCTTCCTAAATTAAGCGATGCAAAGTTTTCTTGCAACATGAAAAACAGGGTGCAATTAAAAGTGGGGGGTTAACTAGGGGTAGCCAGGGCGTCCCCGCCCTGGTAGCTGTACGCCAAAAGACATTTAGCGTAACGCACGATCCAGGGCGGGGACGCCCTGGCTACCCAGCAGATTTAATTGCTCCCTGAAAAACAAGAGGTCCAATGCTCAACGATCGACTAAAAGTTATACAGGAAAAACATACGCAGCCTGCGGCCTCAAGAAAAAAATCAGGTACCCGGCATACCCAAAGAGAAGAGATTCAAGAAAAAATGGAGAAGGCATGGGAACAAAACAGCGGGCAGTTCAACCCTGACAGCAATTGTATCGAACGCTCGCGGATTGAAAGAACCATGCATGCTATTGCCTCTGCACTCGATGTGAGAAACAAAAGAATTGCCGATATTGGCTGTGGTACGGGAACTATTTCCAAACTTTTAAGTAAAGCAGGCAGCGGCCCGATTGATGCAGTTGATGTTGCTGAATGTGCGCTAAATCGGCTTAAAGAGAAAAACGACGGCAACATCACTCTCATACAAGACTGCTTTCCTATGACGCGCTTAAACGATGATTTTTATGATATTGTTATCTGTACGGAAGTGATCGGCTTTCTTCCTGCCTCTATCTATAAATTAGGGTTTATTGAACTGTCCCGAATTTTAAAAAATTCAGGGCATCTCATTTTTTCGACAGAATTGGATTTGCATAGCGATGAGGCGCTTGAACAACTCCAAGCTATGGCTGAAGGTGAATTTACCATTCAGAAATGGGTATTTTTCCACCATAGCTCTTATAATAAATTGTGCCGTTTTTTTGAATTTCCTCAAAAAAAATGCGATGCCAAATTTTTAAAATGGGTTTGGAAAACAATAGCCTTATGTTTTAACCCAATTGCACAATTCTTAAGGCAATCCGATCAGGTCATGAATGCGTTGGAAAAACTGACTAAAGTAATCAGACCTCATGCCGGAATCAGCCATGTACTTTTTATCGGCCAAAGACATGATATTGGATATAAGATTGAAAAGCAGATGGGGAATGACTTTAAAAACACCGGAGAGAAACTCAAGGCATAGACAACATCTTTAAGGCTGCTACATTCCTGTCCTGACCTGGTTCAGACTGACCTATTCCCTGAGGTCCCCGGTGAAAAACGTCTTCTCAAGAGATAAGCTGTCATGTTACCACTTTATCCCGTATTAGCTCAAGAAAAATTAAAAAGCTGTTTTAACTTTCCGCACTAAATGCGCTTGAGACATATTTTGATGTGTCGATCCGGAGGGGCGCAAGTGTGCGATAATGGAAACAAACACTAATATTCCCATAAAGAGAATTAAAATTCCGGTCGCTGTGATTTGAAAAATTCTCCTGCCTTGCATAAAAACCTTCTTTGAAAATCAAAAATTAGGCTACACCAGCGAAACCATATTTTACAATTAAAAAATTATTTACATGTAGTATATGGAGAATTATAGTCAAAATTTAAGAGGAGAATGGTTTATGAATGCAGTTTCAGAGAGTTTATTAAGACTTAATAGGCCGCTTCCGGAAACTGGATTAAGACATAGGCTGACCGTATACAAAGATTACCATTGGTCACTTTATGTTGCAGGGGTCGGCATCTTGGCAGCTATAGTTGTTCTAATTAACGGAATTGTCTTAGGTTTACCTATGTTTCTTTATCAGGGAGTTGTCTTTTTAATCACCTCAAGTGTGGCTTTCTATACATCGAGAAAGATCAGTCTGCTGGATGGCTTAACAACCACAAACGAAAAGTTGAAAAACCAGGTTGACGATCAGCAAAAACAAGTTTTAAAACTGTCTGAAATTGAAAAAAAAATTAAAAGCAACTTAATTGAAGAACAAAGACAACACAACCAACACATTGCCGATCTCAAGGCTCTACATTCCATAACAGAAGATAAACTCCTCAAGGAAGAAAAAAAGTGTCAGGAATTAAAAAGAAGTATTCAGGAATTAGAACAACTGATTAAAAACGTCAATCACGATTCAGATGAGAATATAGGAAAAATGAAACTGATCTTTAAAAGCAAGGATGGATTAAACAAGCAAATTAAAACCTTAAGTCAGGAAAATCTCCAATTGAAAGAACTCGTCAAGGATTATGGCAACATGGAAGTCAAGTTGCAGGCCGATATCGCAAATTTACAAAAAAATAACAAGAACCTGTCGGAAATGATCCAAAATTTAGAACTGGAAAATGTAGAAACACAAAAATTATTAGTTCAATCGGAAAGTCAGCAACATGAGATGCAAGAATTAATGAAATTTACAAAAACAATGCTTGCAAAAACAGATTTATTGGCGAATAAAGTAAATAAACATTGTGAAAAAATTAAAAAAGGATTGTAAATATGTTGGGTAATGTGGAACACCTCACTCCAGATCTTAGTGACCCATCTCCTGGTGCTCAAGCCTGGGATCAGCAACTCCCCCTTAGGCAAAGGATGGAAAATGTGCGCATGACCTACTGCTCGAGATTTCACGATTTCTCCCCTTGTTCTGTCATTGCAGGAACATGCGCCACTATTTCAACTGTTTGGGCAGTCGCACACGAATACCCTTCCTATGTGGTCGCAATCCCGGCATTGGGTCTATTATGTACCTGTGCTGTCGCCATTCAAGCCCGCCAACTTGCAAAAGTGGCGGCGATTAAAAGGTCAGCAGAAAGATTATTAAAAACTACGGAAAAAGTGCAAGGGTTAGGAAAAAAACGTCTCGAGCTGATCAAAAACTGCTGGTTGGAGCAAAAATCGATTCGGGATGTCATGGTCTTTTTGCAGGGGCATGGGGTAAGCCCCGCCTTTGCCCAAAAAATTTTTAAAAACTATGGGCCGCAAAGTGTAAAAAAGGTCACGGAAAATCCTTATAAACTTGCACGGGATATCCATGGGATCGGTTTTAAAATCGCCGACGATATTGCGCAAAATCTAGGAATTGCGAAAGATTCGAGCGCGCGCATTGAGGCCGGCATAGAACATATTCTTTCCGAAAATTCCAATGAGGGGCATGTATGCTGCCCTCTCCCTAAGCTTACAAAGGATGCCGCGGCTCTTTTGGAATGTTCATCCGAAGCGGTATTATCCGCTCTGCAAGGTCTTCAGGAAAATAAACATATAAAAATTGAAGCCATGGTTCACCAGGGCGAACCAGTCGCATATGCCTGGTTGAATTATCTTTTTTTGTCGGAGTTAGGGATTGCGCGCCAGTTATTGAGGCTGCATCAGGGCAAGTCAACTTTGCGCAGCATCGACATAAGTAAAGCATTAATTTGGGTGCAGGAAAAACTGAAAATTACCTTGGCTGAAAATCAAAAACAAGCTGTCGAAAGCGCCATGAAGGAGAAAGTGCAAATCATTACCGGAGGACCTGGAACGGGAAAAAGCACGATCACAAAGGCAATTCTTGCCATTGCAGAGCACCTGACCTCTAAAATTATTTTAAGCGCGCCCACAGGTCGTGCGGCAAAACGGATGACAGAAATTACGGGACAAAAAGCCAGGACCATCCATAGTCTCTTGGAATATAATTTTAAAAAAGGTCAATTCTTAAAGGGATATGATAATCCTTTAGACTGCGACCTCATTATTGTCGATGAGGCGAGCATGATCGACACCTCATTGATGTATTCCTTATTAAAAGCTGTTCCCACACATGCCCGGATTATTTTTGTCGGTGACATAAATCAGCTGCCGAGCGTTGGTGCCGGCAATGTCTTAAAGGATATGATCTCTTCGCAAAAAATTCCTCTGACGGCATTAAATGAAATTTTTCGGCAGGCGGCGGGTTCAAAGATCATCACTAATGCCCATAAAGTGAATTCAGGAATCTTTCCCGATTTGCACAATGCCAATGACGGCGATTTCTTTTTTATCGATGCTCCGACCCCGGAAGCAGTTTTGAGAGATGTCGTTACCCTTGTCGCAGAACGTCTTCCAAAAAAATACCGTCTGAATGCCTTTGACGATATTCAAGTCTTGTCTCCGATGCGCAGAGGCATCATCGGCACTGAAAACTTGAACCTTGCCCTGCAGGAGAGACTAAATCCTGATGGAAAAGACTCTATTCTTTGGGCGGGGAGGCATTTTTTTACGGGCGATAAGGTGATGCAAATCCGCAACGATTATAAACGGGAAGTCTACAACGGCGATATTGGGCGTATTGCTTCTATCGATCATGAGGAAAAACAAGTGATCGTCATTATAGATGACAAGGAAGTGATTTATGATTTTTCCGATTTAGATCAACTTGTTCTTGCCTATGCTGTTTCGATCCATAAATATCAGGGCAGTGAATCGACCTGCGTGGTCATTCCGATCCATACAACCCATTTTAAGTTATTGAGCCGTAATATCCTTTACACAGGAATTACCCGTGGTAAAAAGCTCGTCTGCCTGGTCGGAACTAAACAGGCCGTTGGGATGGCAGTGAAAAATGATGAAGTAAAGGGACGCTACACAGGTTTAAAAGAGGTATTAAATGAAATGTTCTCTTATAATCTGAACAGACAATTCCCTCTATGATAAAAAATAAACTTACCTTTTTAATCCTTATCTTTTGTTTAACCCTGGCAGCCTTTCTGAAAGAGCCGGCAACTGATGGGCAATCCGCACAGCCTGTTTCTTCGCTTAAGCTAAAAACCGATAGCCAATCTGGTGGTCCTTTTGGAGAAGTCCCAGCCGCCAAAGGTGGTCAAGGAACTAACGGAAGGACCACTAAAGCTGCCGAATTCTTTGCCAACCAAAATGGCGATGATCTATTGCATTTATATACAGATGCGATCAAACAGGCAAAGTTTTCAGTTTTATTGATCGTTTATTCATTAACCGATGCCAATATCATTAACTGTCTGAAGGAGAGTAAAGATAAGGGAGTTGCCGTTAAAGTGATTTGCGATGCCGAAGCTACACCCCTTATTTCTTCTAAACTTGGAAAGAAAGTTCCCGCTTTACGCCGTTTCGGGCCCGGATTGATGCATCAAAAAATTCTTGTGATCGACCGCCGCATCGTGCTGATTGGCTCTGCTAATATGACCAAGGAATCTCTTAAAGTTCATGGAAATCTCGTAGTTAAGATTGAAAATGAAGAGATTGCAAATGATATTTGGACAAAGGCCCTCTCTATAAAAAGAGAAAACAGGAGTAAAGATTATTTAAAAACTGAATATGAAGTTGCCGGCCAAAAAATTGAATTATGGTTTCTCCCTGACAATCCCGATGCTGTGGAAAAAATCAAAACTTTGATCCGTTCCGCCAAAAAAACAATCCGGGTCGCTATGTTTACCTGGACCCGTACAGATCTGGCTCAGGAGATTATTTGCGCTTCGAAGCTAGGGATTGATGCAAAAGTGGCAATCGATTATTATTCGGCTAAGGGTGCAAGCGCTAAAGTTGTAAAGTTATTTAAAGAAAATGGCATTCCTGTCTATACAACCAAAGGCGGTCCGCTGCTGCATCATAAGTTTATGTGCATCGATTCCTCAACTCTCGTTGAGGGTTCTGCCAATTGGACAAAACGCGCCTTTACGGAAAATGACGACTGCTTCCTTGTGATCCATCGCCTTAAACCGCCTCAGGTGCGATCGATAGAACAGTTATGGAATACGATTCAGTCCGATGCGATGTGTAAACAAGAGTAAAATGTAACAGAGGTTTAATGAAAATAGCCCTGATAGGTTATGGAAAGATGGGGCAATTGGTGGAACGCGCAGCGTTAACGGCAAACCATACAGTCTCTGTGATCATCGATCCGAAACAGCCGGTAAAAAAAATTACCCCCGACGTACTTGCCGATGCTGATGTCTGCATCGACTTTACTAAAGAGTCCCAAGTGGTTGAAAATATTTTGGCTGTTGCAAGACTTGGGTTACCGGTTGTCGTTGGCACTACAGGTTGGTTGGACCGTCTTGACGAAGTGAAAAGGATTGTGCAGCAATCGGACATTGGCCTCCTTTATTCTCCTAATTTTTCAATGGGGGTGTATTTATATCTTAAGATGTTGAAACAAGCAGGCGCCCTTATTGCCGGTTTTGAAGAGTATGATGTTTCCGGATTTGAAATTCATCACAATCAAAAACTCGATAACCCGTCAGGGACGGCACATGCTATTGCCGATTGCCTAAACCGGCAAATCAAGCGCAAAAAAGACACGATACGTTTAACTGGGATCCGTGTGGGCTATGTTCCCGGCACCCATACCGTTATTTTTGATTCACCTCACGACTCCATTACGATCACCCATACAGCAAAAAACCGGGAAGGGTTTGCCAGGGGCGCTATTAAAGCGGCCGAATGGCTCGTAGGAAAAAAAGGATTTTTTACATTAGAGGACATGTATGAAAAAAATTAAAGGACTGTATACGGCATTGGTTACCCCGTTTGATGATGAAATGAAGCTCGATGAAGAGGGGTTAAGGCATTTGATACAAAGACAGCTAAAAGCACATGTAGATGGAATCACCATCATCGGATCGACAGGAGAAGCTCCTACTTTGACCAGGAATGAAAAAATTCGCATGATTCAAATTGCGCGTGAAGAAATTCAGGATAAATGCGAGCTCATGGTTGGCACCGGAACTTATGACACAAGGCAGGTGATCGAAGAGACATGTTTGGCAAGTGAGCTTGGTGCAGATTCAGCGCTCGTTGTGACTCCTTACTACAATAAACCCTCTCAAGAGGGATTGTATCGGCATTTTAAAGCAATTACCGAGGAAACACAGCTTCCTCTGATGATTTATAATAATCCGGGAAGAACTGCTTTCAATCTGGATCGGAGCACTTTGGAGCGTCTCATGGATATCCCTTCCATTGTGGGGATCAAGGAAAGTGCAAGTTCCATGTCGCAAATCAGCGAGTTCGTTGAAATAGTACGCAAAGCGAGGCCAAGTTTTAGCATTATGAGCGGCAACGACATCGAAACACTGCCCTTAATGGCCTATGGGGGAGATGGTGTCATTTCTGTATTGAGCAACCTGTTGCCAAAAGAGGTAAAAGCCCTTGTCGATGCCATTGACGGAGAAAACTATTCCTTGGCAAGGGAAATTCACTATCAGCTTGCGAAAGTTTTCAAAATTATTTTCATCGAGACTAATCCAGCTCCCATTAAGGCTGCTTTGGCTATGTATGGCTTTATATCGGGTAAATGCCGGTTGCCTCTTTGCGAATTATCCAAAGAAAATGAGTGTTTGCTTGCAGATGTGCTTAAGACTAAGGTGGCGACTTGAGTGAGTGGTGTAAAGGCGAGCTGTCTCTCTTAAAGAGCTAAGAACTGTTGGCGTTAGGGGTAAGTGCAATATTTTTTGCTTTGCTGCCTCAATACGAATCAGACAATTTGCAATCTTTGATGAAATGATATAA